>Ga0154020_10006653_pt1 | contig 13545 bp, 13 predicted proteins | sample Klosneuvirus_201_FD_109709 | JGI IMG/M metagenome (GOLD analysis project Ga0154020, IMG submission 109709) | Active sludge microbial communities from wastewater, Klosterneuburg, Austria - Klosneuvirus_20160825_MG | ecosystem: Engineered > WWTP > Aerobic digester > Activated sludge | place... | reverse complement strand
GGGATATCGTAGGCAATCGGCACGCATCCCATACTCATCGCCTCAATGGTCACCATGCCAAAGGACTCCTTGCGGGTAGGCATGAGTAAAAGATCCGACGCTGCAGCGAAGTCGTAACATTCTACGTGTGGCACACGACCAGTCCAAGTGACCAAGCCCGCCAGTCCTTTCCGCTGGAACTGACGACGCAGCGTCTCGTTGTCTCCACCTACGAGGTTCAACGTCACGGGCACATTCAATGCACGCAATCGGAGCAGCAACGGCACAAGATCGAACACCCCCTTGAGCGCCTCCACCCGGCCCATGAACAAGAGGCGCAACGGGCCGGCATTCGGCATCCGAACCGGCACCGGCGGAAAATTTGCGCCGTTATGGACGGTGCGAAGGAGACCATGAAAGCCGACCTCATCAAGACTTCTCCGCAACGGGGATTCGATGTGTTGGCCAACGCAAGTGACGCCATCAATCCACGCCGCATGCCGCACCGCCACGTCCCGATAACGGCGCCCAGAATCATGAATCTGAACTACGTGGCGAGTGGCGGGTGGCAAGAATCGGTAGCTGGGTTCGATACGCGAGACGTCGCTGGTAATAATTAAGTCCTGCGGATTGGCCGTCAGCCATTCGAGAAATAACCGGGAGCAATTGCCATCCAAGCCAAGACAGACGAACCGCAGCCCACTGGCTTCATCCAAAAACTCCCGAGCGGGGTCATGCAAACTGAGAAGCGTAACTTGCCAACCCGCCAACTTGGCCATGCCCTCGGCAGCATACCGGCACACCGGGCCAATGCCGCCGGCGGTGAGCGAAGCGATCACCGAGGTGACACGCAGGGGCTTACTCGTGTAATGCGTATCAGGCATCGGGCAGCAAGACGACGTTAACCAATTTCATGGCCTCAATTTCGGCGAGTGTGAGTTTCGCCCCGGCGCGGCCATCTTCATTCAGGGCATGCGGAGTATAGCGGGCAGTTTGGAACTCGCGAAAAAGATCTGTGGGGGAGAGTCCAACAGCACGCAAGTTCACGGGGCAGATCTCGATCAGAATCGCGGCAATCCTTCGCTCTTGTAAGAGGCGCTTCGCGCCCTGCAACACATACGGCTCCATCCCCTCGACATCCAGTTTGACGAAATCAATGCGCTCGACGCCCTGTTGCCGGCAGTAGTCATCAAGACTTGTCACCGCCACCAACTGCGTGCTGGTCGCGCTGTTCGCAGATGTCTCCCCCGATGCGACCATCCGGTTGGTTGCCGCACCGAACTCCTCGATGTGAAACGTGGCCAGGCCCTGTTCCCTCCCAACCGCCAGACAGTTCAAACGCGCCCGTCCCAACAAGCCGTTGCATTTCACGTTGGCTTTCAGCCGGCAAAATGTCTCCGGGATCGGCTCGAAGGAATGCACCGTGTGGCCCAGTGACGCCATCAGGCAAGTAAAGACACCCACATTGGCTCCGATGTCGAACGCGGTCGCTTTCCCATTGGGGCTGCCCGCCAGGCTCCGCTCCACGAACATCCGCTCCGCCTCCGGCATGATGTGCTGAAAACTCCAATACTCGGAGAAGGACACCCATTCGCCAATTTGCGCTCCACCGGGAAGCGTCAGTCGCGGCGGGCGGCCAGCAAAGACTTTGGCAACTACCCAGCGCCCGTATGCGGCCAGCATCCCGGGAGTTAATGTGACCGATCTAATCTTGGAGACGAGGTTCATTGTGATTTTGCTTTGCAGCCGTTAAAGACCGACTCAAATTCAGCAGCGTAATTGGTGGGTGAGCAATTTCTGTCCACCCAGCTTTTCCCGTTCCTGCCCTTGGCGGTGGCGGCCTGTGGATCGGTAAACAACGCAAGCAACTGAGCGCCGAATGCCCGAGCATCCACTACGGGCGCAAGCAACCCACCGCCGGAAGCTCGTGTGATTTCACCACAACCGCCCACGTCGGACGCCACCGTCGGCACTCCTTGAGCCCAAGCCTCCATCAAAACCATCCCAAACGATTCGGACTCGCTGGGCAGCACACACACATTGAGCGCAGCCATTGCAGCAGGCATTGCTTCCGGTGACCGATAGCCGAGAAATTGAACGACTTCCCGCACACCTAAAGCAGAGGCGAGCTGCTGCAATTCAGTGTGGTAGGCAATCCCAGCGGGCGAGCCATCGTGGCTGCCAACAATGAGGAGCCGAACATTGTCCACTTGCTTTCTCACTTCGGCCAGCGCTTCGATGGCGATCTCAACCCTTTTACCCCGATGCAGCCGACCGATGCAACCGATGAGCTTATCGTTTCCCAAATTAAACTCCCGGCGAAACGCAGTGATTTCCTCCGGCTTGGCCGCACGGCCAGTATAAGCATCATAGAACCGATGCACACGCCCTTGAAAACTTGACGGAGCCCACGCGAGCACCTGCTGTTTGACCAACTCCGATGGGCAAATAATCGCCTTGGTTTGTAGCCAGCACCAGCGATCGAGCCATCGCGTCGGTGGCTGAAACTCAAAACGGCTGAAGCGGACGATGGGAATCCCGGCACGCACTGCAGCCAGCGTCACCAGTGGCGTATTGCCATCCAGATTGATCACGACCGCATCGGGTTGGCTGGCTTTGAGAGTGCGCCGGAAGCGCCGGTAAAATCCAACGTGCCAGAGTGGATTCTGGCGCACCGAAAATTTGCCGAACTCCAGCGGATACACTTTGATCCCGAGTTGCTTCAACTCCCGCTCCAAGGCTCCGCCGCCAGGGCATACGACTTCAGCCTCAAACCGCCCCGCCCGCAACAACGCCAGCATGCTGCGCTCGGAGCCATAGGCCGCGCCGGCGGGGCTGATGAAGAGGGATTTCACAAAGGAGACCGGAATTCAGAATTCAGAGGTCAGAGGTCCGTGGTCCGAGGCTGGAAAATACACTTCATAGCGGCGGCGGAACACTTGCAGGAACGACCACGGGAGACGGCCGCAGAACGGATTGCCTTCGGACGTCTTGGGCGCGTCAAGATACGCCGCCATGGCGCTCTGCTTGTCGGATAAAACCCCAGAAACATCCAGCCGCCAGGCTCCGCGAAGATCCAACCTTCTCCGCAATCCGGAACTCGCGTGATACCACATCCAAACCGGGTAGTAGAAAACCACACAAGGCTGAGACCAAAGACGCAGGGCTTGGTGGGTGAGCTGATTGGCTGCGATATGATCGCTATGCCCATCATGCACGTGCGGGCAATACACCTCCCCGGGTCGGAATATTTTAATCTCGTCGAGCAGAACTTGGGCGGCAGCATCAAAGTTCGGCTGCCCTCGGAGCGGCAGCTTGCCATCCGGCAGGTGCAGCCAGCGCACGGAATCAGCGGTCACCCCCAGGCGCTGGCAGGCCGCAATGGCTTCCCGCTGGCGTGCCGCTTTCACAGTTTCAGGATGCTCGCAGCGCCCAACTGCAACGGCCTCGCCATCGGTGAGAATCAGCACGCACACACGCACCCCGGCAGCGCGCTTCAGCTTGATCAGCCCACCGCAACTGAAGGTTTCATCGTCGGGATGTGGCGCCACGATCAAAGCAGATTTGTCGGTGGCTTCGCGATACGGGATCTGGCGACAAATCACCGAGCACCGTAGCAGGCAACGCAAATCCGTGGCCAGCAAGATGGTCCAGTTTGGAATCAGTCCAAGAATGGATCGTCGGAGATTCATAACTCTATTAAGCGTCAGGGTTATTTCTTGGGGCGCCGTCGCGAATGCGTCGGGCCAAGGTCCCGACGGGAGTTTGGTTGATCCAACAGCGGGCTTTGAAGGGCAGCTTTCGAATCGGGGTCCAGAGGTGCCGGACAAAGGTCGCCGGGCCGGGCCGTTCGACCGAACCGCTCGCTGTGGGCACATATCCGTTCATCAGGCGGTATTTATAGGAATGCTCACCGCATCCCAAGTCAATCGTCCTGATACCCATGCTGGCAGCGGCCTCCGCCATTTTGAGCAACAACATTACGCCCGGTGAATAGTTAGCAAAGGCGGGATCGTAAGCCGGGAACCAGTAATGCCAGACGGTCGCAGAGCGCATCCCAAAATGCGCGGCGACCAATTGGCCCCCGGCATACAGCGCGGAAAGCATACCGGCGAAATCAGGAGTCTGAGTTGCATGGATGCCCTCCATGGTTTGGCGCACCCAAGGGATCGAGAACAGATCGCGCCAGCGGTTGCGCCGAAACTGGTCTGTTTTCCACGCAAGCAACTTTTCGAGCAAGGCACGGTCAGGTGAATGGATGATGAATTGCAAGGGTCCGACTTCGCGCTCCAAGCGGCGCAGCAAGTTGCCGTTCTTCTTGATCTGCTCCGTGCCCGCCGCACGGCGTTCGCCGACATAAGCCTCATAACCCGCCGTGAGATCAATGATGGGCGACCGGTGCAACTCGCGGTGAAACGGCTCCAAGGAAACTTGCGCGGTGGGGACATGATCAAAATCCCAAGCAACCAAGCCGCAGGCGCGAAGCAGCGCCTGCGGATCAAAGCGGAGGTCAGGCGCGGAAATTACACCATGATAGTCCGAAATGAACGATCCCACCGGGCCAGCGAAGTTCCAGCGTCGCCGCTCAAACGGGAAGCACCCGGCAATAACTTTCCCGTCCTCCAACACGGCCAGTTCAACATTGTTGCGGGCTCCAGCAATGATCGCGGTGAAGTCGGGCGCAAAATACGGGCTTTGCAAAGCCGGGTTCTTCTGTTGCAGACAACGCCATGCCGTCCCAATTTCAGCCGGAATGCCGTAGCGAATATTAACCGTCGATGTGCGTAATGTTGGCAAGGCCTGGATTCCGATACTATGCCGCTGGCTTGGCGATTATGCGCAACATCGCTCCCGCTTCCCAGGCGCGGGCCTGAAATTCCGGAATGCGGGAGCGCAGATGGGCGCGAATGGCCGACTCGTTGGTTAGCAGGACACGCAAGCCTTCCGTAAAGTTCTCCGGAGTGAGTTCGGAGACATGAATGCAGTGGTCAAGGTGACCATAGACGTCACGGTTGATGCCTTTGGCTTTCAGGCTGTAGCTAATGCTGAGCGTGGGCACCTCCGAAGAAAGCGCGGCGATGGTAGAATGCGTGCGGGCGCCGGCGAAGACAGCGCAACGGGCAATGGTCCACTTGAGTTCCGCCGCGCTGAGATCCTTGGTCAGCACCTGGACTGGCACCTTCACCTCATTCGCTGCGGCCAAGCAGACGGAGCGCAAGAGACCAAAATCCTCAGTGCCGCGATCAGCCAAACCGACATGCGGAACCAGCAGGATCGGGCGTCCGAGAGTGGCGGCGGATTTCACCAACCCAACACAGAAGGCCAGCCATTCCTTGAGATCTACGTCACCGGGACGCTGGCCCCGGTAGAAGGCCACCATCTGGCTGAGGTTGATGCCGATCGCTCCTTCCGGCAACGCGAAGCCGATTTTTCCCGGCGGCGGTTCGACCGGTTTCATCACGAAGGCGGGATCGGCCATGAGATGAACATTATCCGAAACCCCATTGGCCTGGAGATAATTGAGACTGTCGTTCTCGCGCACGAAAATGGCGGATAGCGTGCGAAGGTGGGCGAACATCTTGGGTGCGAAAACAGGATCGGCATCGAATGGCCCGACCGACGCCCCCCATAGCACCACCGGCACCCCGTGAGACTGAAGGAACTGGTCCATAGCGATGTAATAGAGCGGCTTGCCGTAGTCGAGCGAGTAGTTGTCGCCACCAACTTCAAGCGCGAGCGAAGCCGATCCAACCTCCCTTTTGAGGTCTTTGAGATGCGGATGAAACGCCGTTCCTAAGCGCTGGTTGGCCCGTGCGGCACACCAGGCTAACGACCAGCGAGGCCCGCCAGGCACAGACAAGGCAAAGGCACTCACCGCAGGGTCGATTTCAGACGCGCTCTGTGACTTGACAACTTCCGGGCTGGCAACGACACCGGTCCGGCTGCGCACATTCGCGCCAAATTCGTGGCGGAGAATCTCCATGGTGCCGCGCACGATGGCTTCGCAACCGCGGTTTTGATAAGAACCGACGCTGACAAGCAGGGAGGTAGACGAGCCGGCGGTTTGATGGTTGGACATGATTGAATGAACTGGTGGCTCAACGCTTCGCGCAATGAAGACCGAGCACCATACGCTTGATTCGGACAAGGACACGCAGGAGAAACGGCCGACGGCTTTGCCGGTCGTAATGTGTGCTCCGGGGTTTCACGGCTCCCATGAAGCCCCGAAATCCTGCTTTGCCTTAGGTGCAGAGAGGCCGCGTGCCATGAGTGTTATAGAACTCATGGACGGTGTTCACCTTTCCAAATTCTAACAGACTCGATGGTCGCATCGATATCACGCTCAGAACCTTGCTCCCAAAATATGAGTGCACAGCTATCATTCTCGCGCGCTGAGTGCCCTTCTACAGCTATGGACATCAGCATTTTGCCATCAAGGTAATAATAAAACGAATTGGAAATGACCTCGATACGAATGTGGTATTTTCGACCAAGGTTGAGGCGCAGAGGAATCCTTCTCAATGGACTAACGAAAGCCCCTTTTTCGACGGTTTGAAATATTAGCTCGCGATTATCCAACAGCATCCACCTAACGCGATCCATCATTGATCGCAAGTTGAACGCAAACTGCACCTCTGTGAACTCTGAGTTAATTGTTAGGGAATGCTCAATTGCATAAACGCTGCCGACCTTGCGCAAAAACCTCAGAAACACCCAACGATTCGGCACACCGCCTGCGCTGCAAATACGCAAGGAATTTCCCGAAAATATCACACGCTTATTGTCACACGAATTAGGTGAAATGGGAACTTGCCCCATCTGAAACCACTCCAACCATCCACGAGCCCCGAGGTATTTGATTTCGTTCCAAGACTCATCGCGATAATCAAAATCCGCTTCTATGTTATCTCCAGAGATTAGGCTCCAAGAATACTTCGCAACATCAGGCTGTGGCGCGCTTCTAGTGCGGCGCTTTAAGACAAATGCGTATATACGCGTGAAGTAGTCATGCTCTTTTCTCATGACAAATCTAAAAGCCTTCTCTAGAAGCGTTAAATATTTTTCTGCGATCACAGGTGACGGGTTTGAGAAGAAACTGCCTATAGGCCGCAAGCGAGTCGTCCGCCGGGAAATTTAAGGGCTATTTGAACAACCCGGTGGTTCACACCAAGGCGCGAAGCAATCCCTCGCAGCGAAAAAAGACTGGCTGCGATCGTTAGGAGACTGCCGACTGCGAATTCCGCAATGCCACTAGAGAGCACCTGCAACGCGAATCCCAACCCCATCAAACCAGCACTAGATAAAGCAAGACGCGCCGAATGTGGCGTCCAAGCAAAATTAGAAATACGGCGTGCGATGCCGAAAACAACCACCCCATGGATATAGTTAACAAGGACATAGGCCCAAGCCGCTGCAACTAGTCCGAAAGCGCGAATCAAAAACAGAGCAAGCACAAGATTTAGTAGGTAGTAGTAAGTTTGGCTGACGAACATCCAGCCCACCCTTCCCTTCGCCCGTTGGATAAAGACCAACGGAAAAGTGACCACTTGTCCAAATACACCTACTGCCAGCCAAGGCAGCAGTTCAGCGCTAGGAAGAAACTTGGCCGAGTAGAAAACGTGCATCAGCCATGGGGCGAAGGCGAGAGTGCCGAGCAGTCCGGGCAAGGCAAGCAGGATGCCGATTTCAATCTGCTCATTCACCAGCCGGTTTACTTGCTCGTTGTCGTGGGCGACGGCAGTGAGGCGCGGGTAGAAATCAGTGCCCATCGCGCCAATGATGAATCCCGCGAACATCGCGGAAATGGCCCAAGCGGCCTGATAGATGCCGTTCGCATCTAAGCCCAGTTGCCGGATGATGAGGGAGCGGATGACAAGGCCCGATATGGCGGCCAGCAGAGCGCCATACATGAGCGCCAACCCTAAACCCACAAGCCGTTTGGAATTCGCCAGCGTTTCCCGCCACGTCTGCGTGATCCGCACGGTTTGGATGCGCCGGGCGAACCACCACGAAAATCCAAGGTTGATGGCCGCAGTGGCAATCAGCACTGGAACAATCCCCTTTTCCCCAAGCCAAGAGTAGATACCAACGGCGAGGATGGTGCCGGTGATAGCTCCCAACACACTCAGGCGCGCGAGGTCGCCTATCCTACGGGTGCCCTGAATCAACGCGGTCTGTCCGCCATAAATCGCACTCAGCAAAAGCGTGCCACCAAGAAGTGCAAGCGCCCACGCCCGCTCGCCCGAGCCAAAAATCCAGTTGCTGAGCGGATAAGCAAACGCCGCCGTGAGTAGCCAGCCCAGAATGCCCGTCAACCAGCACGCGCGGCGCAGGGTCTTGACGGTGCGGGCTATCCGCTCTGCATCCCCACTGCCGTGAGCCTCCGCCACCTCACGCACCCCGCTCTGACCAATTCCCAACCCCGCGAGCGTGCCCACCAATTCCGTGGCGGAAACGTAAAGCCCCACCAACCCCACGCCGGACGGCCCCAGCAATATCGCCACCAGCTTGGTGCGCACCATGCCAATGACATAATTGATCCCCTGCGCCCCACCGATAACGGAGGATGACTTGAGAATCTGGCCGTAGCTGGAAGCCAGCTTGGGCGTAGTCTCAGGTTTCAAGGTTTCAGGTTTCAAGTTTCAGGCGCCCGATGTCAGGGGCGGCTCGCGAGGACACTTGCACCACCGCCAATAAACATGGGCTCGATTCTTTTTCTTAACCGGTCGGTGTTCCGTTCAAAGCACCACCAGATCCCGGCGGAGAATGTCACCACAACGATGAGCAACGCTCCGAACGTCAAGTATGCCGTCGAGGCTGGCTGAAACTGCCTTCCGTCAAAGAAGCAGAAGAACACAAACGCCAGCACCGGGAAGTGCACCAGATAAAGAGTGTAGGACATGTCGGAGAGGCGGGAAGCGATCCAGTTGATGGTTGAAAGTTGAGAGTTGATGGAAGCGAGTCCTACTACCCAGAGAGCGAAGGCGATTCCGATGCTCCAATCGGTTCCAAAGATTGAACTGGTTTTGCTAGCCGCCAGGGAACCAAGCGACACAGCACCTACGCCGATAAGCCATGCTGGATGTCGGCAAATCCTGCGGACGGGTTCGAATCTGCCCGCCCAGAAGGCGCCGACACCCAACAACCAGATCAATCCGCTACAGACGATTTTGGCCGGGAGCCACCAAACCAAGCCGGCAAAGATAATGGCGCAGAGCGCAGAGGAGAGACCACGGACCACGGACCACGGACCACGGACTATGGACAATGCAGCACAAATCAGCGGGAACAGCAGGTAATACCAAAACTCATTGGCCAGACTCCACAACGGTCCATTCGTCCCAAGGCAGTTAACCGTGATGGTTTGGAGGAAGAAAAAATTGCCCAGAAAAGTGGTAATGCGCAAATCCGCCGGGGCGTCGGGAGTCGGGCCGGAACTGTAAAGCGAGTTCAACGCCCCTTCATAGCCCGCATGCCCCCAGTGGCGGCCCAAGCTGTCGAGTGCCAGCGTTAACAACAACGCGGGCAGCAGGACCACCCAGAGCCGCGTCAACCGGCGAAGGGCGTAATTCTTCCATGACCAGCGGCCGGATTGATACGCCGTGAGCACGCTGCCGCCAACGAGGTAGCCGCTCAGGACAAAGAACACCACCACCGCTTGATGTCCAAGTCCGGTGACCAGATAGAACAGCCGGTCCAAAATCCCCGGAGCTGCCACCTGTCCGAAGTCCACGAACAGGAACGCCCGCAGATGACCGGCAACCACCAGCAGCGCGGCCAGCCCGCGCAGGAGATCAAGATTGGAAATGCGATGGTTCAAAATTGAAATGCTGAAAGCCGCCGGACTGAAAGGCGATCCAGGCAGCATCCCCAACTCACCCTGCCCAGTGACTCACTCGCTCCCGCTTGTTCGCCGTTTCGGGCCTTCGGCATTGCCGAATTTCTTTCGCCACCTCCCAAGCTGCTCAAGTCCCTCCCAGAGGGCCGGAGAGGGGTTAGCCCACCTACAGTCCATCCACAAACTTCTGCATCGCAATCTCCTGGCGTTCGATGGATTCGACGAGCTTGAACTGGGTGCGGCAGCGGTCGAGGTTGTGGTCCGGACGATGCGTGCGGAAATAAACATCGCCGCACAGGTAGTCGGTCAGGAAGCGCAGGCCGGTTTCAAACGTGATGAGCTTGCCGGAAAACGCGATGAGATCCTTCTCGCGTTTCGTGAGAAACACATTGGCGGTGGAGAGATAACCGCGCGCCAGCATCTTGAACATGGGCATCTGCATGGTCACCTTCGCGAGGTCCAGTTCATCCTCCAACGTCGGACTCGTGGTGGTGCGCACCATGTCGCCAAAGTCATAGAGCGCACAGCCGGGCATAACCGTATCCAGGTCCACGATGCACATGGCCTCGCCAGTGACGACGTCGAGCATCACGTTATTGAACTTCGTGTCATTATGGGTGATGCGTTCGGGAACCTGTCGTTTCGCCATCGCATCCAAGATCACCCCGGTCATTGCCTGACGTTTCAGGGCGAAGGCGATCTCCCGCTGCGCGCCCGCCGCACGATTGGAGCGGTCCGCCTGCACCGCACGCTGAAAAACCTCGAACCGTTTGCGCGTGTTGTGGAAATTCGGGATGCTTTCAACCAAACGGCCGCCCGGCAGATCGACGAGCAGGCTTTGAAACTCGCCGAAGGCTTTGCCCGCCTGGAATGCCTGCGCCGGGGTCTGCACCGCTTCGTGCGTCTTCACCCCTTCCACATAAACGAAGGTGCGCCAGATGTCCTTGTTCCCGTTTTCGTGGAAGGATTTCCCATCCCGCGTTGGAATCACCACCAGCGACCGGCGGGTGAGGTCGCGGACATTCCGGGCCTCCAGTTTCCTCCGCAGGTGGCCCGTGACACGCATGATGTTCTTCATCACGCCAGCCGGGTTCTTGAACACGGTGCGGTTCAGTTTCTGATGGATGTAACGCACCCGCGTGCCGCCCTGGTCGTAGGTCGCCGTGTAGGTTTCGTTGATGTGCCCGATCTTCAAGGGCTCCGCATGGAGAATCTCCCCGTAGATCTGGAAGTGCCCGGATATGTTTTTGAGTTCGTTCTCCTGATAGATCATAAGGTCCTTCTAAAAGTAGTAATCTCTTCAACAAATTTGCCAGCGTTTCAGCCTTTCCGCACTTCAACTTTTTGCCATCGGCACGCTGCCGCCCTTGGTCGTTTCACCGGTCTTCCGGTAAAAGATTCCGAGCGGTCCCAATATGTATTTTCCAACCATTTCCCAGCGACGGGCACGGATGCCCGCCCCACCCGCAGGCTGGAAGCCTGCCCGACAACCGCCAAATCCCCGGCGCGCACGGAGTGACGCGCCCCACCCCCGGCAGCCAAGCCCCGCTACAAACTCTGAAAGCTGAAATACTGAAACGCGGAAATCAGCTTCAGCCGCCCAAAAGTTTCACCACGAGCGGAAGCACGCGGCGCGTGTTCTTGTTCCAACTGCGCAGCATGGAGATCCTGCTTCCGGCATGCGCACGCCGCTCCACCGGCAAATCGCCAACGACGCTTTCGAGCCGGGCCAGCCGCTTGTCGCTTCCGGCAACCTGTGGCGCAATCTGGTCCCTCAGGAATCGCCCGGCCAATCGACGCAATTCAGCGACAGCCTCGTAGTGCGTGCGCCGGTCATCAGCGACCTCGACCGCGCGCACCGCGCCAATCTCACGCAGAAATTTCAAGCCCTGGCTGGCGGAACCCTTGCTGATCTGAAGCCGTTCGCACAGGTCATCCATGGCGAGCGGTTGGTGGGAAATGAAGAGAAGCCCGTATATTTCCGCATAAGAACGGGGCTGGCCGAGCACACGGGAAATCTCCACGAAGTGCGCGATCACCTCCCGTTCCACGTCGTTGATTCCATGAACGTGATCCTGCGCCAGGACGGACTGGCTGTCGACCGGTTGGTTGGCGACGGGCATGACGGGCCTTGAATAGCAGGAATCAATCCATTTGTTCAATCTAAAATGAACAACGAGACCGTTTCTGAGGTTAATGGACTACGGGACAGGATGCTGGGACAAAGGAAAGGAGGAGAAGAAGGACGCCGCCGGAGGATTAATGGACATGAACCGGGACCGCGATTGCGGCCACCAAACCCAACAACACCGCGAGCAAGGCAATTCTTACCCAGGCATAGTTGCCCAGTTTGAAGCTCCCGATGACCTGAGTCATTGCTGTATTCACGGTTATTCCTGCAAGCGGGCCGCTGGCGCGGGGGAGGCAACTCGCCGCCGCCCAACGCCGATGCGACTCGCAAGACTGTCAAAGCAAAGCAGGTGCCAGATAGGGCCAACAATGGGGCAAAGCCAATAAAGGGAAGCTCAGAAATCGGGAAAGCAGGACCTCACGCCACCCGCTACTCCCAGTCGGCGATATCCAGGCCACCAACCTGCGAGGCGGAGTTCATGACCGGTCAAGGGCGCCAGCGGGACCAGCGCGAAACGGCGAGATAGACCATCGGAATGCGGAAGCTCAGCGACGCCTCACAGCCAGCGATTGGAAACAGCCGGGACAATCAGACAGAAAGATCGGCCGGCAGGGTTTCATTCAGTGGGGGACGCAAGGAGCACTGTGACGCGCCGGAAGATTCGCCTGCGAAACAACCGCCCTTGCAGCATCGGCCCGGATGACCTCCAGGCGGAACTGGACACCGCAATCCTGGACTGCCGCCAGCGTCCGCGCCAATGCCAGCAACGCAATCGCAATCCGCTGACTCGATGATTTGAAAGAATATTTCACCAGCGACCCCGTGGCGGCGATGTGCGCCAACCGCTCACAAACCATCCGCCCCTGATTACACTCGAACCAGTCCTCCCCCGTTGGCAGCAGACGCTCTTTCTCGTTGGAAGAATCCAAACCGGTCGGGGTAGAACGGGCATTCGCGAAGGCACTGAGCCGCATCAATCCGTGATCATCCGCCAGGTTGTCCAATGATTCCAACTCCGCCAGCAGCACCTCCCCCTGCCCGGTAAATTCTGGAACCAGCAGGGCCGGCTTGAAAACAGGATGCAATGTCAGTGGCATATCATCAATTCCGGGCCAGCACCCGCAGGCCTCTCGGAGCAACCAAAGCTCCATCAATCACGGCGCCTCCCAAAAATCTGGCGATTCAACCAAAGCGCACCGAAGGCCCCCGCAAGGGCCGCCGCCACCCAAGTTTCGACTTCCGGCACCGCCACAATATCCATCTGAAGCCCCCAGTTCTGCACCGTCATGATCTCCCCGCCACTGACATCCGCAATGAACAGATTCCAGGCCCCGTTAGGCGACGTGGTGAGAAACGAACCCAAACTTCCGGACGTCGCGTCCGGGTTCCAAAGTCCCGTTGGCACTCCACCACCACCGTAGGTGCCGATACTGCCAAGCGGTGAGTTTCCGAAAAGAGTGTTCGCTCCATTGTCCGCCAAGGTGACGTCCATTCCCGGATCGCCGTAGCCGTAAAGGCCCGGCCCCACATGGTCCAGCAGCACGCAGAAACCCGAGCCATGCACGAGATAGGCGTAGAGGTCGCCGTTCCAGCCGCC
>Ga0154020_10006651_pt1 | contig 13545 bp, 9 predicted proteins | sample Klosneuvirus_201_FD_109709 | JGI IMG/M metagenome (GOLD analysis project Ga0154020, IMG submission 109709) | Active sludge microbial communities from wastewater, Klosterneuburg, Austria - Klosneuvirus_20160825_MG | ecosystem: Engineered > WWTP > Aerobic digester > Activated sludge | place... | reverse complement strand
CGCGTTCGCCCAGCTGCTGGCCAATGCCCGCAACCACGCGACCCAGGCCCGGGATTCCGCGGCGTCTACCGCCGCGGGCGCCGCCGACCCGTCGACGGAGCGCACACTGGCCACCGAGGCCAGGGACGCCGGGGACCTCTTGCTGACGGCGCTGTCCCAACTCGAGACCGGGGATGACGCCGCTGGTCTCGCCAGTCTTGAGAGCGCGCGGGCGCAGGCGACGACGACACTCAGCAATGCCACGGCACATCTGAACTCGCTGCAGGGGATGAATCCGCTCCCGGTGGACGAGATCGCCGCCACGCAGGCCGTGATCGCCTCCGCCAGTTCGATCATTGATGCCGCGAATGACCTTCAAGGCAGCACCCTGACCCGCCCGGCGGGCGAGACCGCCACGACCTTCGAGTTGACCAGCGCGACCCCGCCGACCACATACGTGACGGTCTATGGTTCGAGCGGAGCGTTCGCCCTCACCGATGCGTCCGGCCAGGGCGTGCTCATCACCAGTGACGGCAAAGTCGACACGCTTCCTCCCGGCGGGGACGGCTGGCAGTTCACCACCGACAGTACCTTTCTCCTGCCCGACGGCACCAAGGTTTCGGTCGATCCGGGTTCACCCGCATCCGTGCTGCTCACCCGCGGACAGCAGCGCATCACCATTGACTCCCTGCAACCGGGCACGACGCCGTCCGTGCAGCAGCACGCCAGCGGCGGGATCGCCGCCGATAAGAATCGTAACGACGGATACGTGTTTGTCATGGGAGGCGACGCGAGGTCCTGGACCCTGGCGGGTGCGGCCTTGGGTGACACCGCCGGCTCCCGCGAGGTGGTGGCGACCACCCCCCTGACCAATGAAGTCCCGGTCGATGTCACGAAGTCGAATCTGCCACCCGAATTGGTCTCCTTCCTGACGGCCTACGGTTTGGATCCCGCCTCCTTCGACCTGGACGGCGACGGTGCCTACAGCAACGAGGAGCTGCGCGAGCTGGTCGAAGCCCTCAATTCGGCGGTGGGCGGGGTGCAGCTGCAGTTTGACAACGCAATTTCCAATACAGCGGCGGCCCTGCAGTCGCTGCTGAAGCTGAATCAGTTCATCGAGAAAATCCTCGACGAGGCGGACAAGCGGCAGGCCAATCGCCGGCAGCTGACGGCGGAAGAGCGGGACCAGCTGCTGGTCATCCAGAACGATCTCTCCGCCGCGCTGGCGGCCCTGCGCAGCGAGGGCGCGTCGCGGAAAGAAGGAGCGAATCCTGTGCTCGCGGCCCTGAGCGTGCTCGAGCAGCTCGGTCCGACAGAACCGGTCAGTTCTCCGTCCTCCCAACGGGATCCTGCACCGAACACGCTCTCAGAGCGCGGACCGTCCGCCCCGAATCAGCCGTCGCCCGCCCCGGGTTTGGTCGCGCCGCCGCCTGTTCCGGCCCCGGTTCCACCCCCGGACTCGACGTCGCTCGCGCTCGCGCAATCGCTGCGCCGGGCGGAGCGCCTGCTCTCCGGATTCTCCGGCGGTCCGACCAACCTGCGTTTCCTGGAGCCCTTGCCCGTGGCCCCGGCAACCACGGGTACCGTCACCGGGCCCGCCAACGAGACTCCTTCGTCGGTGGAGGGTCTGGAAGCAGAGCCCCTGCCTTTACCGCCTTCCGTCGAGAGCGAACCTGTGGTGCCGCCCTTGGGCGTGGACCCGTCTGATCCGTCCGATGCTCCACCCGTGCCGCAAGGCGACACCATCCGCTCCGTTCCGCGTTCCCTGTCGGGTCCACCCGGATCGAACAGGCAGGACGTGCCCGCATCGACCCCATTCCCTGGCCGTGACACGGTTTCCGAGACTCGCAATCCCGAGAATGCACGCGCGCCGGAGACCGAGGATTCGCCCACGGACTTGCCCACCGGTTCCTTGAATCGACCGGTTGCGAAACCTCGCGCTGTATCTGAGATTAAGAGACCAGTAAACGAACGGGTCCCGCTCGAGCCGACGTCGCCGTTTCCGAATTCCCAGCCGGTGCCTCCAGCACCGTCGCAGAAAACGCCGGAGTCGACCCCGCTGAACGCTCCGTTCCTGTCTCAGTCCGGTGGTCCGGTCGACGCGGAGCCGGTTGCCTTCACGGATCCGATTGAAGAGGGAGCGCCGGGGGTTCCGTCGCGGCCCGCTCCGACCGACAGCTCCGGGCCGCCGGGCGGCGACGATGCGGTCCTACCACGCGCCCCTTCTCCGCCGAAGATCGAGATTGTGCCTCCGCAACTGTGGCCGAACGAGCGCCCGATTGAAGAAGGGACCGAGACCTCGCCGCCGCCGGTTCGCACCCCCGACGGTCGCCCCGTGCTGCCGGGCAGCCGGTTTGCCGCGACCGGTCCAGATCCGCTCACCGGACCCGACCCCACCTCGGGTTCGACCCGCGGCTCCTCGCACGAGTACGGACGCCGGCTGGAGACTTACCGCGCCAATTACACCGCGCAGGTCCAGCAATCGCGCCAACTGCAGGCGGAGGTGCGCCAGGTGGTGGAACGGTTTCTCGTTCTGGTCGGGCAGGACGAGCAGTTGCGCCAGGTCTTCTCGACGCAGGACCTTTCGGACGAACAGCGGGATACGTTCAAGAACAAGGTCGAGTCGCTGGAGCGCGAACTCGGCGTCACCTGGGGCGGGGACCCCGAGAAAACCCCGCAGGCCGAAACGAAGCTCAGTTCCCGCATCCTCACGAGCGGGATGATGATTTGATCCCGTCGCCTCGCTCATCTCCGGCCATGCACTCCGAACCCCTTCCCCTGCAGTCCGCCCGTTTGCTCGCCCGGGTCGAACGGATCCTTGAACTGATGGATTCCGCCGTGGATCGCGGACGGGCTCTTGAGCGGGCCTACGAACGCTTTCTTGGCGCCCACGCGCTGACCCCAGGCTGCGGGGAAGCCGCCCTGCAGGCCGAGCCCGGACCCGAGGCCCGCCGTGGGCTCAATGGCCGTCTGCTCGAATTGCAGCGGGTGGCCTACGATCACCTTTTGCCTTCTGCCCCTGCGCGCGCCTCCGCTTCCAGCGCGGCGGCCGGTCTCGCCGCCACCGCTCCTCGCGCCCTCTCCAGCCGCTCCCGCATTTAAGGACCCGCCATGGCCGTCGACTTCAAGAGCACCGCTCTCCAGAACCGTTATCTCGGTACTACCAACAACATCGCGACCGACCTCGCGACGTTCCGGACCGGCGGGGATGACGAATTGGATGATACGATCGCCAAGCTCGACGAACGCATCGCCGCCTTCGAGAACATCCTCATCGGTACCCTGCCAGCCGGGCAGACGACGGCGGACTACCCCTATGACCGCGAAGGACTGAAACGGGAATTTCTCGACGAAGTGCTTGCGCTGCTCCTGCGCCGTTCGATCACCTACAACGGTACGGCGCCGCAATTCAATGCCACGTACTCGGCTCCGGACGTTCTCCTCTCGAGCACCTCTAGCAGCTTTCCCACGGATTTTCAGGTCTACCTGAACCGAAACAAGCCCAATTCCACCGGGTTCGGGGTGTTCGATACCATGGTCGGAACGACGGATACACGACCACAGCTGCTCAACTCGACCGGCCAAACCATCTTCTCCCTGTATTCGACGCTGATCGACGAGGTCTTCGCCGAAGGCGACAAACTCGGGGACAATCCAGCCCGGCCTGTGCAGGTGGCTTCCGCGATCCAGCCGGTCACGGTGGACGGGGTTGTCTATGACCGCATTTCCCAAGTGCACGGCATCGATGCCATCACAGGGGATCCGTTGGTCAGAACCTACCTGCTCGATTCGCAGCAGACCAACTCGACCGTCATCAAGACCTCGACAGGCGAAACCGGGCTGTCCGGTCCGGCCACGTCTTCAACGGTGCGCCTGCAGTTGGAGCCGGAGGTGGCGTCGGATGCCCTGGTATCCGGTGTCTATGTGGCGACGGTGGACATCGGGACGGTGGCGGTTCGTTTTCCGGCTCCGGTCGGGTCTCCTCCTACGATCGCCGATGGCCAGTCCGTCGACCATATCGCGACCGTGCCGATCACTGCAATTGTCACAAATCTGCCGGGACGGGAGGACGAATTTCCTGAAGCTCGCATCGTCTCGGGTTTTCGCGGAACGCTCGCGGACGGGCGTAGCTTCCTCGTCGGAGTCGGCACGGATGGCCAGATCTACGTCACAAGCCTGGAATCGACTCGCCGCGAGATCAACGGGACCGCCGCCGGACTCTCGGCGCTGGAGTACCTCCTGTTTTGGAACGAGGCCCGGATCAAAATCCTGCGGGCCAAGCTGGCCTACCAGGAGGCCGTGGTGCGCGAGATCCAGGAGGACCTGCGGCAGGCGAATGATGTCCTGGCCAAACTGGAAACCCAGTCGGGCAAGATCCAGGCGCAGGACAAGGACGGCGTGCCGACCGGGCAGACCTCCTCGGAAACCCTGGAGATGAACATGTTTAGCGCCATGGCGAGCACGTCGGGTAACTCCATTTTTGATACGACGGGTCAGGACGCCCTGCACACGGCGACGGAATGGCAGGGCAACCGGACCAATTTGAAGAACTACATCGACCGCCGTTCGGCCGAGGCCCAGCAGGCCACCCTCGACTACCAGAATGTGCTCAACCGCTTCAACAACGCGTTCGAGGTCATGGCCAAGCTGCAGGAGAAGTTCGACACCCTGCTCAAGGCCCAGCTGCGCAACCTCTGATTTCAACCCTCAATCCGCACCCATCCATGTCCACTGAACAAGCCATTGCTGACGTCCCCCCGACCGAGAATCCGATCTATGACGCCCTGCCGTTTCACTCTGAGGCGGAGTGGAAGGAGGTCCTGGAGAAGTTCGGCACCAACGGCCGCACCTTCCGCGACTTCACCCAGCTGACGCCGGAGAGCATGGAGGTCATCTACATGGTGGCCTACAATCAGTACAATGCAGGCAAATACAAAGAGGCCGAGGGCGTCTTCCGCCTCCTGGCCATGCTCAATCACTTTGAGCGCAAGTTCTGGAAGGGCCTGGGAGCCTCGCGCGAGGCGCTGAAGGACTACAACGGCGCCCTCCAGGCCTACGGCTATCTGGGGGTGATGGACATTGAGGATCCCTATCCCCCCTTCCAGGCGGCGAAGTGTTTTGTCGCCCTCGGCAAGGCGGCCGAGGCGGAGTCCGGTCTGCGCGCCGCCGTGTACAACTCGGATGGTAAACCCGAACACGCCGCCCTGCACCTGCAGGCCAAGGGCCTGCTCGAGCTCGTCCAAAATGCCCGCAAAGAAGCCTCCAAAGCCAACGCCTCATGAACCCTCCCGGCATCACCCAGACCCCGAATCTTGCCAGCATGATCTTCGACCCCGGCGCGATGCTGGGTGAGGTGGCAGACATCAAGCAGAACGCCATTCAGGCGCTGCAGGCCAGCTTCAAGATGCTGGCAACCGTCGGTCCCGAGGGGTCGACGCCCAACTCGCAGGCCGACGGATTGGTGGAGCTGGAAAAACCGAGCTTCAACAGCAACGTCAACGACATCACGCTGCGCATCGGTCTGCTGCAGGATGCGCTGAACCAGTTGATGGCGCAGGTCTCCAAGACCGAGATCCGCTCGCGCATGGACGAGCTGCAAAAGGAGAACCAGCGCCAGCTGGAGCGCTTTGAGGAGCAGATGGCCAAGGCCACCGAAGCGGCGCAAAAGAACCAGGAGGCGGAGAAGAAGGGCAACATCTTCGAAGCAGTCAGCAACTGGATCCAGGCCGTGATCAGCGTGGTCTCGGCGGTGGTCACCCTGATCTCCGCCGCGGCGCAAATTCTGACCAATCCGGTCGGGGCGGCGGCGTTGATAGTGGCCGGTGTGGCGCTGATCGGAGCGGCCGCGGTACAGATCACCCTCGCGGTGGATGCCACGATGCGTGCCGCCGGCAAGGAGGGCTTCCTCAGCGAGGCGGACCGCACGAAGATGAACAAGGCGGTCGAGATCCTCGGCTACATTGCACTCGCGGGCTCGATGATCGGGCTGGTCGGCGGCATTGTCGTAGCGCTGGGACAGGCCGGGAAGGCAGCCGGCGGTCTGGCCGCCAAGGAAATCACCAAGGCCGCAGCCGCCAAACTGGTGGCCACGGGCATGAAGGAGTCCATGACCAAGTCCGCGCAGGCCACCGCGCAGGCCATCCCGCGCTACGCCATGTACGCGTTCAAGGAGTCCATGGCTCCGCTCACCCGGCTCGGGGCCCAAATGGCCGCGATCCAGATCCTCGGACAGAGCACCAACCAAATCGTCGGGGGCGTGGTCAACCATGAGATCGCCGACATCAAGGCCGACGCCAGCGCCCTGCTGGAAGAGGCGGATCTGGCCGAAGCCGCCGCCGCCGCCCTTGAGGCCGCCATTTCGAAACTGCGCGCCATGATCGAGCAGTTGCAGTCGGAGCTCGAAAAACTGGTCGAGGATTTCCAGCAGACGATGGCCGTGATCTTCGGCGCCATCGACGAGAGCGCCAATTCGATGACCAACGTGGTTCAGTCCACGACCTTCTGACCCGGATCCCCGCCGCCACCCCTGCCTTCCTCCCATGTTCCCCTTAAATGGACTCGCACCGCGCTCACCAGCGACGGGGCCCCTTGAAACCAATGAGGTGTCCGCGCCGCCTTCGCTGCAGAGCCGGCTTCAGGAAATCAATCTCAAGATCATCGCCCCCACCGGACAGATCGAAGGCCCGGGGGGCGAAATCCAGATCCAACTGGAAAATCCCACCATCGGCCCGGAGGACATTCCGCTGAACGAGTTCGTGCAGCAGCTGGAATCCCTCGCCGAGGTGCCCATGCCGGTCTTCGCGCTTGGGCAGGGTCTGCACGAGTTGTCTGAAGGCAGCCAGGCGTTCGCCGAGATGGTGCTTTCCTCCCGCGCCTCCGGTCAGCCGGAAAATCCTGAAGAGATCGCCGCCATGGGGAACCAGTTCGCGCAGCAGGCGGAGCTGATCGAGGTGAATATCCGCGCGCTGATCGAGAATTCCACGTATCCGAACTTCAGCGATTTTCTGAAGGAACTGGTGAAGGTCGCCCAGGACCTGCGGGAATCGGCGACGAAGGCGAAGATGGCGGCGATCAACTCGAGCTACTCTACGATGTATTCGGCGGCCGAACAGATGAAGACGGCGGCGGTGGAGGCGAAGGCCAGCCGCGACGAGCAGATCGCTGCGGACAAGAAGGAGGCGATCGGCCAGATCTGCGCCGGCATCGCCAGCGCCATCATCGCGGGCGGGTTTGCCATCGGTGGTGCGGGGCAGCTCGGCGCGACCCTCGGGTCGGCCGCGTCGTCGATCATCACCGGCAGCGTCGGGGTGAATGCGGCTTCGGACAAGTACGACAGCTCCGAGTCGCAATACTACTCTGATCTCGCCAACGTGGCCAAGCAGCGGCTGGACGCCGCGGTCAAGTTGATCGAGGCGCAGTCGGCCATCGCCGACGACCTCAAGGAGATCGCGCTAAGCCTGCGCGACATGGTCCTCAAGCTCATGCAGGACTTCATCAGCAGCCAGAACTCCATCGTCCAGCGCGCCAACGTTTGACCCGACCGCACTTTCCCTCTTCACGAATGAATGCCCCCGATCTCGTCCAGGAACTGGGCAGCCGCCTCAATCTCACCGGTCTTTCGTTGACCGACGGCGTCTGCCGGCTGGTCTTCGACCGTCAACTGCCCATCGACATCGAGGATGATGGTTCCGGAAACCTCGCCTTTCACTCCGTGATCGGCGTGCTGCCCCACGGGGAACGGGAACGGGTGCTGCGGACGCTGATGTCGTCCCACCTCTTTGGCCTTGAGACCGGAGGGGCAGCGTTCGGCCTGCATCCAGGGACTGACGACGTCTATCTGTTCCGGCTCCTCCCCGTGGATTCGCTGGAGGTCGAGCAGGCGTTGCGCGTGCTCGAGTCCTTCACCCATCAGGTGGAGGCCTGGAAGCGGCGCTGGCCGGAGGTGAGTCAGGCGGCCGCGCGAGTGGAGTCGCGTCCCGAGGCTGATTTCGCCGGATCAAGCCTGCGCGCCTGAGCCCTCACCCTCCGCACTCCCGCTCCACTCTTTTCTCCATGTCTTATGATATTGGCAAGGTGTCGTCAGATCGATCGACGGTTTCGGCAACGGATGGGCCCGCAAAAAGTTCGGGCTTCATGCGTTTCATCGGGCGCGTGGTTTCGGCGTTGAAGTCGATCGGCCACAAGGAACTCGAGCCGGTCCGCCCGCTGCAGACCCGCCAGGTTGAGGTCTCGAGTGGTCCGCTGCAGGCTCCGATCAAGCTGCTCCGTCAAGCCGTGCAGGCTCAGGATTCGAAACAGCAGCAGGATGCCGTGGAGCTAAAACTCGCCGAGGCGAAACTGACGGCGCAGACCGAGCAGAAGGAACTGGCGGCGTTGAAACAGGAACTGCATCAGGGGTTGCACCGCGTACACCAGAGCGCGTTGAACGAAGAGATCGTTGCGTTTGACCCGTCCACATTGAAGTCGGTGCCGGAGCCACGCGACCCCATGGTCGGTCACAAGCTCGATGTGCTGCTGGAGCAGAACCAGACCGCCATGTCCAAACTCAACCACGACTTCGCGATGTGGGAGCTGAAGTCGGGTGGGGTCAAAGCGCTCAAGCCGGTCGAGACGGTGGTCAAGGATGGACTGCAGTCGGCCAAGCTCGACTATCAGATCAGTGGTCCGGTCGACGGGGTGGCGCTGCGTCCGCAACCGCTGAAGGCGCCGACGTCCCCGGCGAAGATTCTGACGGAGCCGCAGCTTTCGGACATCAAGGAGCGTCTTGACCTGATGGTCTCGCCGGAGTCGATGCAGGATTACGCCAAACAGGTGGGGGAACGGCTCGGCAAGATGATGAAATTGGAGCGGAAGGATCCCGCCTACCAGGCCTTGAGCAAGGAGGTCACCCAGTTGGCCAAGGAGCTGGGCGTGGTGCTGGGCAAAATCTACCGCACCGAGTCCCAGGATCGTCAGAATGCCTTCGTCATCGGCAAGGGATCGGAGTTCAAACAGCAACTTTGGGATCTCCTGAAGGAGGCGAATCCCAAGATGCCGGCGCGCGCGTCAGGCGGGGAGCAGATGACTTCACCCGACCGCGATTTTCTGGATCTGGTCTACAACTCCACCGCGCTGCAGTTCAGCAATCATCTCGGCGGAGGCAGCAAGCCCACCCTGACGTTCAACGGCAGCGAGTATGAACAGGTGAAGCTGCTCGGCCAGGGCGGCGGTGGCATGGCGTTCCTCTATGCCAACAAGCAGGGCGATCTCGTGGTGTTGAAGAGCAAAGGGTTTGGTTCCGACTACGAGAGCAGTTTCGACGCTGCGACCCTCGAGGAGATTGGGGAGGAGCTCAAGGCACACCTGGGTTTGATGGGTGAGGATGGCAAGGGCCACCCGAACGTGCTGCTCATTCTCGGAGTCGTACGGACCGAATTTGGCCAGCCCTCGGGGATACTCGAACTCGCGAAGCATGGCGATCTCGACAAGGTGATCGGGAAGTCTGATCGGCCGGGTACGCTCGACCTGGCCATCAAGCAGGGGCTCGTTTCAAAGTCGGCCGAGCACCTCTTGAAACTCCATGTGCTCAAGCAGTCCATCCAGGGCATGATCCATGTGCAGGAGACGAAGGGAATGCGCCAGGGGGACTTCAAACCAGGCAATTTGTTTGTGCAGGGTGATGGCACGATCAAGGTCGCCGACTTCGGACAAACCAAGGCGAACCTCTCGGAGGTGCAGACCAACTTCACGGGAACGCTCGATTATCTGCCGCCTGAAAACTATCTCAACTTCGAGTCCAAGACGGGCAACATCACGGGGAAGGCGGATACATGGGCGATCGGGATCATGGCGCACCAGCTCTTCAAGAAGGTCCACCCGTTTGATATTTCGAAGATCCCCGGTCGTGATGTCGCCTCCAACAAGATGGCCAGTTTGATGAAGCCCTATGGCCTTTCGGCGCAGGGGGAGCGGGAGGTCCTCAGCAAACTCGCCGACGATTACGACAAGGCGTCGGAGGTCTTGGGCGTGACCGCGTTGGATCGATTCATCAATGCGTTCAATCACCCGGATCCGGAAAAGCGGCCTCGCTTGAGCGACGCGCTGATGAGCGGTGTCTTCGATGATCTCAACGGCAAGGAGAAGCAGACGAGTGAGTTGCTCGCCGCCCTCTCGGCTAATCCCATGGACGCCGCGCTCGTCAAGCAGAAGTCGGACGCACTGGGTATCTAGCCTCCTCCGGTACTCGCCCAGGCGCGACAAAAGATTGTCGGGAGCCAGCCAACAAACGCGTCCTCTTGTAGGCGGCCTCGCTGAGGCCGCCACGGGAACCCCGGTCCCGCTTTCTCCGTGCGATCGATGGACGTGACGGCGATCTTGACGGTGTCGGCGACCCCGCCTCCAACAGAGAGGCAATCAATTTCTTGCTGTGTCCTAACGTTGAGGGGCATGCCGCGCCCCGGAGGCGTTCATCCGGGACCGGACGTGGCTCGGACACGACAGACGACCGCCCACAACCTCGGGCGTCAGGGAGTGCGCCCTGGCTGTTGGAAGATTGTCTCGTTGTACACTACCTTGCCTTTCTCGATGGCGAGGAACCGTCTGGACTCCAACGCATCGATCACGGCAGGTACTTCTTCCGAGGTGATGCTGCCATTGAAGCACGCTTGAATCGCACGTGCGAGCGTGATGGCGGTGCGCGGACGCGTTGACTTGGGCGCCGTCAACTTTTCGAGGTAGTGGTCGGCTCGATCGGCGGCCGAGCGCAAACCGTCTTTTTTCACCATCGGAATGTCATCAATGGACTCCGACCGTCGGGCGGGAATTTCCTTTGATTTCATGTGATGAATCAGGGGATCAATACCCTTGTCTTTGGATACTATATGAATGTAGGGCGCAGGATCGCCTTGGGCGTGCAGTCCGGCGTAGAAGGCCAGATGGAAGTCGAGAGCATTTGGACCGCTGGCGGAGATTCGTACGTACTCTGCCCGGTCACCCATGGCCTGCAGTGTGCTGGCTACCTCGATGGGAATCTTGGTCTGCTGTGCCCCGACAAAGAGGATCACATGGCAGTTGTCCCTGGTCAGTCGATCGAGAGACGTGGGCTGAACGTTTTCCAAGTCGATGAGAACGAGATTCCGGCGCGATCGGCGGGAGTCGCGAGGCGGGCTTTCGGATGGGTCCATGCTGTTCGATATCGACCGTGCGTTCGAATACTTGAATATCCCTTGCATGAGGGGTTCGTCCGGCGAGGCCGGACCATCGGTCCTTGCCTTCGCTATTCTCGCTGAGTTGGCCCCGTCAACTCAATGATCGGATTCCGCGAAGCGGAGGCGAGCCGCAGTGGGATCGCGGGTCGATGTTCAATCTGTGCCCGACCCGCGGCCGTGGAAGCACTGCCATGAGGAGCGAGTCGCGACCGCACTCGTGTAAGTAGGGATGGACGACAACAAAACCGGCAGGACTCCGACGTTTCAGACGAGACTCACCCGGACAGGCGCTGCAGCTCCTTGACCGGAAAATAGCGTCCCGGACAGGCGGTGTGCCCCGGATGGGCCTCGCGGTGGGACTGGACCTTGACGTGGGTTCCCACCACCTCGTGGCGCAGGTAGGTGAGGAGTTCCTTTAGGGGAGCCACCTGGTTCGGGGTCGGTCTGACCTGGTCGAAGTTTCCCACCAGACAGATACCTATTGCCACCTCATTGATCTGATCGGATCGCATGTGGCCGGCCTTGATCTGACGCAGCCAGCGCGACCCGACCTCGATTTCACCTTCTCCGGAGTCGACCCCGTTTCCGATGACAAAATGGTACGCGAGTCCGTTCTCCATGCCGCGACTACGATGGCCTCGATCGTAGATGGCGGCATTGCCGGAGCGGACTCCGCTGTGGTGGACAATGATTCTCGTCCATCGTCCCCGGCGCACCTTTACGGTTTTCACCCGGGCGCGGACGGGGAGGGTGAAACGCGGTTTGGACTTGGGGCGCGCGTTGCGGGATTGCGCGACGAGCGAGGGCAGCGTGGCGCCCAGCAGGGCAAGACCCGCCATGCGAAGGAATAGCCGTCGCGTGCTGGGATCCGTCGGCATGTCGCGGGACAACCGCGAATCTGATTCGCGGCCGTTCACTGCAGCTCCGGTTCCTGCGTCTTTGTCGAGCGACAAGGTGCGGTCGGCGTTCGGCTGGCTCCTGCTCAAATCGCGAGTCGTCCCGAGGAGTCCCCGAAACGCTCAAGACCCTTGGCTCCCACACGGTCGGCGAGGCTGAGGAAGAGATTGGTCGCTGGCGCGCCTCCGGATTGGAAATACCGTCCGGTCTGCAGCGTGCCGCCGCCGCCGCCGGCGAGCAGGATGGGCAGGTTGTCGTGCGTGTGGCGGTTTCCGTCGGAGTTGCCGCAGCCATACACGATCATGGAATTGTGGAGAAGCGACTGTCCGTGGCGGTCCTTGGTGCGTTCCAGCCGGTGGAGGAACTTCGCGAAGTGGTCGACGTAGTAGCGGTCGATCGCGGCGATCTTGCCCATCAGGTCGTTGTCGTTGCGGTGGTGCGAACAGTAGTGGTGTCCCTCCGGGATCCCTATTTGGGGATAAGCCCGGTTGTTGCCGTCGCCGGCCAGCAGCAACGTGGCGATGCGGGTCGAATCGGTCTCAAACGCCATGGCGAGGAGCTCGTACATGATGTCCATGTGTTCGCCGAAGTCCGGCGGGATGCCGGCCGGGGCCTCTGATTTCACTTCGGGCAGCGCGCCAAGCTTTTCCGCGCGTTCGATGCGCTGCTCGATTTCGCGCAGGCCGGTCAGGTACTCGTCCAGCTTGCTCCGGTCCGCCGTGTCGAGGCGCCCACCCAGAGCGCGGGCGTCAGCCTGCACGAGGTCGAGCAGCGAACGCTGGGTGGCCTGGCGCTGCTGGAAGTTGCGCTGACGGTCCGCCGTGGGGCCGCTGCCAAAGAGGCGTTCGAAGACGAGGCGGGGGTTTGGCTCGGGCGCCACGGGAGTGCCGGGCGCCTGCCAGGAGAGGTTGTACTGATAGGCGCAGGAATAGCCGGAGTCGCAATTGCCGGACTTGCGGACGTGGTCGCAGGACAACTCCAACGAGGGAAACCGGGTGAGGTGGCCAATTTGGTGTGCGACCACCTGGTCGATGGAAACCCCCACGTGGATGTCGGTGCTGGCGGTCTTGCGCGCGCGGGCGCCGGTGAGAAACGTGGCATTCGCACGCGCGTGATCACCCGCGCCATCGTTGCCGGGTTTGGCGTTCTCATGGTTGAGCCCTCCCAGGACCTGAAGCGAGGACTTGAGAGGGTTGAGCGCCTGCAGGGTCGGCCCGAGCTGAAATGCGGACCCTGCTCCGGTCGGCCACCAGTTGGCCTGGTGCGCGCCGTTGGGGAAATACACATACGCCATGCGCACCGGTGCACCCGTGACGCCGGTCGCGCCCAGGGGGGGGGTGGTGGCGGCGCGCAAGGGACGGGGAAAGGCGGACTCAAGCAGCGGGAGCGCCACGCAGGCGCCCATACCACGGAGGAACTGGCGGCGGCCGAGGGAGAGGTGACGCTGTGCGGCGGTGGTGGGGTCGCGGTGGTTCATGGGAGG
>Ga0154020_10006650_pt1 | contig 13546 bp, 10 predicted proteins | sample Klosneuvirus_201_FD_109709 | JGI IMG/M metagenome (GOLD analysis project Ga0154020, IMG submission 109709) | Active sludge microbial communities from wastewater, Klosterneuburg, Austria - Klosneuvirus_20160825_MG | ecosystem: Engineered > WWTP > Aerobic digester > Activated sludge | place... | reverse complement strand
GCGGTGAGCATCTCGCCGAGCAAGAGGACGCCCAGCCAGCCAGCGCGCTTCCTGATCATCCGCCAAAACGGCTCCGACATGTAGGGCGCGTCGAGGGCCTCCATACCGCCGAACTTCTGGGCGTCCTCGGTGGCCTCCTCATCGACGACGTCGACGATGTCATCGACGGTGACGATACCTTTCATCTTCTGGTCGGTATCGACGACCGGCAGCGCCAGAAAGTCGTGCTCGCGGAACAGGCGGCTGACGAGCTCCTGGTCCATCTGTTCGGGCACGGTGATGAGATCCGTGGCCATGATCTCGCGGACGGTCTGGGTAGGATTGGCCAAGAACAGGGTGCGAAAGGACAGCACGCCGAGCAGCCGCTCCCCGTCGAGCGCGTAGACGTAGTAGGTGCCCTCCAGGCTCGCCCGCTGCTGACGGCGCAAATAGCTGATCGCTTCGTCGACCGTCATATCCGGCCGCACCCGGGCGTAGCGGGGGTTCATGAGTCCGCCCGCGCGATCCTCTTTGTACGCCAGGAGCGCGACGACCTCGTGGCGCGTCAGCTCGTCGAGGAAGGCCAGCACGCGCGCCCGCTTCTCCGGCTCGAGCGCTTGCATCAGGTCGGCCGCGTCGTCGGGAGCCAGCGCGCGCACCCAGCCTTTGGCCTCGCGATCGGGGAGCGCGGCGAGGAGATCGGTCTGGGCCAAGCTGTCGGAGCGGAGGAAGAAATCCTCTTGGGACTCCCCGTCGAGGAGCCGAAAGCCTTCGAGGCGCTCGTCGGGTGAGAGCGCAACCCACGCTTCGCGGAGCTCCTCGATGAGGACGTCCTCTTCTGCGGGCGGCGAAGTCTCGCTCACTCGGGGCGGCTTCTACCCATTGCACCGAAAACGCAAGCGCCTCACCACTACCCCTGGACCCTAGACCGAGGGACGATGGGCCATGGCGTCGCGCCGATCACCCGTCTGGATGGGCGCTGCCCTGGTTGCCTTGGGCGGGCTGGGCTGCGAGGCGCCGGCCTCCGGTCCGATGCTGGAGTGGCCGCAGCCCCACGAAGGGCGGGCCGCGGTGCTCGCGCTCCATGGTCAAAAAGGGCTCACACTCTCGGCGCTCGATCTCGATCGGCCGAGCCCTCCGCCGCTCTTGCTGTCCGACGACACCGCCACCCGGGTCGAGCTCCTGCTCTACGACGCTCCCCTCCCCCGCTTGCTCCTCCGCGCCGGAATCCTCCCCCTGGCGAGCGCGGGCGGAAACCCCCTTCCGATCGCCCAACGTTCGCTGGTGGCGACGATCCAGAGCGGGGTCGCCAGCACCTTCACCGACGCGGTCCCCAGCGCCGAGCTGGTCGGCGTCGCGCTCCAGAATCAGGGTCGTCCGCGCTGCCCGTCGATGCAGCTCGAGAGTCTGCCCCTCGACGCTAACGAGAACCTCGATTTCCTCGTCCCGCTGTGGGGAGGGCGCGCTTTGGGCGGGGCCCCCAAGGGCATGAGCTATCGGCTGTTCGTATTCAGCGGCGATGACAACCGCATCGACGTCGCGAGCGCTGAGGCTCCTCTGGGCTTGGCCGTCCGCGCCGCGCACGAAGAGCCGAGCGGAGCGCTGTACTTCCTCGATAAGGAGGGCGGCCTGTGGCGCGGCGTCTTCGATGAGGTCCTCCACGTGGAGCGGCTCCCCACCCCGCTGGTGCGAGGAGACGCGCGTCAGCTGATCGCGCGAGAAACTCCGCAAGGCACGGAGGCCTATGTCATCAGCTTCTTCGAGCAGCTCGGGGAGGAAGCCCACGCCAAGCTCCTGCGGGTGGACAGCTCGACGGTGACCGAGGTGGGGAGGGTCTTGGGGCGCCCGGTCGACGCCAACTTCCTCGGGCTCCTCTGGCTCGCCGATGGTTCGGTGCTCGCCGGAGCCGGCTCCGATGGCACCTTGATCCGCTGGCATCCCGAGGAGCGCAGCCTTGAACCAATCCCGGTCGCCTCCGAGAACACAGGGATCGCAGGGCTGGCTCTCCACCCTACCCTAGGTGTGCTGGCGGGCATGGTCGACGGTCGGATCTTCAGACAAGACTTCGCCGGCAACTTAGCGGGTGACTGGGAGGAGCTCGGGCCGCACCTCCTGGCCCACGGCGTACAGGCCTTCGCGCCCTTTGAAGACGGGTTCGTGTTCACTGAGTATACCGCCAACTATGGCGCCTATACCCCCTCCTCGGGGATCTGCAGCTACTATCAATTTCCCGACCGGCTGGGATCCAACGCCCGCTGGATGGTCCCCTTTGGCGGAGGTTGGCTGCTCAGCGGCCCCCGCAACACCAGCTCAGCGATCGTGAACTTTCTCCGGGTGCTGCCCGCGCCGGCTCCGTGAGCGGACGAAGCCCTCGATGGCAGGGCTCACGAGATCGGTGGGGCCGCCGATCTCCAGCGCGACCTCCGCGTGGCTACGCCCAGGAAGGAGGCGAAACTGAGCGCCCGCGGGGCGCCCCCGATAGCTCGCTTGGGCCGCGAAGTAGTCGAGGCGGCAGCTCGCGAGGTCTTCCTCTCCCACGATAAATAGATAGGGCACCGCAGCGCTTTGGAAGTAGCTCAAGGGAGACCAGCGCTCGAGCGCGGCGTCGTCCCGGCCAAACGCAGGGACGATCACGCCCTCCCGCAGCTCGGGCGCCGCTCGATCCCGCAGCCCGCGCAGATCGTAGATCCCGCTGAGCGCGATGACCCCGGCAATCGGCCCACCGCCCAGCGCCGGATCTCCTCCGATCAAGGCCGCCAGATGCGCCCCGGCCGAATGTCCGGCCAAGAACAGCTGCGTCGGATCTCCGCCGAAATCAGCGGCGCGTCGACGGGCGAAGCGGAGGGCCGCCACCACGTCCTCGACCATGCCGGGGCCTCGGACTTCGGGGTGGAGCCGATAGCTGATCACGAAGGTGGTGAAGCCCCGCGCCGCCAGGCTGGCCCCGACGTTGGCATACAGACCGGTGAGGAGCGGGAGATAGTTGCGATCTTGCGCTCGCCAAAATCCGCCGTGGACAAAGACCACCACCGGGTGCGTTCCCGGGCTCCGCGGCGCGAACACGTCCAGGCGATGCCGCGGGTTACCGTCCTCGAGGTAGGCCAGGCCCGAAGTGCGGGTGAGCTCAGCTTCGTGGGGTCTGAGGTTTCGGAAGCTGCGACAGGCTGGGAGCAAGGCCAGCGCCGCCAAGAGCTGGCGTCGGCTCAGGTCCACGAGGCCACCGTGGCCGCCACCTGGGCGCTCTGCAGCAGCGCGCTCAACACCTCCCCGCCGGCGTCCTCGCCGACCTCCGCGATGATCGTCCCCGAGTCGGCGTCGCTATAGTTCACCTTCAGATACATCGCGAGCTGCTCGAAGCCGCGCGCGCTCAGGTGGTTCGGCGCGAAGGAGGCGCCCTGCCCGGCAGGCGTCAGCATGACCTTGCGCCCGCGCTGACGGGCCGCCTCCGCGGGATCCTTCTTCTTGTCGAGGCCGAGGAGCAGCATGCGGAGCGCCTCGCTGTGCTGGTCGGCGTCATAGTTCACCCGATCGTTCAGGGCGAAGCGATCGCGGACCCGGTGCGGCTCCCGTACGTCGAGCACGATCAAGCCCAGCTCGGGGTGCTCAGCCGAGATCCGATCCAGGCCGCGCACCGCCAGCTCCGCCAGCGCGTGGTTGTCGCCGCGGGTAAGCTCGGCCAGCCGTCCGAGGTAGCTCGGGTCGCCGATCTGCGCCATGGCGGTCACGGCCTTCTCCTTGGCGCGCCAGTGCTCGGACCACGTCATATCGAGCACCAACTTACGAACCCAGGCGGCCTCCCCCGCGTTTTGGGCCAAAGCGCCGAGCGCGGCGGCGGCGACGGCCTCGTCCTTGTCTACCGCCAACTGCAGGAGCAGCGCGCGATCGCCCGGACCGGCGGCCTCCGCCACCGCGATTCGGACCTTCGGCGCGGCGGCCGTCGCCAAGCGGTCGGCACACTTCAGCTCAGAGAGTTTACGAGCCTCCCCGCTGAGCAAGCGGACCAGGTCGTGTAAGTACGGATCTTGGGGATCGCGCAGCTGGGCCGCCGCCTCGGCCGCTCCCTGGGCCAGATCCGCGTCGGCGGCCGAGAGGCTCATCATCAGGTAGGGCTCGACCTCGCTGCCCAGCTCGGGGAAGCAGCGGAGCGCGCGCTTTCGGGTCTCGCTATCGCCGACCAAGGAGAAGACCGTCGCCGCCAGGAGCGCATCCGCGGAGATTCGCGGAGACTCCTCGAGGGCCAAACGGATCTTGGCCAACACGGCGGGGTTGGTGGACCCTCCCACCGCCAAGACCTCGAGCCCGGTCTCGACGACGAGCCACCACGGCTCGCTCGAGAGCAGACTATCCTCCAGCGCCCCGAGGAAGTCGCCGCCGATCAGCCCGCCCAGCGCCACGGCCCGCGCCCGCTGGGTCTCCGGCGTGCTGCGGCCGAGCCACCGAATGAGTTGGTGGGGATACTTGCTGAAGAGCCCCTGGGCGCGCTCGAGGAGGGCCGGCGTCCAGCGGCCGGCGTCATTGGAGACATAGCTGAAAGCCTCCGCGGAGACCGGCAGCTGCGGACGCTTCACGCGGGCGACCTTGAGCGGGACCGCCCAAGGCCACCAGAGGTCTTCGTTCAAGAGCTCGGTCCACTTCAGCTCGACGTGATCGTCCACCACCTCCGGCGCCAGCAGCGCCAGCGCGGCCCCAGCGGCGCGGCGAACCTCTACCCGCTCGTCCTTGAGGAGGGGCTCGATGTCCGCGGCGGCGCCGGGAAGGTCGAGGAGACCCCAGATCGCACCGACACGCTCGAGGGAGTCCGTGCTGCTGAGCCGCGCCCGCGCTACGGGCTGCGCCGCTCCGCCCAAAGAACCCAGCGCGGCGATGAGCACCAACTTACACTCATTTTCGCCCTCCTCCTCCAGGCGCGCCGATAAGTAGGGGAGCGCCCAGGTCTCCCGCGTGAACGCCACCCGCAGCGCCATCGCGGAGCGGACGTTCTCGTTGTCGTGCGCGAGGAGCTTCTGGAACATCGGGCGCCAGCCCAAGGAGACCACCAACTCAGCCAGGGCGGTGGCGTTCTCGACGTCGAGGTAGATCTCCGTCAACAAGCCCTCGAGCTGCTCCTCGCTGAGACCGCCCAGCTTGCCTCCCTCGATGAACTTATCGACCAGCGGCGCGAATAGGCGGGCGTCGATCTTGGCCTCGATCGTCCGGGCAAAGTCCTCCTTGGTGAACGGGGTGGGGTCGAGGAGCGAGGCGACCTGGGCGGCGCGACGCACCGTGAAATCGTCGTGGCCCACATACTTCATGGCCAGACGCCGCGCCCCGGGGTGAGCCAACATCCCGAGCGCCTCCAGCGAGGCCGCGATCACTGGGATGCCCCAGTCGGCCCGCTCTTCCCGCCCGGTCTCCAGCGAGTCCACCAAGACGCTCACCGCCTCGGGGATGCCGACCAGCCCCACCAGCCGCGCGGCGTGGCTGCGGGTCCCCGTGCGCTCGGTGCCGAGGTGGCGGCGGATCGCCCGGCGCAGGGCCTCACCGCCGACCGGCGCCGAACGCCGCGACTCCGCGCCGAAGCCGCGCAAGGACTCGGCCGGCGCTCCGGCGTCGAGGAGGATGGGGTCGATCTCCCCGTCGAAGTAGGTCTCGAAGATACCCTTGTGGAGGAACATCTGGCGGCGAACCCAGTGCCACAAGGGCCGGGGCGGGTCGGCGGTCGGCTCGGGCTTGGCGCCCACCAGCGTTCGAAGATAGTCGAGCTCCGAGGGGCTCAGCCCCGGCGGTTGTTCGCTCCTCGCCAGCTTCTCTAGGATTCGCTTCAGCTGTGGGTCCATCGCTCAACTATCCCTTCTTACCAACGGGCACGATGATGGTGTCTTTGGCCACGCGATCCAGGGCCGAGGTCGGTGGCGCCCGTCCCTCGAGCAAGTACACCACGTAGACGTTCTTCTTGGAGGCGACGAGCCGGGCGACCACGGACGGGCTGACGTCGGCCTGCCCATCGGTGAACAGGACGCCGGTGCTGACGTCCCGGTCCTTGAGGAGATCGAGGATGGGCGCGTCGAAGTCGGTCCCTCCGCCGCCCTCGATCTTACCCCGGGCCAGATCGGCCGGATCCACGGCCCGCACCGTCGTATCGAACGTGCGCAGGCGGAGGGGGATCTCACGCAGCGCATCGACGAAGCCGGAGACCACCGGATAGTAGCCGATCATCGAGCCCGACACGTCCATGTAGAGCGCGACGGCCAGGCGCGCCCCGGTGTTGGCCAGGTCCTTGTTCCAGTACAGCCCAAAGACCTCGCTCACCCCGGCCAGCTGATACACCAAGCCGAGGCGGCTCGGATACGCCGGAAAGGGCTGCACCCTCAGCTCCCGGGCCAGCGGGCTCAGGATCTTCTTGGCCAGCCGGTCCACGATGCGCCGGGCCCGCATCTTCTCCAGGAAGGCCTCGACCTCGTTGGTGCCGATCGGCACGGGGATCACGCTGAAGTCCGCCAGCGCCCGCCCCAGATCAGAGCCCCGCGGGAGCCCTCGATTCACCGTGCCGACCACCGCTTTGACCAGCCGCTCGGCCGCGTCGGTGGGGCGCTTGGGGAGGCGCTCGTCGAGGTGACAGAAGAGCTCGAAAGTCTGGATGAGGCCGACCTCGAGCAGGCGCAGGAGGCGCAGGTAAAGCGAGGGCGGATTCAGCGGAGCATACTCCCCGGTCTGCCCCTTGACCCAGATGAGTTGCCACAGATCGGCCAACTCAGGAGATAGTTTGCTCGGCTCCGCGGTGACGTCCGCCAAGGCGATCGGGCCCAGCTTGGACTCCGCCGGATAGATCGTCGCGCTCATCTTCCGCATGGGCTCGGGGTAGGCCTCAAAGAGCAGGCGGTTGATGCAGACATCCAGGGTCAGGTTGGCGATGGCGTGGTGGGCGTGCTGCTCGCCGAAGCCGTTGTACAGCGAGCGGTGGAGGATCTCGTGCCGCAGCACCATCTCGATGGAGGGCACGTCCAAATTCGCCACCAAGGGACCGACGTGAATGGACTCCGTCCCGCTCTTTTCGTCGTAGCGCCAGCTGGCTGTCTTCTCTTCAGGGTCGAAGACCACCAGGCCCCTCACCTCGGTGAAGCTCAGCTCCAGCTTCATGAGCGCGCGCTCGATCTTGCGCTCGCTGATGGCGGTCTCGATACCCACGAAGGCTCAGCTCGAGGTGGCAGGGCTGGCGGCCCCGGTGTTGTCGCGGTCCGGGAGGTTGAGCGCCGCGAAGAACTGAAAGAGGGCCTCCGGATCGTCCTTCACGTCTCCTTCACGCAGGTCGATGAGATAGGCCTGGAGCTTGCGCACCTCGGCCGCGCGGCTGCCCAGGAAGGTCCCCGCCGCCACCATCGCTCGAAAGCGCTCGATGTTCTGACTGGCCCGATCGCGCTCGGGTCCGCGCGGCCGCGCGTCGAGGAGGTTGCGCAGCTTGGGGCTGACGAAGTTGATCGCTCCGTTGAGCGCGATCAGGAGCCGACCATCGACCTGGCGGAGCGCGTCACCCTTGTAGCCGAGGCGCTCCAGCGTGTGGCGCAGCTCGACCAGCTTCTCCTGCTCCCCTTTCTGGGAGGCGCCGCGCAGGAGGTCACCCAGGATCTTCTCGATCTCGTCGGCGGCCATCGTCTCCTTGATCGCGGACCAGTTGGAGGCCAAGGCCTCCAGGCGCTTCTCGAAGCTCACCGCAGAGGAGATCTCCATCCGCAGCGCTTCGGCGGGGGCCATCTCCCGCGCCTCGAGGAGGCCCTCGGCGGCGTGGTGAAAGGGCTCGAGCAGCGCGGGCTTGATGTCGAGCTTGGTGGCCACGGCGTAGCGCAGGGCATCGACCGCCGCGCGGCGCAGCGCCCCGCTCACGCCGGCTACTTTATAGTAGGCGGCCACCGCCAAGATCGTCTCCGGGAGATTTCGGACATAGGTACGGGCGCTCATATAAGGCCCATTCTGCTCGCGCAGGAGCGCCAGGGTCGCCGGGACCAACTTACCTAAGTAGCTCGAGATGCGCCCCACTGCCCCTTCGGCGAGGAGGGCGCTGTGGGCGGTCTGGATCTCCGAGTAGATGCGGGCCAAGGTCTCGGCCTCGGGCGGGGCGCTGGGCCCGCCGCCGGGCATCGCCAGCTCGATCAAGACGCGGATGTCCTCCGCGCTCATGTTGGTCTGGTGTTCCGGCACGGGGATCACTGCGTGAAAGCGATCGAGCAGCGCCTCATCGAGCTGAAAGGCCGCCGCGTACGACTCGGGGTTGGCGGTGGCGATCAGCGTGCGATAGGCCAGCGGGAGGCCAAAGCAGGTCCGCTCCTCCAAGATCTCGAGCCACAGGTTTTGGCTCTCTTTCCCGGCGCGGGTGATCTCATCGACCACGATCGTGCTCTTGTCCCAGATGCTGCGCTCGTGCGGGACGAAGCGGAGCCGGCCTTGCTTGAGCGACTCGGGGTCGGGGATCCCGGCAATGGAGATCAGGTCGTCTTTGGTGGCGTCGTAGAAGGCGAAGCCATTTTCGCCGTAGCCCTTGCTGAGCGCGCGGGCGAGGCGCGTCTTGCCCGTCCCGTGGCGGCCGATCAGCATGAAGCTCTTGTGCATCGCCAAGAGGCCCACGATCACCGGCTCGAGCTCGCGGTAGCCGAAGTTGATGCGGTCCAGGACTTGGAGGGACATCGGGCCAGAGAGCAGCACGGGGTGAATCCCGAAGCAACCGAGGTGGGTATTCTTGAGAAGAGCGCTATCGCTGCTCTGTCTCCGCCGCGGCGAAGGTATCGCAATCTTCGGCGCGGCCCGAGCGCAGACCGGTCTTCAGCCACTGGGCCCGCTGGGCCGCCGATCCGTGCGTCCAGCTCTCGGGGGTAACGCGGGCGCGCGCCGCCTTCTGGAGCCGATCGTCCCCGACCGCAGCGGCCGCCGCCAGCCCTTCGTCCACATCTCCCGGGTCCAGCAACTTGCGTTGCTCGGTGGCATATCCCCAAACCCCCGCGTAGCAGTCGGCTTGGAGCTCCATCCGAATGGAGAGCGTATTGGATGCGCTCGGGGTGGAGCGCTGCGCGGCGCGGACCTTCGCCTCGGTGCCGAGCAGCCACTGCACGTGGTGCCCAAGCTCGTGGGCGATCACATAGGCCTGGGCAAAATCTCCCGGTGCCCCAAAGCGCGTGGCCAACTCATCGTAAAAGCCGAGATCGATGTACACCTTCTGGTCCGCGGGGCAGTAGAAGGGTCCCATCTCGGCCCCCGCGGAGCCACAGCCCGAGTGCGTCTCGTCCCAGAAGAGGACCAAGGTCGCCGGGCGATAGCGATCGCCCAGGATCGACGCCCAGACCTTCTGCGCGTCGTTGAAGGCCGCGACCGCGATGGTCTTGGCGGCTTCTTCGCGTGCGCGGCGGGCGTCGGCCGCGGGGCCCGTGGTCACCTCAGCGCTGGGCGCAGAGCCCCCGACGAGCCCCAGCTCCACGAAGAGGTTCCGCTTGGTCGCGAAGCTGAGGGCCGCGACCAAGACCAACGCACCGAGCCCCAGCTTGATCGGCGGTCCACGGCGGCCTCCGCCCCGGCCGGCGGAGCGCCGATCTTCGACGTTGGAGGTGTCGCCGTCCGATCCGAGTCGCACCGTGTTTCCATGACAGCGGATGCTCGCCTCCGCAATTGGGGCTTTGGTCACGGGCTCGAGCGCGGTAGGGCTCTGCGATGGACTTCATCCGCGAGCTCAGCACTCAACTCGGCGTGGAAACGCCCCAGGCAGAGGCCGTCGCCGGCGGTCTCTTGGGGCTGGTGCAGCAGCGGCTCGGGAACACCACGGACTCCGCCGCGCTCGGCAAGGCGGTGCCCGAGCTGGGCCAGTGGCAAGCCAGCGCGGCATCGCTCCTAGGCGGGGCGGGCGCGGGCGCGGGCGGGCTCGGTGGCCTGCTCGGCGGCGGCGGCGGTGAAGCCTTGGCGGGCGCGCTCGGCGGGCTCCTGGGCGGCGGGGGAGGCGGAGCGGGCGGCCTCGGCGGCGCGCTGGGCGGGCTGCTCGGCGGCGCGGGCGGGGAGCTCGGCGCCATCGCCGGTCTGCTCGGCAAGCTCGGGATCAGCGCCGATCAGGCCGCGACCTTGGTCCCGCTGGCGATCTCCTTCTTGAAGTCTCGGCTGTCGCCGGAGCTCCTCGGCAAGCTCATGCAAGCGGTCCCCTTCTTGGCCCAGAGCGAGGGCGCCGGCGCGGGGCTCGGCGGACTTGCGGGGGCCCTCGGCGGCCTCCTCGGCAAATCCTGAGCAGCGCTCATTCCGCAGGAATCCGCACTTCTTCCCCGTGCCCCAGCGGCTCAGGCCGCGTAGCGCTCGAGGGCCATCTGCCAAGCCGATGCCTGCGCCGCCCGCACCAGGTTCTCCTGGGCCGCGGGCGGCAGCTCACTGGCGCTCTTCAGACCGAGCGCAGACAGCAAGGTCTCCACGCCGCGCCGAAGGTTGGCGAACTCACCGAGGAGCGCCTGGGGGTTCAGGGCCGCCAGCAGCTTCTGGGGGTTCAGGAGATCGCGCGGGTTCTTGATGAGCTCCTTGATCGTACCCCAGGCACCCTCAAGGGACTTACCAAAGCCCTGCACGTCGCCGAGCAAACTCGAGACGCCCGAGAAGAAGGGCTCCACCTTGGTGCTGAAGAAGTTGCTGACCGTGCTGGCCAGCTTGCTGACACCTTCGCCGATTCGACCGATGAAATCGAAGAAACCCATGATGACCTCCCTGTTCAGGCGCGCCGCGGGGCGAGCCGAGCCGCAGTGATTTGTGCTTTGATCTGTTGTCCGCGCGGATCCTCAGGCGCGACGACCGCGCCCGTGCCGAGCTTCTCGGGCGCGGCCTTCGTGGCGACACCACCCGCGCGCGCTAGCGCCTCCGCCTCGCGCCGCGCGCTCTCTGCCGTCGCCGCGCGATCGTGACGCCCTTGCAAGGTAGCTTGCCGCTGGGCCGCTGCTCCGTAGCCCTTCTCGGCCGCCGCGTGGATCTCCTCCTCCGCTCGGCTCTTCTCCTCCGGCGTGGTCGCGTCGTGGAGCGCCACCGACTCCCCTTGCTGCTCGATGTCGGCGAGGAAGCGCTCCAGCGTGACCCCCAGCGTCTTGGCGAGGCGCTGGATCTCGGGATCCTCACGCATCCGGTTCTTGATCTGCTCGATCTGCTCGGTGCTCGGGGGGGCGCTCATCCATCTTCCCTTCCGCCAGGCCAGCTCCGACGAATGTCGTATACTGGAGTGTGGCTGCTACATTCTCAGGGTAGCGATTAGAGTGTGCGCTGCGCCACTCGACGAGTGGATGACGGAAAAGGCTTTGGAGTGAACTCTCCTCCCCAAGTGGTGCAGTATCCTCACATCACATGAGAATAACTCGGCTATGCCGGGTGGGGTCACGAGACCATCTCACGCAACGAAATTCACTAACCAGCGATACTGCAGCATATCAGCCTACATTGCTGTGGTCCCGACCCAGCGCTGGAGTTTACCCCATGCTTAGCCTAAAAGATCTCCAACTGGCCCGCGTCTACAAGCAGCTCGAGAACAACGCGAGCGCCAAGATCGACGACTCGCGTCTGCTCGACATCTTGGCCACCGTCGCGGACAGCGGCAGCCGTTCGGAGACCAAGGCGAGGAAGCTCCTGCTCGCCGCTCCGAGCCGCGACGCCAAGCTGGCCCTGGTCAAGAGCGGCCTCAGCGCGCGGGAGAAGGCCGACCTCGAGAACGTCCTCGACAACGGCAAGGTCCCCATGACCGACGCGGTGCGCGACTTCCTCTCGGAGGCGGTCGGCCGTACGGGCGGCGGCGGCGGTGGTGGCGGCAACGGGATCTTTGCGATCACCGGCGACCAGAAGACCGGCCTCAGCGGCACCGGGCACGCGGGCGACAGCATCGAGGCGATCAACCTCAGCACCGCGCCCAGCGGCCGCTACCACCTCGATGACACCATCGAGCTGGCCAAGGTCGGGGCCAACGGCAAGTTCTCCGGCAGCTTCATCGGCCAGCTCAGCCCGACGCGCGAAGGCGACATCATCCGCGTCCGCTCCCGCGACGCCACCGGCAAGACCTCCGACTGGGTGACCTTGCGCGCCAAGGGCATCTCCACCTCGGATACCTCCAACGCCGAGCTGGCGATCTTCCGCATCTCCTTGTCCGACTCGGGGAGCGGGAAGATCGACGTCTCCAACATGAACTCCAGCCGCCAGATCTCGGAGCCCGGCGCGCTCGTTCGCTTCGTCAATACCCGCACCGGCAGCTCCAAGATCGTCACCCTGGACGACACCGGAAACTTCCCCAAGGACAGCAAGCTCGAAGGCAAGCCCGGCGACACCTTCACCGTGGCGGTCAGCGACGGCGTCAACAACAAGAACCTCAGCACCACCTCCGGCAAGCTCACGGTCCCGCTGGCCGGCGGCGGCGGCGGCACGGGCGGCGTCGACCTCCCCGATCCCAAGCTCCACAAAGACGAACTCAACGCGGACGGCACGCCCAAGTACAAGGAAGCGCGCTTCCGGGGTCCGCTCTTCGTCAGCGAGCCCACCGCGGACGACGTCCGTCAGGGCCAGATCGGCGACTGCTACTTCCCCTCGGCGATCGCCGCCTTGGTGCACTCGAACCCCGAGGTCATCAAGAACATGATCAGCCAGAACGAGGACAAGACGTACACGGTGACCTTCAAGCAGAAGAACTGGGGCACCGGAAAGTACACCGACGTCCGCGTGAACATCGACGGTGATTTGTGGGTTCGTCCCTTCGGCGGCCCGCTCTATGGGTCGGCGGCCAACTCAGCGGAGCTCGACAAGATGGAGCTGTGGTTCCCGCTGATCGAGAAGGCCTACGCCTCTTGGAAGGGTTCCTACGACGCGATCGGCAACGGCGGCAGCTCGGGCAAGGTCTTCCAGGAGTGCATGGGCATCGACCAATACGAGCGCGACATCATGGAGAGCAAGCCTACCGAGCTGTTCAACAACGTGAAGGCCGCGATCGACTCCGGTCGGCCGGCCTCACTCGGCACCTACGGAGAGGACCAGGAGTCGCGCTACACCAACTCCGGCATCTACTCCGACCACAGCTACTCGGTGCTGGGCTACAAGCTGGAGAACGGCAAGCAGATGCTCCAACTCAGGAACCCCTGGGGTGAGTCGGAGCCCGGAAACGACGGCAAGAACGACGGCATCTTCTGGATCGAGGCCTCCAAGGCCGCGCACTACTTCGAGACCTTCTACTCGGTCGAGCCGTAGCCTCATGGCCAAGCCACCCGAGCCGCTGGCCGAGCTGATCCCCGAGGCGAGCCTCATCGTCTTCGCGGTCGTGGTGGCGGTGCTCTCGGTGGGGCCCAAGCCTCCCCCGCCGCCGCACGCCGCCGAGCTGCCCAAGGGCGCGACCGGCGTGGGCTATCAGTCCGCCTCCCAGAAGGTGCGGCTTCGTATCGAGCGCGTGCTCAAGGGGCACACGGCGGCTCGGGAGATCGAGGTCGAGAAGCCCGTCGCGCCCTACCTCCTCGAGGTCGGGAACAAAGGTCCCTTCTTCCTCGACGCCCAGGGGAAGATCATCGGGCGGTACGGGCCGGATACCCACCGCGAGGATGAGATCATCCAGGCGCTTCATCCG
>Ga0154020_10006649_pt1 | contig 13546 bp, 9 predicted proteins | sample Klosneuvirus_201_FD_109709 | JGI IMG/M metagenome (GOLD analysis project Ga0154020, IMG submission 109709) | Active sludge microbial communities from wastewater, Klosterneuburg, Austria - Klosneuvirus_20160825_MG | ecosystem: Engineered > WWTP > Aerobic digester > Activated sludge | place... | reverse complement strand
ATTTGAGATTTAAGAACTGAGATCCAGAAGTCTGAATCCTAGGATTCAGACTTCTGGCTCTGGCGCTGGGCGGAGGTTGTCGACGCGGTGCCTGTGGGGGGCAGGAGGCGGACAGGGAGGTCGGGCAGTTCGCGGGTGAGGGACTGGTATTCGTCCAGCTCTGACAGCCAGCGGTTGGTGGCGGTGAGATGCTCGATGCTGGTGTCGATCCGGGCGCTGAGGGCGTCGGAATTTTTTGCGGCAATGGCGTCGGCACGGATCAGCTTCACCTGTTCGACGAGGCGTTCCTGTTCGGAGCGGACCACGTCAAGATTGGCCTGGGACTGCTCGATGCGCGTGAGCCGCTGCCGGAGGACGGCGGAGCGTTCGAGCCGGGAAGTCAGGAGGCGCTGTTTGGGTTCGAGCAGGGGTGACGTGGGCTGGGCCGCTTTTAGTGCCTCGAGTTCGCGGGAGAGCGCCTCCGTCTCGGCGGCAATGCTGGTGGCGAGGGCGGGGACTTGTTCTTTGCGCTCGGTTTCGAGGTAGACCTCAAGTGTTTGCTCGACGGAGAGCATGCGCAGGTAGGTCCAGAGCAGTTCGTCGAGCTTCCGAAGTGGCGTCGGCAAGTTGAGTCCGGCGGCGCCCTGCATCTCGACGGAGGCGCGTTCGATGTCCTGACAAACCGCGTTCAGTTGGGCGTGGCGGGTGCGGCGGGCGGGTGAGAGCGCCGAGGAAAGACGTTCGTATTCCTTCTGGAAGACGGCGGCCTGCTCGGCCGCGGCGCGGGAGCGGGCGGCGTCGGCGCGGGCATCGATCGACTTGCGGAAGAACCGTAGATCCGGGACGAAGACCAGCCCGACGGCATAGAGGGCCGCGCCGGCGAGCAGACCGAGCGGCTCGCCGGTGGCGAAGCCGAGGCCAACCGTGAGCAGGGCGAGCCAGAGATGGTGACGGCTCGCCCAGAAGAGGCGACGGTAGTTGGGCGGTGAATCGGTCAATCGAACCTTGGAGGAAGAGGGCGGCCGCGAGGATGGGCCGGTTGGGGAATCACTCGATGGTGAACCACTGGACCTCGACACGGCGGTTCTTCTCCGCGTCGGTGCCGCCCGGTTCTTCCCACCCGCGTCCGATGGTCTCGATGCGCGCGGCATCGACGGTGAGCCTCTGGACGAGGGTGCTCTTGATTTCGGCCGCGCGGTTTTTGGAAAGCTCCATCGCCTTCAGGGCCATCTGCCGGACAAACGGTTCGCCGCCCTCCTTGCGGAACTTTTCCACGAGGGCGTTATCCACGTGACCACGTAACAGAATGGTGGATCCAGGACTGACCTGAAGCAGACGCTTGATCGAGTCGAGGTTGGTCAGATTTTCCCCATGACCCAGGTCGAGTTTGGAGGAATTGGGCTCGAAGAGGAAACGGATGTCTTTGCTGAGCAACGGATCACCCTCGAGAGCGCCGCCGGCCTGGGAGCGGATGGGAGAGATGGCGATGGCCTGACCAGCGAACGCTCCCGAGGCCTTCAAAGCCTCGAGATGGGTCGCGTTCATGTAGCGATCGGCATCGGTCGGTTGATCGATCAACTGACCGTAGGCAAGCAAGGCGGAGCTGAAAATGCCGCTGAAACTGCCGGCGGCGTCGATCGCACCGGAGTAGAAGGCGAGATTCTCCGGGAGATTGGAGAGATGGACCTTGGCCAACTCCTCCCGCGCCTCGGCGGCGGACCATTTGAACGCCTTGGCAATGACATCGAGATGGGCCGCAGGGTTGTCACGCACCATGCGATTGCCCTCAAGCACACCTTCGGTGAGGCCGGCGACCCACTTGGGATTGGCTTGGGCGAAGCCCTTGTTGACGACGAGGATGTCAGCGATGATGAGCAAGTTCTTGTTGGTCGTGAGCATGACGGCGGCGCCCTTGCTGGCAGCGATCACCTCGGTGGTCTTGGGCGCCCAGGAGACGCAGCCGGCGAGCCGGTTGGAGCCGCTTTCCAGATCCTTGAGGAAGAGGTCTCCCGCGGTGAAGGCATCGACGGCGAAGAGCAGGTTGAGACGCTCCGGGTCGGGTCGTTCCGCGGGGGAACGGAGCATGTTGACGCCCAGTCCCGCTTCCTGAGCGAGGTAACGGATGAAGAAGTCTGCTTCGGTGAACTGAGCCGTGACCAAGGTGCGGCCCTTCAGGTCATTGATCCGGCGGATTTCCTTGCGAACGACAATCCCGTCGGCGCCGCGGGAGAATCCGATCTGCACGGGCGCGACCACTTGGAAGTTGCGGCAGTAGGCGGTGAGCACATCGACGGTGGTCGCTGCGGCCGCGATGCGACCGGTGTTGAGCGCGGGCCAGCTTTCTTCCTCGGACAACTTGATCCGGACCTTGAAACCATGCTTGCGGAAAAAGAAAGAGTTCTCTGAAGGCTCGAGTCCCCCGTTGGCGGCGACGATGCCGGAGTAACCGGCGTATTCACTAAGCTCGAGATCGACGATATTGTCCTTGGCGACGTAGGCCCCGGCGGGCGGAAGCAGCGGGCAGGCATCGAGCGGGGCGATGAAGTCGGCGGCGTCGAGAGCGGGTGCGCTGGCCGATTTGTCCGCCGCCGACTGCCCGGTTGCAGCCTTGGAGGAGGAGGACGCGGCGGGATTCAGTTTATCCCACCACTTGTAGGCGCCGAGACCGGCAGCTCCGAGAATGAGCAGGGTCAGAACAACTTTGCCGAGAGTGGTCATGGAAGGGAGAGAAAAAGAGGAGAGGCGGAGGAGAGGGAGTTAAGCGCGAAGACGCGAAGGTCGGAGAAGAGACTTAGAGGAAGTTTGGAGGATATTTAATGGCCCGTCCTTAGCGTCTTTGCGTCTTCGCGCTTCAATAGATTGTCACTCGGCGATTTTCTGACGTTCCGGCGGAGGAGTGGTCGTGGCAGGGGTGGCGGTGCCGCCCTGAACGCGGCCCATCTTGGCTTGGTATTCCTTGAAGAGCATGGCGCCGCGGGCCTTGCGCATCTCCTGCTGGCGCTGGATGCCGGAGCCCATTTCCTTGGCGAGATCGAGGGTGGCGCGCATCTGGCCTTCGCTGCTGGCGGCGGACTGACGGAGCTGCTGCATCGACTGACCCATCTCGCCGCCGACCATGCCTTGGAGTTCCTGAATGGAACCCTTCATCATGCCGGCGAGATTTTCGAGGGAACGGCCGACGGCGACCTTGGCCTTGACCGCTTCGAATTCCCGTTGGAAACGCTGTATCTCGCGGAGACTGTTGGCGATGATCTCGGTGTTTTGTTTGTAGAGCTGCTCCAGGTTCTGGAGCTGGGCCTCGTTTTCGGCCAGATCCTGTTCCACCGTGGCCAGTTCCTCGGCGTAGTGGGCGCCATTGGCTTCGTCATTGGCCGCGGCGGCGACTTGCAGCATGCCCTGGATTTCGGTGCGCTGCCTCTCCTGACGTTTGACCTGGTCTTTGAGCAGAGCGACCTGACCGGCCAGCTGGCCGTTCGCGTAGTGGGCCTTATCGGCCTTGGCCTTGGAATCGCGAATGCCGCGTTCGACCACGGCTTGGTTGATGGCGTCGGTTTCGGTGGCCTGTTCGGCCGCGAGCCCAAGCCAGATGAAGACACGTTTGATAGCGCGGAAAAAACCCATGGTGGTTGGAGCGTTTGGTGGAGGTTGAAAAGAAACGAACAGAGGTCCCGCCCGGTCAGCCGAGAACCGGATTTCGAAGAAACGACACCCGACAGGAGGGTGGCGCAAAGGTCGAAACGAGTTCGATCCAAGCGGGATCGGTGTAACGAAGCATGGGCGCTTATACGAGAAAAGGCGGGGAGGGGGAATTACAAAGAAGAGCCGTCAAACGAGTCCAGTCCGGGTTCCCTTTGTTCCCATTCAGTCGTTTGCTTCCCCCGGGGCGTCGCGTTCCCCGGGATCGTTGTCGGTGGCCTCGCTGAGGCCGCGAATTTGGCTCTGCGCAACCTTCTCATGGACGCGACGCCAAACCCTGCGGCCTCAACGAGGCCACCCACAACTCGGGCTCGTTGAGCCCGCTGAGCCTCCCCTCGCTCAACCCGTGGCTCGATTCGCGGTGATATTCTCGGACACCCGCGCCTGATGGCTGAAGTAATGGTCGCTGAGGAGCGGATAGAGCCCGTAGAGCCGCTCGAGCAGGTCGGCGAGCAGGTCCCCTAATTTGGGGGCTTTCTGCGGGTCGGTCGAAGGGACGCGGGCGATCAGGCCGAAGCGATCCTCCAAGGGCAGGGCAGCGAGGAAACGGAGAATCTCGGCGACCGCATCCACGGCCGCCTGATCATGATCGTCGGGGGTGTCCGACGCGACGGCGCGCAGGCTAGTTTTGATCCGATGGAGATTATGGAACAGGCTGCGGGGCGCGTCGGGCTGCTGGAGGAACAGACCGGCCACGCGACGCGGTTCGCTGCGCGTCTGATAAAGACGGCGATAAGCGTCCTGCGAACCCAGCATGCGGAGCAACGCTGAGAGCTCCGGGGTGTCGCCGTTGCGGGTGCGGGTGGCGACCGTCGAGTTGGCACCCGGGGCCCCATCGAGTTTGCCGAGCACGTGCCGCAACGAACTGCAGGTCATGATGGCCCGTTCGAGATGCAGTCCCATGCGCAGGAACTCCCAGCCGGCGTCCATCAACATGGTGCGTTCCGCGGTCGCGAGGAACGCGTTTACGTCGGTCAGCACGAGTTGGACGGCCTGTGCGGCGTACTTCTTGCGTCGGTCGGCCGAGGGGCGGCCGTGGCGGAGCGCCTCGAGTTTGGCCGCGAGACGGCTCAGCAGCACCCACGCTTCGGGACTCACATAATCGCGCAACTGGCGTCCGTTCTCGGCGGCAACGGCGATGGAGGAGGCGATGGAGCTGGGATGATCGGGCGCGAGTGTCATGCGCCAGTTCAGATCACCCGTGAGAGTTGCGTGAGGATTCGCGCGGGCGGTGATTTTTTCCGTCGCGTGGCCGGTGGCCTCCAGCAAACCCCGCCAGATGGGCACCCAATGACGACGGTCGCGCGAAGGGATTTCCTCCAGAGCGACATCGTCAAAAATGGCGAGCATCCGGGCGGTGGCCTCGGCGCGTTCGAGATAACGGCCCAACCAGAAAAGGGTTTCGGCGGAGCGAGAACCGAGGGCGTGCTGGCGGTGGTGGCCGGTGGAGCGCTCGATGTCCGGTCCCTCGCCGACACTGACGGCCTCGCCCTGGAGTACGATGGCGTCGGCACAGACGCCGATCCGGTCAATCGGCGGCGCCTCCGAACCGACGCGGAGCAGGCCGCCGGGGAGAACGGTGAACTCCTCCCCCTGGACGAGCACAAAGGCGCTGAGGTTAAAGGGAGTGAAACGTTTGGCACCCGGGGTCAGCGCGAGCAAGTCGAGCCGCTTGCGGGCAACAAAGGCGTAGGGATTTTCGCGAACCACTTGGGCGAGGCCGTTGGCATCGAGCAAGCAAGGCGCGGGCTGATGCAGGCGAGGATCCCCGAGCCGCGGATCATGCGCCGGCAGAACCACCATGTCTGAGCGAGACTCGAGGATGTAGTCGAGCTGATCGGTATCACCGCACGTGAACGTGGGAATCGACGGCAGGAGGGGTTTCTCGCCGAGATAGAACCGCATCAGCTGGGGTAGGTAAGCGTCGAGCGCGCGACTGTCCGCGACGCCGCAGCCGATGCTGTTGGCGACGGCGACATTTCCCGAACGGATGCACTGCAGCAGTCCCGGTACACCGGCGGTTTCACGGTCGGTGGAAAAGACGACTGGATCGATGTGGGCGTCGTTCAGGCGCCGGTAGATCACATCGACGCGTTCGAGACCGGCGATGGTCTTGAAGTAGACGCAATTGTCGAGGACGAGGAGGTCGTCGCCGCGTGCCAGCGGCAGGCCCATTTTCCGCGCGAGAAAACTGTGTTCGGCGTAGAAAGGATCGGCGGGGCCGGCGGTGAGGACGACGATGCTGGGGGAACGATCCTCGCGGGGGGCGAGGCAGCGGAGCCCGTCAAGCAACCGCAGGGGAAAATTGATGATCGAGTGGTAGTCGGGCAGCGCGCTGTAAATTTCTCCTGCCTCTTGGGAAAGGAAGCGGCGATTCTGGACGGCGAAGCCCAAGCCGACGGGCGTGTTGGCGCGGGTCTCGGAGATGTGCCAGCCACTGGAGGTTTGCACCAAATCAAAACGGAGGAGGATGGCCGGCGTGGTGCTCGGGGGCTCGAGATGGAGGCAGGGGCGGCGGTAATAAGGATCGGAGAGAACAACCTCGGGCGGCACCAGCCGCTGGGTCAGGGCCTCCTGGCGGTCATAGAGATCAACGAGGAAAGCGTTGGTGAAGCGCGCCCGTTGGATGAGGGCGGCTTCGAGCCGGGCCCACTCGGTGGCGCCGATCACAAGCGGAGTGGGCTCGAGGTCCCAAAACGGGCCACTCGACGAGGCGGCGAGCGGGTCCGGCGAGAGGTCACTCAGGCCCGAGTCCCGGATGGAGACCCTCAGCCGGCTGCGCAAACGCTGGAGTTGCCGCGGGTGGAGGCGCGGAAAAAGCGTGGGGCGGGCGGCGGCGGACATTCCGGAGAGGGAGGAGTGGAGGGAAGAAGGGATGCGGGATGGAGCAACCGGCGTAAACGATGAGGGAAGAGCCCACTCCCGGCAGGAGCAAGCCTGCGCTCGTGTTGATGAGATCGTCACATTGGGACCTTCGTGGAACCACGAATCCGGACTATCTTCGGACGAGAGGTTAAAACGACTCGGGTCCGGGCTGGAGGGCTTTTTTCTCGGTCGTTTCACCGAAAGTTTGCCAAGACGTTGGGCATGAGGTAGCCGAGACGTGTGACTTGGATCCTTGGAATCGACGGCGGTGGAACTCATACGCGCGCCTTGATTGCGAATGCGGAAGGCACGGTCCTCGGCGTGGGCAAGGCGGGCAGTTCCAATTACCACACCGTGGGCATTTCCCAAGCGGCTCGAGCGGTGTCAGATGCGATTGATGCGGCCCGGGCTGCCGGGCATGTGCACGGGCAGGCGAGTGGGGCGTTTCTGGGTCTGGCGGGGGTCAAATCAGCGGCAGATCATTTGGCGTTTCGCGAACCCCTGGCGGCCTTGGGTTTGGTAAAATCTCCCGAACGGCTCGGACTTGATCACGATTTGCGCATCGCCTTGGCGGGCGGTTGTGGCGATCGCCCGGGCATCGTGGTGATTGCCGGGACGGGATCCGCGGCGTACGGGCGCGATCGAAACGGTGTCACGGCGCAAGCGGGAGGCTGGGGCTGGCTGATCGATGACCAAGGCGGTGGGAGCTGGTTTGCCCTGAAGGGCCTCCGGGCAGTGATGGAAGCCACGGATGGGCGGGGACCGAGAACGCGTTTGGAGCCGGCGATTTTTGCCGAACTGGGAGTAACCACCGCGCGTGAAGCGATGCAGTGGACGATGCGCCCCGATACCGCGCGTTCACAGCTGGCCGCGCTCGCGCCCGTGATTTTGGCCGCGGCCGAGGACGGCGACAAGGTGGCGATGGCGTTGGTGGTCGAAGGCGCCCATCAACTGGCGCGGATGGCGTCGGCCTTGGTGGAGCCCCTCGATTTTGGCGGCGATCCCATTTCCGTGGTGCCGGCCGGCGGGCTTCTCAGCCAGGCCGCCTATCTGGCGGCGTTTCGGGCCGCGCTGGAAAAGACTGGTCACCCTTTCAACCTGGTCGAGTTGCCGGTGCCGCCGATTGGCGGCGCGGTCTTCCTTGCCGCAGATCTGGCCGGAATCGTTTTGACGGACGAAGCGAGGCGACGCATCGGCGTCGCCGCCCGCGCGGTGCTTTAGCGGATCGGGCCCTGCGGCGGCCCTAGGACTCGTCGCCGAAACTCATGCCGAGCATGCGTCCGGTCTGCACCAGGTCTCCCTCGGGCGGCACGGTGCGCAGACGGCCGATCGCTTCGGTGATCCGAACGGCCTTGGTGTCCGGCGGGATGTGGGCGACCATGTATCCGTATTGTTCATCCTTGATCAGCTGCACCGCCTTCGCGCCAAAACGCGTGCAGAGCAGGCGGTCAAAGCAGGTGGGGGTGCCGCCGCGCTGGAGGTGTCCGAGCACCACGACCCGGGTTTCCTTGCCGGTGCGCCGCTGGATTTCGGCGGCCACCTGGTTGCCGATGCCGCCGAGCCGGGTTTCACGGTCCAAGTCCTCGGTCCCGAGTGTGACGAACTGCCCGCCCTTCGCCCGCGCCCCTTCGGCCACGACCACGAGGGTGAACTTGCGCCCCACCTGTTCGCGTTCGGCGATCTTGCGGCAGATCGCCTCGAAGGTGAAGGGGATCTCCGGAATCAGAATGATGTCACCGCCGCCGGCGATGCCGGCATGCGCCGCGATCCAACCGGCATAGCGACCCATGACCTCCAGCACCATCACCCGGTTGTGGCTGGCCGCCGTCGTGTGCAGCCGATCCAGCGCATCGGTCGCGCAGGCGACCGCGGAGTCGAAGCCAAAGGTGAAGACGGTGGCTTCGAGGTCGTTGTCGATCGTCTTGGGCACGCCTACGAGAGGCACTCCATGCTCGTAAAGTTGCTGGGCGATGCTGAGCGAGCCGTCGCCGCCCACACAGACGAGCGCCCGCAGACCCATGAGGATGAAGTTCCGCTTCGCCTGATCGAGGATCTCGTCGGGAATCCGGGCGTTTTCGCCGTGCCCTTTCTTGGCGACGAAGCGACCGCGATTGGACGTTCCCAGCACCGTCCCGCCCGAGGTGAGCAGGGCGCCCATTTCGCGGTGATCGAGCCGCGTGCAGGTTACCGGCTCGAGCAGCCCTTCGAAGCCGTTGCCAATCCCATACGTTTCCCATCCAAGGCGTGAAGCCGACTTAACGACGGCGCGAATCACCGCATTCAGCCCTGGACAATCACCGCCGCCCGTGAGGATCCCGATCCGAGTTTGAGCCATGCGTCTTACTTCGGCACGCGGGAAATTTTCTTCAACCTATTGCATGCTGGGTATTTCCATGTTTGGACCGCCCGGGTTTCCGCGGACCGTTGGCGACAGAGCCCGGCGTTGCGAACCGCACCCGGTCGAATTGCCGTGGACCCGGCATTTACCGTCATTCTGAGCACGCTTATTTTATAACCATTTGACAACTAGTCGATTGAAGTCGGTTGCCCAATGTGGCAGTCCTTGTTGAGCGGAGGCACCTCAACCCTTCCCACCATGCTCAGATCCCTTTCTTTGCTTTGCATTGTCCTGTGGCTCTTCGGTTTGACCATCGAAGTGACGGTGAGCGGATTCATCCATGTCCTCCCGGTGATGGCCGTGGTCGGATTGATCGTGCACACCTTTGGGACGTCCAATCGGCAGGTTGAACCCTAATCGGGTGTGCGCAGGCTGCCGCCGGCTGGCCCGCAGATCCGGCATCCGAGCCGGTAGTCACCGCGGACGGATGAATTACCTTTAGCCGATTAGCCCAGCCTAAGAGCCCCGCGGCTTGGCGGCGTCCAACGGCGGTCGCTATTTGCTCCAGGGAGGGACAATCCGGTTCATGCGGGCGTAGGCGATCAGTTGACCGAGATGCTCATGGGCGTGGTCGACTGGCAGCAGCGCGACCCGCATCTTGGGGGCCTTGGCGCCGAAGACATTGACCTCGGGAATGAGGTCCTCGGCTGGGATCTTGGTCAGCACCTCGCGGATCAAGTCCATGGACCTCTTAGCCACGGAGAGGGCGTCAGCCTTCGACCGCATCGAGTCACCGAGCGCCTTGCGATCGACGCCGGACTTGGTGCCGAGTCGCTCGGCGAGAGAGTAATTGGTCCCGTCGACGTGCACCATCACCTCCCGGACCGATGCGACACCGTCCATTGGCCGCCAGGCGTACGTGTCCTCGGGAATCGCCTCGGCGAGCCGGAGAAGCTTGCCGCTGGCATCATCGAAACTTTTGAGCAGGGAGGTACGGACGGCGGATTCAAACGCGGATTCGGCAAACCCTGTGGAGGCAATGAGAAACGCAATGAACGCAGAGGCAAGGTGGAGGAATTTCATCGTGTGGGAAATGAGGTGACCGGATAGCGGCCTGATTTCGCCGCGACAACCGCGAACTTTCGTTCCCCAACAAACTGGCGGAGCAGGCGGGACGGCGTCTGGGCGAGACTGGCTAATGGTTGGGAACCTTGACTTCCCGCTTGCCGCTGGTCGGCCCCCGCCCAAACCTCCGGTCCATCCACGTCCATGCCCAAGCGTACCGACCTTACCTCCATCCTCATCATCGGCGCCGGTCCCATTGTCATCGGACAGGCTTGTGAATTTGATTACTCCGGCACGCAGGCCTGTAAAGCGTTGAAGGAGGAGGGTTACCGTGTTATTTTGGTCAACTCGAATCCGGCGACGATCATGACCGATCCGGAATTCGCGGACGTCACCTACATCGAGCCGCTGACCTTGGAGTTCCTCGAGAAGATCATTGCGGTGGAGCGGCCCTCCGCGCTTCTACCGACCCTCGGTGGGCAGACGGCGCTGAACCTTTCGATGGAGCTGCACAAGGCCGGCATTCTCGCGAAGTACGGGGTGGAGATGATTGGGGCGAAGCCGGATGCGATCTCGAAAGGCGAGGACCGGGAGCTGTTCAAGCAGGCGATGATCAAGATCGGCCTGGATGTGGCGCGTTCCCGCACGGTGAAGTCGATGGATGAGGCGCGGGCGGCGGCCGAGATGTTGGGCAACTTTCCCCTGATCATCCGACCCTCGTTCACGCTGGGCGGATCCGGTGGGGGCATTGCCTACAACAAGGAGGAATTCGAGGGAATTTGCGCCAATGGCCTCGATCTCTCGCCGGTGCATGAAGTCCTCGTCGAGGAGTGTCTGCTCGGCTGGAAAGAGTACGAGATGGAGGTGATGCGCGATCACAAGGACCAGTGCGTCGTGATCTGCTCGATCGAGAACTTTGATCCGATGGGGGTGCACACGGGTGACTCGATCACCGTGGCGCCCTCGATGACGCTGACGGACAAGGAGTATCAGGTGATGCGCGACGCCTCCTTTGCCGTGATCCGCGAAATCGGAGTCGAGACGGGCGGGTCCAACATCCAGTTTTCAGTGGATCCGCAGACGGGGCGCATGGTGGTGATTGAGATGAATCCCCGGGTTTCGCGCTCGTCGGCGCTGGCTTCGAAGGCGACTGGTTTCCCGATCGCGAAAATCGCGGCGAAGCTGGCGGTGGGCTACTCGCTCGATGAGTTGCGCAACGACATCACCCGGCTGACCCCGGCCTCGTTTGAACCGACGATCGACTACGTTGTGACGAAGATTCCGCGCTTCACCTTTGAGAAATTCCCGGATGCGGATGCAACGCTGACCTCGGCGATGAAATCGGTCGGCGAGGCGATGGCGATTGGCCGCACCTTCAAGGAGTCGCTCCAGAAGGCACTCCGTTCGCTGGAAGTCGGAGCCCGCGGATTTGGCGGCGGCGGCAAGTGGGGCGGGGACGAACTGCCGGAGCGGCAGACGATCGTGGCGAAACTGGCGACGCCGAACGCCGAGCGGATTTTTTTCCTGCGGTATGCCTTTCTCGCGGGATTTACGGTCGACGAGATCTTTGACCTGACGAAGATCGATCCTTGGTTCCTGCACCAACTGCGGGAGATTTATGAGATGGAGCGTGAGCTCGGCCGCCATTGCCTGCCGTCGGCCGCGGCGGCCGGCGATTCGCGCCCGGCGCTGCCGGTGCCCCTGCTCCGGCGGGCCAAGCAATTCGGGTTCTCCGACGTGCAGCTGGCCCACCTGCTAAAGGCGGACTTTCCGGTGGTCCGGGCAGAGCGCAAGCGTCTCGGGGTGCTCACCACCTACCGCCTGGTGGACACCTGTGCGGCGGAATTCGAGGCCTTCACGCCGTATTATTATTCCAGTTACGGTGACGAGAACGAGGTGCTGCCGGCGAAGGGCAAGAAGAAGATCATGATCCTCGGCGGCGGGCCGAACCGCATCGGCCAGGGCATTGAATTTGATTACTGCTGCGTGCACGCGAGCTTCGCGCTCCGCGAGATCGGCTACGAGACGGTAATGGTGAACTCCAATCCGGAAACCGTCTCGACCGACTACGACACCTCGGACCGGCTTTACTTTGAACCGCTGACGCTGGAAGACGTGCTGGAGATCTACCAGCAGGAAGGCTGTGAAGGCGTGATCGTCCAGTTCGGCGGGCAGACGCCGCTCAACCTCGCCTCGGCCCTCAAGGCCAACGGGGTGAACATCATCGGGACCTCCCCGGAGAGCATTGAGCTGGCGGAGGACCGCAAGCTGTTCGCGCGGATTCTCGACAAGGTCGGCCTGCGCCAGCCGGAAAACCGCACCGCGATGAACGAGGTGGACGCCCTGACGGCGGCCCGCGAGATCGGCTTCCCGGTGCTCCTGCGCCCCTCGTTCGTACTTGGCGGCCGGGGCATGTTCATTGTCTACAGCGAGGAGGAGTTCCGGGGCGTGGTCCGCCAGGCCTTCGAAGTCATGCCGGACAAGCCGGTGCTGATCGACGACTTCCTCGAGGACGCGATCGAGCTCGACGTGGATTGTATCGCCGATGGCGAGACGAGTGTGATTGGAGGCATGCTCGAGCACATTGAGTTTGCCGGCGTGCATTCGGGTGATGCCGCGATGGTCATGCCACCGCACACCCTCCAGAAATCGATGCTCGAAACGGTGCGCGCCGCAACCCATGCGCTTGCCCGCGAACTCGGGGTGATCGGTCTGATGAACGTGCAGTTTGCGATCAAGGACCAGCAGCTCTACGTCCTCGAGGTCAACCCGCGCGCCTCGCGCACGGTGCCCTTTGTGGCCAAGGCGATTGGCGTCCCGCTGGCCAAGCTGGCGGCGAAGGTCATGACCGGGTTGAAGCTGAAGGACCTCGGATTCACCCGCGAGCAGACCCCCCGGCACTGGTGCGTCAAGGAAGCCGTCTTCCCCTTCGTCCGTTTCCCCGGAGCGACGATCATGCTCGGGCCGGAGATGCGCTCGACCGGAGAGGTCATGGGCCTGGACGAGGATCTCGGCGTCGCCTTTGCCAAGGCCCAGGCCGCGGCAAAGCCCGGATTGCCCACCAGCGGCAGTGTTTTTCTATCCGTCAAGGACGCGGACAAACCCCGGGTGGTCGATATTGCCCGGCAGCTTGAGCTGCTGGGCTTCTCGATTTCTTCGACGGGTGGCACCGCACGGGTTCTGGCAGAGAACGGCGTCAAAGTCGCGAAGCTGGCCAAGATCGGCGAGGGCCGGCCGACGGCGGTCGACCTGATCAAGAACGGCCAGATCCAACTCGTGATCAACACGCCCGCGGGCATGATTCCACGCAAGGACGAGAACAAGATCCGCTCCGCCGCCTACGCCCACAGCGTCTGTATCATGACAACCCTGACGGGTGCCCGGGCGGCGCTCGAGGGCATCAAGGCGCTCAAGAGCAAGCGCATTGGCGTCAAACCGATCCAGCAGTACCGCGGCAACGTGAACGTGATTTGAGGCGGACTCCTGATGACGACGTTGGACGCGATGGACCAGAAGCCGGGGGCCGGGAGCCGGGAGCCGGAAGCCAGAATGCAGAATCCAGAAGCCGGAAGCCGGAAGGCGGAATCGGGGGGGCGCAGCCTT
>Ga0154020_10006648_pt1 | contig 13549 bp, 13 predicted proteins | sample Klosneuvirus_201_FD_109709 | JGI IMG/M metagenome (GOLD analysis project Ga0154020, IMG submission 109709) | Active sludge microbial communities from wastewater, Klosterneuburg, Austria - Klosneuvirus_20160825_MG | ecosystem: Engineered > WWTP > Aerobic digester > Activated sludge | place... | reverse complement strand
TTCGGACGCTCGTTCGCGCGCTGAGCCGCGCCGCGGGCCACCGCGGCCCGGCGAGCCGCCATGCCGGCCCGGGTAACCCCCAGGGCATCGGGCCCGGCTGCGCGCTGCAACATCCGCCGGGCCGGCAAGGTGGCCATGACGGGCATGGCGGCACCCACCGCCGGCCTGCCGGTTTCCACGCTGGCGCTGGCGCCGGTGGTGAACGCCGTCATCTTTCAGTGAGCCCATGACGACCGAGAAGACCGTCCCCGCGCTGACGGGCCAGGCCACGCGGGACGAGCTCGTCTCGGGGCGGGCCGACGTGATGGCGTTCGTCGAGGGGCTGCTGGCCCGTGCCAGGGCCGTGGACGAAACCCTCCATGCCTTCGCCAACCTCGACGAGCGTGTGGTCCGGCTGCAGGCCCGGCACCTGGCGGCGGCGCGTGCGCGCGGCGAGCCGCCGGCGCCGCTGTTCGGCGTGCCGGTGGCCATCAAGGACATCATCGACACCGTCGACTTTCCCACCGCCTGCGGCAGCCCCATCCACGCCGGGCGCTATGCGGCAACCGACGCCACCGTGGTGCGCCGGCTGCGCGAGGCCGGCGCGCTGATCTTCGGCAAGACCGTCACCACCGAGTTCGCGACCCTGCACCCCGGGCCCACGCGCAACCCGCACAACACCGCGCACACGCCCGGCGGCTCGTCCAGCGGCTCGGCGGCGGCGGTGGCCGCGGGCGTCGTGCCGCTGGCCGTGGGCACGCAGACCAACGGCTCGATGCTGCGGCCGGCGTCGTTCTGCGGCGTCTACGGCTACAAGCCGACGTTCGGGCTGCTGCCGCGCACCGGCGTGTTCCCGCAGTCGCCCTCGCTCGACCAGCTGGGCGTCTTCGCGCGCTGCGTCGAAGACCTGGCCTGGGCCGCCGAGCTGATGTCGGGCGACGACGGGCACGACCCCGCCAGCCTGGGGATCGTGCCGAAGCCGCTGCTTTCGGTGTGCAGCAGCGAGCCGCCCGTGAAGCCGCGTGTGTGCTTCATGAAGACGCCTTGGTGGCCGCAGGTCGACGACGAGGCCCGTGCGGCCTACGAAGCCTTCCTCGGCCGCATGCAGGGCGTGGTGAGCGTGGTCGAGATGCCTGCCATGGCCCTGCAGACGCCGCAGTGGATCGCCACCGTCAACGAGGCCGAGCTGGCCTTCGCGCTGCAGCGCGAGGCCCGGCAGCACGCCGACGCGCTGAGCCCCGGCCTGCTGCAGCGCGTGGTGCGCGGCAGCGCCATCCCGGTGCTGGACTACCTGGTGGCGAAGGGCGCCATGCCCGAGCTCGCACGCGCCTTCGATGCGCCTTTCGCCGAGTTCGACCTCATCCTCTGCCCGGCCGCGCTGGGCGGCGCGCCCAAGGGGCTGGGCAGCACCGGCAACCCCATCATGCAGACGGTGTGGACCTTCGGCGGCCTGCCCGCGGTGTCGCTGCCGCTGTTGACGCTGTCCGGCGGCCTGCCGCTGGGCGTGCAGGCGGTGGGTCGCCGCCATGACGATGCGCGCCTGCTGCGCTCGGCCCGCTGGCTGGTGCGCGAGTTTGCCGACCGCAGCATGGCCTGAGCCCGGCCGGGCCCGGGCAGGTCACGGCCGCCGGCCCTCGACCTGCACCTGCAGCCGCACGCGGTCGGCCACGAAGGGCAGGCCGAAGGTGGCGCCGAAGTCGCTGCGCAGCAGTTCGCCCTCGAAATCACCGCCGCACACCTGCACGGGCGCGGGGCCCGTGGTGTCGCTGCGGCAGGCGTAGCGGGTGGCGTTCAGCGTCAGCGGCTGGCTGACGCCGCGCCAGGTGAACTCGCCGCGCAGCGATACCACGCGTGAGCCGTCGAAAACGAAGCGCGTGGCCACGAACCAGGCCTCGGGGTGGGCCTTGGCGGCCAGCAGGTCGTCCTCGCGCAGCCGGGCGTCGAAGACGCCGATGCCGGTGCTGACGCTGGCCGTGGGCACGGCCAGGCCGAGCTCGCCGCGCCCGGCGGCCGGGTCGACGGTGACGCTGCCTCTGACCGGGCCGATGCGGCCACGGATCGTCGAGGTGCCGAAGTGCAGCACCTCGAAGTGCACCCAGCTGTGCGCCGGGTCGAGGTGGTAGGTGAGGGGCTGCGCAAGACCCGGCGCGGCGCCCGCCAGCAGACCGAGGACGAGGGTGGCGCCCGCCGTCCGTGCGGCCGTTCGGGCGGCGATGGCGTTCATGCGCCGATCTTGCCGCAGCGGCGCGGCTCGCGGCGCGCCTGGCCCCGCCGGCCTTACTGCTTGAAGGCTTCCACCTGCACCAGCAGGCGCACGTTGTCGGGCGCGAAGTCGGGCAGGCCGTAGTTGATGCCGAAGGCGCTGCGCTGGATCGTGGCCTCGAAGTCGCCGCCGCAGGCCTCGCGCTTGACGAAGGGGTTCATGTAGCAGTTGAAGTTCGTGGCCTTCAGCGTCACGGGCTGGGTCTTGCCCATCATCGTCAGCGTGCCGGCCACGGCGGTGACCTTGTCGCCGCTGAAGCTGAACTGGTTGCCGACGAACTTCGCGGTCGGGAATTTCGCGACGTCGAACAGGTCGGCGCTCTTCAGGTGGCCGTCGAAGGGCGGCACGCCGGTGCTGATGGAGGCCATGTCGATGGTGATCTCCACCTTGCCCGTCTTCGCGGCGCGGTCGATGGTGACGCTGCCTTCCTTCTTGTCGAAGCGGCCGCGGATGGTGGACGTGCCGACGTGCAGGATCTCGAAGGACGCGAAGGTGTGCGTGGGGTCGATGGCGTAGGTGGCGCTCTGGGCCTGGGCGCTGCCGTAGGCGGCGGCCAGCAGGGCGGCGGTGATCAGGGTCTTGCTCATGGTCGTCGAGGGGTTCGTGGTTGAGGAGGAGGGGAACGGAAGCGGGACGGTCCTCACAGCGGCGCCAGGCCGGTGAGCTGGAGCTTGAAGCGGATCTGCACCTCGTCGGCCAGCATCGAGGTGTCGGCCCATTCGCCTTCGCCGACCTTGAAGGCCAGGCGCTTGATGGCGAAGCTGCCGCTGGCGGTGCTGACGAGCGCCTGGCCGCTGCCGGACTGCGTCACCTGCACCGGCACGGTGAGGTCCTGCACGCTGCCCTTGATCGTCAGCTTGCCCGCGACGGCGTAGCGGCCCGGCCCGGTGGCCCTGATGGCCGTGCTCTGGAAGCTGGCCTGCGGGAACCTCGCCACGCTCAACCAGACGGGCTTGGGCACCTCGGCATCGAGCTCGGCGCTGCCGAAACGGGCGCTGCCGGTGTCGATGGTGAAGGCGACGCTGCCGGTCTCGGGCTTTTTCGGGTCGAGCGTGATCTGGGCGTTGAATTTGCCGAACCTGCCTTCCACCGGCACGCCCATCTGGCGCGTGGTGAAGGCGATCTCGCTGCCGGCAGGCTGCAGCACGGCGGGCCGGGGCTGGGCGAGTGCGGGCTGCACCAGCGCGCCCAGCAGGGCGGCAGTCAGCGTCAGGGCCATGAGCAGGCGTGAGGACATGGGGGCTTCCGTGGAGTTGGGGTTCAGGCGCGGCCGAGCCACATGCGGCGCAGCAGGCCGTCGCGGTCGATGACGTGGTGCTTCAGCGCGCCGGCGACGTGCAGCAGCACGACGGCGGCCAGCGCCTTGGCCAGCCAGCCGTGCCAGGGCTTGAGCGCTTCGGCGAGCGCGCGGTCAGGGGAGACGAAGTCGGGCAGCGGCAGCACGCCGAAGAGCACGATGGGGAAACCGGCGGCCGAGCTGTAGGCCCAGCCCATCAGCGGCACGGCGAAGAACAGGGCGTACAGCGCCAGGTGTGCACCGTGTGCGGCGCGGCGCTGCCAGTCGGGCATCGGCAGGTCGGCCGGTGGTTGGTGCGTCAGCCGCCACAGCAGGCGTGCTGCGGACAAGGCCAGGATCAGCACGCCGGCCCACTTGTGCCAGTTGTAGAGCTTCAGCCGCGACACCGAGAAGGGCAGGTCGACCATGTAGGTGCCGACGGCAAAGCTGCCCACGATCATCAACGCCATGAGCCAGTGCAGGGCGATGGCGGTGCCGGTGTAGCGGGCCGGAACTGTGCTGATCGTGTTCATGTTGCAACGCAGTATCCGGCGCTGCAGCGGGCGCGCCGTTCAAGCCGTTTGATGGCCCCGAACAGCGCAGGCGAACAGCGCCGCGCCCAGTTCTGCGGCCTCGGCCGGCGCGAACAGGCCGTGGCGCAGGCCGAAGTCCAGCGTCACCAGCGCGGCGTCGACCGTCATCGTGGCGCCGGCGGCCAGCACCAGCGCGTCGGCCACCGGCAGCAGGCGGAAGCCGGCGACCTCGCCGTCGTGGTTGTGCGGCGCCCACCCGCGCGGCAGCGCCAGGTCCCAGGCGTGCAGGTCTTCGAGCTGCCGGCCTTCGGGAATGTCGCGGTGCAGGCGCAGCACGCGGCCGGGCTGCGCGGCCGCCATGAGGTCGGCCGCCAGACCGGCTTCCTCCCAGGCTTCCCGCACCAGGGCCTCGAGGGCGGATTGGCCCGCCGGCACGCCGCCACCGACGAGGTTGTCGAAGGCGCCGGGATCGGTGGGCTTGGCCGAAGAGCGCTGGGCGATCCACAGGTGTTCAGGCCGGCCGTCGCTGCCGGCGACGTAGCCGTTGAGATGGGCGCCCAGCGTCAGCGTGCCCCAGAAGCGCGTCGAGGCGCGCTCCATCAGCGCCAGCGGCTCGCGGGTTTCGGGGTCGAGGAGCGGGAAGGTCTCGTCGCGCCAGGCGCGGATCAGGCCCTGCGCGCGCAGCGCGGCGTGCAGTTCGGCCAGGGCGGGTTCGCGGTCGGCGGCGACCAGCGTCACGCGGTCGGCTTCGACGGCCAGGTGCGCCGGCCAGGCCCGCAGCGCGTGCAGGTGGGCGCGCGCCACCGAGCCCACCCGGCGCCCGGCAACGACGAAGGGCACACGCGCCGCGACCTCACGCGCGCCCGCGGCGGCCACCGCCGGCCAGTTCACCGTTCGGGCGGGCTGCATTCGGCGCCCAGCACCAGGCGGTGACCCCCAGGCGCCTGCAGCACCGTCTCGCGCAGGCCCCAGGGCCGGTCGGTCGGCGGCTGCAGCACGGCGGCGCCTTGCGCCACCGCGTGCGCGTGCAGCGCATCGATGTCGTGGCCGACATGCAGGCGCGTTTCGCCGCAGGGCGTGATGTCGCCTTCGCGGCGCTGCAGGTGGATGTAGACCGGCGCGCCCCAGCGTCCGTCGCCGGCCTTGACGCGGCCGTGCACCGGCGTCGGCTCGCCGAACAGGAAGTCGACCTCGAAGCCCAGCACATGCACGAACCAGTCGGCCGCGGCGGCCACGTCGGGCACCGGCAGCACCGGCTGCACGCCGTGGATCTGGTGGTGTTCGGCCAGCGCCACCATCGCTTCAGGCGGCCGGCTTCGCCGCTTCGTCCCGCCAGCGCGCCATCAGCGCGGCCCACTTCGGCCGCACCAGCTTCAGATGCCGTTCCTTGACATGGCCGTAGCCGCGGATCTCTTCCGGCATGCGTGCGATCTCCGCCGCCAGCGCGCGGTTGCCGGCGTTCAGCGTCTTCAGCAGCTCCTCGATGCAGGCGCGGTATTCGACGATCAGCGCCCGCTCCATGCGGCGCTCCGCGCTGCGGCCGAAGACATCGAGCGGGCCGCCGCGCAGGCCCTTCATCTTCGCCAGCCAGCCGAAGGCGCTGCGCACCCAGGGCCCGTAGGGCGCCTTCTTCGGCAGGCCCTTGTCGTCCGTTTTCGCCAGCCCCGGCGGCGCCAGGTGGTGCACCAGCTTGTAGTCACCCTCGAACATGCCGGCGATCTTCGCCGTGAACGCGGCGTCGGTGTGCAGGCGCGCCACCTCGTATTCGTCCTTGTTGGCCATCAGCTTGAAGAGGTAGCGCGCCACGGCTTCGGTCAGCGCGGTGCCACCGCCCAGCGGTGTTTCCGCCGCACGCACCCGGTCGACGAAGGCCTGGTAGGCGGCGGCGTAGGCGGCGTCCTGGTAGCCGGTGAGGAAGTGAACGCGGGTTTTCACCATCTCGTCGAGCGCAGGTTTCCTGACGAACTCGATGACCTGCTGCGCCTGGAACAGCGCCTGCACCGCGGCCAGGTCGTGTGCGCAGCGCCGGCCCCATTCGAAGGCGGCCTTGTTGTTGTCGATCTGCACGCCGTTGAGCTCGATGGCGCGCATCAATGCCGCGTGCGAGAGCGGCACGCGCCCCTGCTGCCACGCGTAGCCCAGCATCAGCGGGTTGGTGTAGATGCTGTCGCCCAGCAGCTGCGTGGCCACGGTCTCGGCGTCGAAGGCGCCGACCAGCGCCTCGCCGACGCTGGCGCGCACGGCGGCTTCGCAGTTGCCACCGGGGAATTTCCAGTCGGGGTTCTTCACGAAGCCGGCGGTGGGCGTGCCGTGCGTGTTCAGCGCGACGAAGGTACGGCCCTGCTGCATCACCGCCAGCGTGGCCTTCGACGCACCGACGATGCTGTCGCAGGCGATCACCAGGTCGGCCTGCGCGGTGTCGACCTTGGTCGTGAAGAGGGCCTCGGGGCGGTGGGCGATCTGGATGTGGCTCCAGGTGGCGCCGCCCTTCTGCGCCAGGCCACCGGCGTCCTGCGTCACCACGCCCTTGCCTTCCAGGTGCGCGGCCATGCCGAGCAGGCTGCCGATGGTGATGACGCCGGTGCCGCCGACACCACCCACGACGATGCCCCAGGCGCGTTCGGCCAGCGGCAGCGTCGGTTCGGGCGGCGGCGGCAGGCCGGCGAGGCTGCCCTTCTGTTCCTTCCTGGGCTTGCGGAGCTGGCCACCTTCGACGGTGACGAAGCTCGGGCAGAAGCCCTTCACGCAGGAATAGTCCTTGTTGCAGCTGTTCTGGTTGATGCGGCGCTTGCGGCCGAACTCGGTTTCCACCGGTTCGACGCTGAGGCAGTTGCTCTGCACGCTGCAGTCGCCGCAGCCTTCGCACACCAGCTCGTTGATGACCACGCGCTTCTCGGGGTCGGCCAGCTTGCCGCGCTTGCGGCGGCGGCGCTTCTCGGTGGCGCAGGTCTGGTCGTAGATGATGGCGCTGACACCCGTGATCTCGCGGAATTCACGCTGGATGCGGTCGAGCTCGTCGCGGTGGTGCACGGTGACGCCGGGCTCCAGGCCGACGCCGGCGTACTTCAGCGGTTCGTCGGTGACGATCACCAGTTTCACCACGCCCTCGGCGAGCAGGCTCTTCTGGATCTGGATGACGCTGTGGCCCTCGGGCCGCTCACCCACCTGCTGGCCGCCCGTCATCGCCACGGCGTCGTTGTAGAGCAGCTTGTAGGTGATGTTCACGCCGGCGGCGATGCTCTGGCGTATCGCCAGGCTGCCGCTGTGGAAGTAGGTGCCGTCGCCCAGGTTGGCGAAGACGTGCCGGTCCTTCGTGAACGGTGCCTGCCCGACCCAGGCCACACCTTCACCGCCCATCTGGCTGAAGGTGCTGGTGCTGCGGTCCATCCAGGTCGCCATGTAGTGGCAGCCGATGCCGGCCAGCGCGCGTGAGCCTTCGGGCACGCGTGTGCTGGTGTTGTGCGGGCAGCCGCTGCAGAACCAGGGTGCACGCTCGCCGGTGTCGGTCTTCATCGCCGCCAGCTGCTGTTCACGCGCGGCGATGACGGCCAGCCGCGCGTCCATGCGCGCGGCGATGTCGCGGTCGACGCCCAGCTTCTTCAGCCGTTTCGCGATGGCCTTGGCGATGATCGCCGGCGTCAGGTCGGCCTTGGCGCGCAGCAGCCAGTGGTCGGTGGGGTTGGGGCGGCTCCATTCGCCGCCGGCGCCGTCTTCACCTTCGCCCTCGTCGAACTTGCCCAGCACGTTGGGGCGCACGTCGGGCCGCCAGTTGTAGAGCTCTTCCTTGAGCTGGTATTCGATGACCTGGCGCTTTTCCTCGACGACCAGGATCTCCTGCAGGCCCATCGCGAAGTCGCGCGTGATGGTGGCGTCCAGCGGCCACACCACGTTGACCTTGTGCAGGCGCAGGCCCAGCGCGCGGCAGGTGGTGTCATCGAGCCCCAGGTCGGCCAGCGCCTGGCGCGTGTCGTTGTAGGCCTTGCCGCTGGCGATGATGCCGAAGCGGTCGTGGGTGCCGGCGATGACGTTGTGGTTGAGCTTGTTGGCACGCACGTAGGCCAGCGCCGCGTACCACTTGGTGTCCATCAGCCGCGCTTCCTGCTCCAGCGGGGCGTCGGGCCAGCGGATGTGCAGGCCGCCGGGCGGCATCATGAAGTCCTCGGGCAGCACGATCTTCACGCGCTCGGGGTCGACGACCACCGACGACGACGACTCCACCACCTCCTGGATCGTCTTCATGCCCGCCCACACGCCCGCGTAGCGGCTCATCGCGATGGCGTGCAGCCCCATGTCGAGGATGCCCTGCACGTCCGAGGGGAAGAACACCGGCAGGCCGCAGGCCTTGAAGATGTGGTCGCTCTGGTGCGCGGCGGTCGAACTCTTGGCCACGTGGTCGTCGCCGGCGATGGCGATCACGCCGCCGTGCTTGGCGGTGCCGGCCATGTTGGCGTGCTTGAAGACGTCGCTGCAGCGGTCGACACCCGGGCCCTTGCCGTACCAGATGCCGAACACGCCGTCGTACTTCTTCGCTTCGGGGTAGAGGTCGAGCTGCTGCGTGCCCCACACCGCGGTGGCGGCCAGTTCCTCGTTGACGCCGGGCTGGAAGACGATGTGCTTGTCGGCCAGATGTTTCTTCGCCGCCCACAGCGACTGGTCGTAATTGCCCAGCGGGCTGCCGCGGTAGCCGCTGATGAAGCCGCCGGTGTTCAAGCCCGCGCGCTCGTCGCGTGCACGCTGCAGCATCGGCAGGCGCACCAGCGCCTGCACGCCGCTCATGAAGGCGCGGCCCGAGGCCAGGCTGTACTTGTCGTCGAGGGTGACGGATTCGAGGGCCTTGCGGACGGCGTCGGGCAGCGGGGCGTTCATGCGGGGCGGGCTCCTGGGGCACCTGGGGGCGTGCGGCAGTTTAGGGAAAGCGGCCCCGCGTGTCCTTTCCTTTGCTGCCCGCCGGCGCGCCCTTGAAGAAAGGAAAATGCCCGAAATGGAGATTGGAGATCAAGATCATGCCCATACGCACCAAATCAGGGAAAACCTCCATCCCCGCGGCCGAAGCCGGCGAGCGGGCCGGCGAAAGGGCCGGCGAGAAGGCCGGCGACACGCTGGACCGCTACGACGTGGCCATCCTGCGTGAACTGCAGGCCGACGCGCGGCTGTCGAACACCGAACTGGCCGCGCGCATCGGCCTGAGCGCCGCGCCCACCTGGCGGCGCGTGAAGTGGCTGGAGACGCAGGGCTACATCACCGGCTACCGCGCCGAGATCGACCGCCGCAAGATCGGCCTGGGCGTGCTGGCCTTCGTGCGTGTCGACGCCGAGCGCCACAACGCCGAGGCCACGCAGGCGCTGGAAGCCGGCATCCGCGAGCTGCCCGAGGTGGTGGCCTGCCACTACATCAGCGGCACCGGCACCTTCGAGTTGCAGGTGATGGCCACCGACCTCGACGCCTTCTCGCGCTGGGCCACGCAGACCCTCTTCAAGCTGCCGCACGTGAAGGACGTGCAGACCAGCTTTTCGCTGGGCGAGGTGAAGGCCGGCGCGGCGCTGCCGCTGGGGCACCTGGGCGGCCGGGCCTGAGCACGGCGAGTGCGCTACGCTTGCCGCTTCCGGGCCCGCCCGCTGCCGACCGCCCCGCGCCACCGCTTCCCCGATGAGCCGCCTGCTCGATCTGCTGCTCGGCACCGACCCCGTGCACCGCGTGCGCATGGCCCAGGCCAGCCTGGCGCTGCTGATGCTGGCGCCCGGCGTCGTCGGCATGAGCTACTACGCCTGGACGGGCACGGCGCGGCCGCAGCCGGTGGCCTGGTGGCTGGGGCTCACGCTGCTGGGCATGGTGGTGTTCTATGCGCTCATCCGCAGCGGCTGGTCGCGGCGCTGCAGCGACCCCTCGCTGACGGTGGCGCAGATGCTGTTCGCCTTGAGCAGCGGCGCCGTCGCCTACGCCTTGCTGGGGGCGGGTCGCGGCGCCGTGTTCCCGCTCGTGATGGTGGTGCTGATGTTCGGCATGTTCATCGCTTCGCCGCGCCAGATGCGCTGGGTGAGCGCCTATGCCGTGGGGCTGTTCGGCGCCACGATGGTGCTGATGGCGGCATGGCGGCCGGCCGACTATCCGTGGGTGGTCGAAGTCGGCCACTTCCTGGCCGTGGCCACGATGATGCCCGCGGTGTCGGTGCTGGCGGCGCGGCTGTGCGGCATGCGCCAGCGCGGGCGGCTGCACCGCACCGAACTCGCGCAGGCGCTGGCGCGGCTGCGCGAACACACCACGCGCGACGAGCTCACCGGCCTGCTCAACCGCCGCCACATGGAAGAGGTGATGGCGCAGGAACACCAGCGCTGCGTGCGTTCCGGCCAGACCTTCTGCCTGGCGGTGCTGGACATCGACCACTTCAAGCCCGTCAACGAAGCCCACGGCTACGCGGTGGGCGATGCCGTGCTGCGCGCCATCGCGCAGGAGGCGCAGCGCCACGTGCGGCTGTCGGACATGCTTTCGCGCTGGGGCGGCGACGGCTTCGTGCTCATGCTCAGCGACACGCGCGCCACGCTGGCCCGCGGCGGGCTGGAGCGGCTGGCGCAGAAGGTGGCGGCACTGCGCATCCTGCACGGCGGCGCGGCGGTCGGCGTGACGATGTCGGCCGGGCTGGCCGAGCACCACGCCGGCGAAACCGTGGCGCAGACGCTGGAACGCGCCGAGCGTGCGCTGCACGACGCCAAGGCGCTGGGCAGAGACCACGTCGTGGTGGCGGGCTGACGTGGGCCCCCCAGGCTCGCCTGCGCTCCACGCAAGGCCAGAGGCCTTGCCTGCTGGGCCGTCCAAGTCCGCGCAGGCGGACTTGGAGCCGCGGCCTGCGCCCCCCCCGGGGCCGTCCGCCAGCGGCCCGGCGAAGCCGGTTCCGCGGCGGGAAGCTTGATGGGTAGCCACTTGCCTTCGCGGCACGCCCTGCTGGCGCTGGCCGTGGTGGCGGTGTGGGGCACCAACTTCGTCGTCATCAAGCTGGTGCTGGTGGCGCTGCCGCCGCTCTTCCTGGCGCTGCTGCGCTTCACGCTGGCGCTGCTGCCGGCGGTGCTGTTCCTGCCGCGGCCGGCGGTGCCGTGGCGGGCGCTGGCGGCCTATGGCGTGCTCATCGGTGCCGGGCAGTTCGGGCTGCTGTACCTGGCCATCGACGGCCGCATCGCGCCCGGCCTGGCTTCGCTGGTGGTGCAGACGCAGGTCTTCTTCACCATCACGCTGGCGATGGCGGCCGACGGCGAGCGCATGCGCGCCAGCCAGTGGCCGGCGCTGGCGCTGGCCACCGCGGGCATCGCGCTCATCGCCGCGCACACCGGCGGCGACACCACGCTGCCCGGCCTGCTGCTGGTGCTGCTGGCGGCGCTGGCCTGGGCCGCGGGCAACCAGGTCGCGCGCCGCATGGGCCGCGTCGACATGCTGGCCATGGTGGTGTGGTCCAGCGCCTTCGCGCTGCCGCCGCTGCTGGCGCTGTCGTGGTGGTTCGAGGGCCCGGCACGCTGGGCCGAGGGCCTGGCCGCGGCCACGCCGGGCGTGTGGGCCGCGGTGGCCTGGCAGGCGCTGGGCAACACGCTGTTCGGTTATGCCGCCTGGGGCTGGCTGCTGGCGCGCCACCCGGCGGCCACGGTGGCGCCGATGGCGCTGCTGGTGCCGGTTTTCGGCATGGGGGCGTCGGCGTGGTGGCTGGGCGAAGCCCTTCCCGCGTGGAAGCTGGGCGCCGCCGCGCTGGTGATCGCGGGGCTGGCCGTCAACCTGTTCGGACCGCGGAGGGCCTGAGGACCATGTGGCTGTTGATCGCCGAGGCGCTGCTCGCCGGTGGCCTGCTGGTGTTCGCCGTCTGGTGGACGATGTTCTCGGGCCGGCGCCGCGACGACGAGCGGCCGCCAGACCCGGCCGACGACCGCGACGACGAGACCCCGCGTTGAGCGGCCGCGCTGCGGCGGCTCAGCGGGCCTCGTGCAGAGGTTCGCCCGCCGCCCTGGGCGGCCACAGGAAGGACGCCGGCTGCGTGCGCAGGCGGCGCCACAGCGTGGTGGCGATGCGCCGGCGGTCGACGCGACGCACGCCGCGCGAGCGCAGCGCGACGCGGAAGGCCAGCGTGAAGCTCACCGTCAGGTTGAGCAGCCCGGTGGCGGCGATGCCGGCCACGCACCACCAGAACGCGGGCGTGGCCACGGTGGCCAGGCCCAGCGCGCCCACCGCCGCGCCCAGCTGACCGGCGGCCAGCGTGACGTGGCGCACGTCCAGCGGCAGGCCGAAGAAGCCCAGCAGCGCCGGCACCAGGCCCAGCATCAGCCCCAGCGAGATGTTCGCCGCCAGCCCCGAGACGTTGGCGCGCCACCAGTGGCCCCAGCGCTGCGCACGCGCGGCGCCCAGCGTGGCCACGATGCGCGGGTTCCAGGCGATGGCGCTGTCCAGGCGGTGGAAGACGAACCAGTTCTCGGCCCAGCCCGCCACCAGCGAGCTGGCGAACAGCAGCACGCCGGTGAAGGCCGCGAACAGCGCCGTCGGGCCCAGCAGCGTGATGCTGCCCAGCACGTATTCGGCGTCCTTCGCCCCCACCGGCGGTGCACCGAACAGCAGCGTCGACAACAGCTGCACCGCCAGCACCAGCGGCGCGCAGGCCACCACGTTGCCCAGGATGCCGGCGATCTGCGAACGGATGAGCTGCGCCACGCGGTCGACGAAACCTTCGAGTTCGGCGTCGCTGGCGCTGCCGGCGGTGGGCAGCGAGGCGGCCATCGCCGGCGCCGTCATCGCCGGCTGCTTGGTGGCCACCGTCCAGTGCAGCAGCATGACGATGACGAAGCTCAGCGCGTAGTTCGCGCCGGCCCAGAAGCCGCCCCAGAAGGCCGACAGGCCCAGCGCCACGATGGCGAACTTGACGAAGGTGGTGGCGGCGATGACGGCGCCGCCGCCGACGGCGCGCCTGAGCATGTCGCGGTATTCGTCGCGGGTGCGGGTGATGTAGTGCTCGCCGGTCTCGGCGCTGCGCTCGGCCACCTGGCGCGCCAGCAGCGAGTAGTGCCTGGCCACCAGGTTGCGCAGGCCGCTGTGCGCCTGCAGCACGCGCAGCAGTTCCAGCAGCAGGCGCCGGCCTTCGGCCAGCCCGTCGCGCGCCAGCACGCAGTTCACCAGCTGCTCGATGCGTTGCGTGCGGCCCTGCAGCTGGTCGAGGTCGTAGACGATGTCCACCGAGATGCCGTACTGCTCCAGGTGCGGCATCACGCTGACCGCGGCGCGGCGGCAGGCGTCGAGCAGGGCGCGCAGGTAGACCGCGGCCTGCAGCGTGGCGGCTTCGTCGCCGTCCAGCGCCGCCTGGCGCAGCGTGGCCGCCGCCGCGGTGAGCTGGCGGAAGGGCTCGGCCTGCAGCGCCGCGGCGTCCATGCGGTGGCGCAGCGCGGTGGTGTAGCCGGCGCTGTGCACGGCGCTCACGAGGATGGTGATGGCGTCCAGCAGCAGCCCGCGCGCCACGTCGCCCTGCGGGCCCAGCAGCCG
>Ga0154020_10006647_pt1 | contig 13550 bp, 13 predicted proteins | sample Klosneuvirus_201_FD_109709 | JGI IMG/M metagenome (GOLD analysis project Ga0154020, IMG submission 109709) | Active sludge microbial communities from wastewater, Klosterneuburg, Austria - Klosneuvirus_20160825_MG | ecosystem: Engineered > WWTP > Aerobic digester > Activated sludge | place... | reverse complement strand
GTTGTGCGTTGATCGGTGGCGAGGCGGCGGAGCCAGGCCTCGCGCCAGAAGACCATGTGGAGGACGAACTGCCAGATGGAGTGGCGTTCGCCGGTGACGCCCGGGGCGGAGGGTGGTGACCAGGCGGCTTGGGCGGCGGTGAGGCCATCGAGGGACTTCTGCCAGGATGCGGCCCAGAGGCCTTCGGTCCAGGCGTCGTTCCACCATTTTGAGATCAGTTCGCGATCCGTGCTTGGCATTGCGCCCTCCTGTTGTTGATGAACGGACTACCCACCTTGTTCGTACAGGCCCACGGCCTTATCGAGCTTGCCGCGCGCCAGGTCACCCTTTCGGATCCACCATTGCAACGAGCCGGCATCGCCCCAGACAAAGCCGGGGTCATCATCGCTGTCCAGGAGGAATAGGAGGCGGTATTCGGCGGCGGCGCGATTCAAGGCTGACATGGACGTTTTAGAGTGGTCGGCGAATTCGGCGACTTCCGCGGCTGCGCAGGCCGCGTTGAACCGACTGTTGGTCTGCATCTCGTACAGATCGCCGAGCACGCGGTGACTCGGTGCGTTGCCTGGCTGTCGGTTCTCGATCCCGCCGAGAAAGGCGTACACGCGGTCCCAACCGGTCTTGCGGTCGGCCTTCTCTTCGGCATCCATGATGATGCGGGTGGCCTGAGCATTGAGACACCAGATTGGGTCAAAGGTGAACGAGACTTGCTTGAAGGGTTCCCATTCGCACCAGTCCAACTCGAGGTCATCGGGCAGCGGCGGTAGTTCGCGCCGGATGCGCCGTTGCGACTCATCGGGGTCGAACGTCAGGTGTGCAAGGGGCGGGTCGTAATCCGCGGCATTGATTTCGGTTCGCGCGTTTCGAGCATCCTCCTCGATGGTGTCGTACCAAAGGTGGACCCAGCCCTGAGTGGGTAGGTCTGCAAGGTGGCCACGCGGAATCTCGGAGAGGCGGAGTTGAGCGAGGAAGTGGAGCGGGCGGCCATCCTTGGTGGGCCAGGGAGTTGAGGAGGGGAGGTCGGGGTCGCCGCCGAGCTTGGACTTTCCCTTGCCGGGTTTGCCGGTGGCGAGGCGGTAAGCGGGGACAAGACCGTTGCTTATCGTCTCGCGATGAGCTTCGAGCTTGTACTTGGAGATGAGCGCGGCGATGGAGGGTGACATAGGGTGCATGCGGCTGGAAGAGGTTTCCCGGCTGACTAAGTTACTTTGTGTCCGTCGGCCACCATGCATCGATGGCGATTTTGTAGGTCCCGTCTGACTGCTTTCGCCAGACTACCAAGAACTGAACGTCCGAGACGCTCGGCTTATTCTGCCACTCGCCCTTGAGCAGGGAACGACCACGCTGGATTGGCATTGTGTCCGTGCCTTCCAACGAAAGGACTTCCAAGGTCCAGGTTCGCGCCGCGGTAGGGCGGGCAGGATCAGCCGGGGGATTCCAATACGCGTCAATGGCCGCGCGTCCTTCGTATCGCTCACCGCCGGAGCTCATCAAGATGGCGGTGTCCTCATACATTTGGGCGACGCCGAGCTTGTCGCCGCGGTTGTAGCGGTCCATGAGTTCGCGGTTGGCGGCTTGGATGGAGTTGAGTGTGGAAGGGGTTGTGTGCGGGGCGGGCGTTGAGGCGCAGGCGGCGATGAGCGGGAGGATGGCGAGGATGACGGAGCGCACGTTCATTTCTCCATGGTACAACCGCGCCGCATTTTGTGGATGCCGGTTTGACCGTCGGGCCATGATATCGTGGGCTCACATCCCGCAGGAATAGAAGAACTTGCCCTCGGTGATCTTGCCGTTCTTGACTGTGTAGAGGCAGGTCTCGCTCATGGTCATGCGCTGGTTGGCCATGGGGCCTTCGGAGCAGGTGCAGTCCATGGTCATGGGGACCACGAACTGGTCGCCGTTGACGATGGGCTTGCCGACGCTGGCGCTGTGGACCGTGGTGGTCTTTTCCCAGTGCTGGGCTTTTTCGAGCAGAGTCTTTTTGCCCTCGCTCATGCGAGCGCAGCCGGGGCCATCCATGACTTCGACGTGGCGGGCGTTGTCGGCGTAGAGCTCTCTGAGAGCGTCCATGTGTTTGCCGACGGTGCAGAGTTCGGCCAGGCGCGTGGCGACCTTCTGGGTGGCCTGGTGCTCGGCGGACATGGGGGGCATTTGGAACGACGGTTTGGTGGTTGTGGTGGTCATGAGCGAAGGATATCGCGCGGAGTGAAAGGCGAAAAGCGGAAAGGTACCGGAATTGAGTTGATTGAATGTCCGGTCAAGGGACTTAGTTCAGGGTCTGACTCAGGGGTGCACTTGTGGTAGGGTTTAGCTATGACCACTATCCCTATGGCTGCGTGGTGCGTGCGGTTGATTGCGGAGTTGGAGGTGAACGATGGCCGCGCGGCCCGGCTGGTTCAAGGCTTAACAATCGATCAACTCAACTGGAAGCCGTCGCCGGATTCGTGGAGCGTGGGGCAGTGTTTGGCGCACCTGGTGTTGGCCAATGAGGTGTACTTGCCGCCGATCGCGGCGGCGCTGAATGGTGCGGGTGAGGGGTTGAGGCGGCCCGTGCAATATGTCGATCGAGGATGGTTCAGTCGGTGGTTCATGCGGAACTACATTGAGCCACAGCGGGAGTTGGCGAAGCCCAGGCGGGTGCCGGCGCCCAAGAAGATTGTGCCGGGGGCGCGGGTGGAGCTTTCGGTTTTGGATTCATTCCTGGCGGGCAATCGGGCGGTGCGAGAGCTGGTGGTGCGCGCCGGGGCGTATAACGTGAATCGGATTCGGTTTGAGAATCCGTTTGTTTCCTGGATTCGATTTACGGTGGGGACGGGGTTGGAGATCGTGGGTAGGCATCAAGTGCGGCACTTGATGCAGGCGGAGAGGGTGAGGGCGGGGTTTCTCACTGGGTGAGTCCGAGCATGTTGCGCGGGCGTTACCGGAGCGTTGTCGAGGCGCGGTAGCATGTGCCTGAAGCCTGTTGTTTGCCACTTCGTGCCCATTCAAAGGAGCAATCCATGTTGCGTCGAGCTGTGCTTCTCTCTTGCGTGCTCTTGGCGTTGATGTCTTTGCCTGTGTGGGCGCAGCCGGGGGAACAGGCCAAGCCAGTGCTCAAGGAGACCAACATTTCCGCGACGGGGACGGCCCGGGTTGAGCGGGTGCCCGATTACGTGGATGTGATGCTCGGGAGTGTCGCGATTGAGGGGACGGCGGGCGGTGCGCACGCCGCGGCGACGAAGGCGATGGATGCGGCGGTCGTGGCGATCAAGGCGCTCAAGCTTGCGGGCGAGGACTTGCAGAAGGGGTCGGTGGACTTGAGCCCGCGGTATGAGCGGAATGACAGCACGTATCAGGACCATGTGCCGAAGATCATCGGGTACGCAGCGTCGGTCACGTTGCGAATCCGCACGAGCGACCTCAAGGCTGTTCCCGGGATCATCGATGCGGCGCTTGGTGCGGGGTGCAATCGAGTGGATTACGTGCAGTTCGGGATCAAGGAGGCGATCGCGGCGCGGGAGGAGGCGGTGAAGCTGGCGACGCAGGCGGCGCGTCGGAAGGCGGTGGTAATGGCAGAGGCACTTGATTTGCGTCTGACGCGCGTGGTGGAGGCGAGCACGACATCGCAGCAGTGGGGCGGGTGGTACAACTCAAATCGGATTTCGCAGATGTCGAACATGGCGGGGCAGGGGGCGCAGGGAGATGGTGGCGGGGAGTCTGGGGTGGTGCCGGGGAAGATTGAGGTTTGGGCGGATGCGACGGTGGGTTTTGGGGCGGGGGAGAGGAAGTGAGCGTGGGGCGCGAGGCTCGATCCGCGAGCGTGCATCTTGTTGAAGCAAGGCGGTGTCGGTTACCTGCGTACCCGCCGCCGCCGTGCCGCGGCCATGCCGCCGAACGCGAGGATGGATGCGGAACCTGGCGCGGGGATGTTGACGTACAGCTCGTAGCTTCCGCCGTTCCCGAATTGGGCCGCGTTCCGGACGCGGATGCCGTAGGTTCCGGCCGCGGGAACGGCGAAGCGGTAGATCAGCTTGTCGGTGCCGTTGTCGGCTCCGTTCACGCCGTCGATGTCCAGGTTGCTCCCGTAGGTCTCGGTCGCGAGAACGAGGTTGTTGCTGTCCACGATCTGAAGGATCGCGTCGATCGGAGTGGTGATGCGGCCGACGCCCAGCGGCACCTGTTGCGCGACGAGAATTGTCGAGAACAACTCGGCCGTAATGAACGTGCCCTCGGGGACCGTCAACTTGAAGCAGTCCGAATCTCCACCGACGAATCCCAGGACGACATCGTTGTTGTTGGTGTCGAAGTTCAGCTCACGGGCGGTGGCGATGAGTGAGCCGGCATCGCCCGACCGGTTGGGATCCGCTGTGAACGGAGTGAGGAACGCGGCCGCGGCACCTTCGGTCTGGACATTCACGCCCTGCGTTGACATGACGAGCTTCTGGCGGCTGTAGGTGCCGAAGCTGACGGGGGCGTACTCGCGGGTTCCGTTGAACGCGGCGACGGCCGACCTCATGATCTCGGCGGATTGAACGCCGGCCCCGCCCCCCCCATTGCTGGCGACGAACGTGCTGATGGGGTCGCTGTGGGTGAGGCCGAGCGTGTGCCCGATTTCGTGGGCCGCGATGTTGGCGACCATCTGCGCGTAGTTGGCCAAGGTGCTCTGCATAAAGCCGGGGCTGGACGTCATGAGATCGGTCCGCACGGCCCCGACGTTGTCCTTGCGCTTGTTGCGGAAGTCGATCTCATCGGCGACTCCGAACGCATTGAGGGTCGAGGCCGCCGATGAGCCGATGGTCATCCGCGTGTAGTCTTCGAACGGTACGGTGTCGGTGATCGTGACGTCGAAGGTCGAGAAGGCGGTTTGCAGTCGAGTCATGATCGCGGCCTTGAGTGCGGGCAGGTCCGCGGCGGTGAGGCCGGTGAAACCGGCGACGCTCAGGGGCGTGACCGCTCCGAGGGGCGAGTTGGTTGCGCCGCCGAAGTCGATGTAGACCTTGCCGCCGAGTTGGGCCCAGGCGCTGGTCTGGCAAAGTGCGGCGGCGCACACTACGACGACATGACGGATGTTCACGGATCGCCTCCTATGCGGGATCGGCATCCACTGGAGGAGTGAACGACGCCCGGGCTTGTCTCTCGGGGGCCAGTAGACAGGAGGATGCGCGAAGTGTCAATGGGGAGTTGGCGAGCGGGCGGCTGCTCGCAGGGTCACTCGCCTACGGCCGTTGTCTGGCTCGGGTTTCGTCAGGGTCTTCTGAATCTGAGACCGCCGGGCATGTGCGGGTCAAGCGAAACGCCGGGGTTGCACTCGGAGTGCACTTTGCGTCCGGTCAGATACACGCGCAGCGCGGCGGTTCATCTGACCCCAGAATGGCCCGCGCGAACTCACGCAAACGATCCGTCGAAATCCCTTCAACTTGTTCGCGCCCGAGCGAGTGTTCGGTATCGACCTCGATGAAGGGCGTTTCCCCAACCTTGCGTGTGTGCACTTGAGTCTTTGTCGGGACTGTTTCGGGATAGCAAGGGAGAGAGGTCTGTAGCCATCCAAACATGGGGGGATCGCTTTCTCGCCCGGCTGTGTTCCATCGCTCCGTCATGCGGCAGAAGTTCTCTTCGCTGAGAGAACACCAGACCGACCAACAGAACCTCTCCGACTGGTCGTGAACAGGAATGTCTACATGGCCGCGGACGAAGAAGTGCTTCCTATCTACCACGCATTGGTCTTTGGTCAGTTCGACGCGAGTAGAGAATTCTGCATCCGTTACGCCCAGCTCGCGCCAAGGAGCATCGGACCCGTAACAGAGTGGGGGCCAAGGCGATTCACGGCCGCACTTTGGGCACCTCGCGGACATCAGATCACTTGGTCCCGCTTCCTGATCCCGAGAGCTGGCCGCACATCCACCTGCACGAGCATATCGCGGCCGGCCTTTTCGGTTTGGAGTTTCTTGGCGGTGTCGGGGTCTACGTAGTCGGAGTGGCAGGAAGCCTTTGCGGAATCCTCACTTGCGCTTCGGGCTCGTTCGGAGGTCATTGCCTTTTTGGTCTTGCTGGCGAGTCGGTGGATTTCGTCCGGGGCGAGGACGCCCCGGCTCACGAGGATCTGCTGTTGCTCGGGAGTTAGGGCGTCCGACAGCTTTGGGGCACCTGGAGTCGTGCCGTCTTTGCCGCCTAGGCGTTCGAAGCCTTCGGCTTTGCCGCTGGCGAACTCTTGGATTTCTTTGCTGATTCTGACCGAGCACCAGTCGTGGCCGCACATGGCGCAGAAGTCGGTGTCGACGTCGAGGTCTTCATCGTGGTAGGCGCGGGCAGTGTCGGGGTCGAAGGAGAGTTCGAAGTGTTTTTCCCAGTTCAGGGCCGCGCGGGCTTTGGTGAGTTCGTCATCGTTGTCGCGGGAGCCGGGGATTCCCAGGGCGATGTCGGCGGCGTGCGCGGCGATTTTGTAGGCGATGCAGCCTTGTTTGACGTCGTCTTTCTTGGGGAGGCCGAGGTGTTCTTTGGGGGTTACGTAGCAGAGCATGGCCGCGCCGTGGTAGGCCATGGCGGTGGCGCCGATGCAGCTGGTGATGTGGTCGTAGCCGGGGAACATGTCGGTGACCAGGGGGCCCAGGACGTAGAAGGGTGCGCCGTGGCAGAGGGTGCGCTGGATCTTGGCGTTCCACTCGATCTGGTCGAAGGGGACGTGGCCGGGGCCTTCGATCATGACCTGGACACCCTTGCGCCAGGCTCGCTCGGTGAGTTCGCCGAGGGTTTCGAGTTCGGCGAGTTGGGCATCATCGGTGGCGTCGGCGAGGCCGCCGGGGCGGAGGCCGTCGCCGATGGAGAAGGTGACGTCGTATTGGCGGAGGATGTCGCAGATGTCTTCCCAGTGGGTGTACATGGGGTTTTCGGCGTTGTGGACGAGCATCCATTTCGCGAGGAGAGAACCGCCGCGGGAGACGATGCCGATGAGGCGGTTCTTGACGTACTTGAGGTGAGCGCGGCGGACGCCGGCGTGGATGGTGAAGTAGTCGACGCCTTGTTTGGCCTGGTGATGGAGTGAGGCTTCGATGGTGGGCCAGTCGAGGTCTTCGAGTTTCTTCCCGATGATCATGGAGTAGATCGGGACGGTGCCGATTGGGACGGTGGAGTGCTTACAGAAGGCGTCGCGGCAGGCTTCGATGTCGCCGCCGGTGGAGAGGTCCATGACAGTGTCGGCGCCCCACTTGACGGACCACTCGAGCTTTTCGAGCTCTTCGTGCGTGCCGGAGGAGATGGGGGAGGCGCCCATGTTGGCGTTGATTTTGGTTTTGCTGGCGCGGCCGATGCACATGGGATCGAGGCGGTGCTTGAGGTGGTTGATGTTGGCGGGGATGACCATGCGGCCGGCGGCGATTTCGTCGCGGACTTGGGCGGGGGTGAGGTGGGGTTCGCGCTCGGAGACTCGCGCCATTTGGGGCGTGATGATGCCGAGGCGCGCGTGTTCGAGTTGGGTGATGGGGGTGAAGGCGGGGGGCGGGGTTACTTTGCGGGTGAGGCCGCGGGCGTCGGTGAAGATGTGGCAGTCGCAGCCGGTGCAGGGGGATGAGGCGGGAGCCTTGGTGTTGGCGGGAACGACTTCGACGAGCCAGTCGGCGGGCATGAAGTCCCAGGCGGTTTTGGTGCTGGGGGCGGGCATGCCGGGGGTGTCGGGGGAGGCGAACATGAGGGGGCCGCCGATGTCGGGGGCGAGGGCGAAGGAGCCGGGGGTGGTAGCGGGCGTGGCTCCCGGGTTTGTTGCGCCGTGGTGGGGTGGGCGGAAGCGGCTGAGGGGCTGAGCAGTGGAATTGGTCATGGTTGGGCTCAATCGGAAAGGGTGAGGTCGGTGAATTCGGGACCGGCTGAGGCAGCGGATGAGACGGACTTCCAATGTTTGGCGAACCAGGTCATCAAGGGCTTCCACTCCGCGGGATACGAATTCCACCAGCGAAAGGTGGCTGAGTGAAATCCCTGGCCGGCGAAAACGTCGAAGCCGGTGCCGTCTGTTCCGAACACGCTTCTTGGCGGAAGCGCGGAAACCTGAAGTTTCGCTAGGTCGTCCAGCGCGTCTGACAGGGTTTCTGCTGAAAGCGGTGAGGAACCCTGCTCAATCGTCGGTTCCAGGCGCGTCGGGAAGCGCATGCGTTCAACGGGTGTGCGGAGTTTCTCGGTATCGATCAATCTGCGCCAGACCCGCCATGTGACTACAAGAGTCTTTCCAGACGAAGCAATGCCAAGCATGCGGGGTTCGCCAAACGACGGCGAGATTGCCAATCGCAGGCGCCAGATCCCCGCGTGGAGAAGCGACATCGCCCGTTCAGACAGCTCGTAGAATTCTTTGAGTTGCTGCTGCTGTTCCATACGGGTTACGGCTCGCCGGCGATCTGCCATTCCAGTTCGTCGAGGTCGGCGTTGACGGGTCGGCCGAGTTGCTTGAGCATGTTCATGCACTGGGCTCGGTGGTGCATGCCGTGGTTGGTGACGTGGATGATGGCCGCGGATACGGTGAAGCGGTACGTTTTGTCGCCGAAGGTCCAGTCGCGGACTTCGGCGAGTTTGGGGCGTGCGCGGCGGACGACGTCGGCGAAGTCGCGGCAGGCTTCATCGTTGAGTTGGATGAGCTGGTCCGGTGTGCGGCGGGTCATGGGCTTGGGCTCGCCGGGCTTGCGGCCTTCGATGGAGGGTCGGAGGGCGCGGCCGTCGATTCGGTCGGACCAGCGGAGGATGGCTCCGATGGAGTGGGTGAGCGTGTCGTGGAGTGTGCCGGGGCCGATGTTGAAGGGCTTGTGGAAGTCGGCCTCGCTCAAAGGCTTGCAGGCTTCCAAGAGCTTGTTGATGCCCCAGTGGTTGTGGCCGAGGAGTATGTCAAAAGGGTCATGTGAATAAGCCAAGCGCTTCCCTCCGCCGGTGCGAACCGGATCAGGTTCTACGGGTGCTTCTCAGCGGCTGTGGGCCGCGCCCCGAGCGTTGAAGCTTAGGTTAGCTGGCGGCGGTTCTTCTTGGCAGCATCATCCACGCCCAGAACATCCAGAGGGCGGTGCAGATGCCCATGGAGAGCCAGGCGTTGAACGCCGCGGCGACAAGGGCGAGGCCGTAGGCGGGCGGGCCGATGAGGTAGCTGCGGCGGAAGGAGCGGATGAGATTGGGGTCGGCATCGGGGGCGAGGCATTCGGGGCGGAGGGCGCGGTGGAGGACGCCGACGAAGGAGAGTGCGACGAAGACGAAGGAGCCGGAATAGAGGGCCGCGGCCGTTCTGTTGGCGGGGGTGGTCATGTATTCGGCGACGACGGCCGTGGGGAAGGGGACGATGCTGACGGCCAGGAGGAGGATGCCGTTGGCCAGGAGGAGCGGCGGGTCCACGCGCCTGACGAGGCGGAACATTGCGTGGTGGTGCATCCACATGATGAGGACGGAGAGGAAGCTGGTGACGAAGGCGATGTAGCTGGGCCACTCTTTGAGGAGCTCCCCGCAAAGCCAGGCGGGGGTGGGTGGGCCGTGCTCGGCGGAGGGCATGACGGGGATGTGGGGTGTTTTGAGTTCGAGGACCAGGAGAGTGATGGCGATCGCGAAGACGCCATCGCTGAAGGCTTCGAGGCGGCCGGTTTGCTTTTCGTCGTCGGCCGCGGATTGGGCGGTGGGGTCGGACATATGTCGTTCACTCGGGAGAGTCAGCGTTGCACTTTGGGTCCGGACGTTGCGAAGAAGTTGGAGATCCAGGTGGAGCCGAGGCAGGCGATGATGTACGCGGGGATCGTGTTCTTGATCACGAGGTCATTGTTCAGGATCAGGAAGCACATGCCTCCGCACATGAGGGTCAGGGCTGAGGCCAGAGCGATTAACGCGATGCGGCCGGTTCCCGCGCGCGTGAGGCCCGCGAGCGCGACGGGAACGGGGAGCAGGCCGCACAGGAGGGCGCAGAGTTCGAAAGCGACTCCACCCTTGGTTGCCCACAGGATGAGGAATGCAGCGGGCGGGATGAGCGATACGCCGAAGGCGGCGGCTCCCCATTGCTGCGCGCGACGGAGAACCATGCGTCCGAAGCTGCTGCTGAGGAGCAGGAGGTTGAACAGCGGGACGGAGACCACGGTGCCGATGGCGAAGATGAAGTAGGCGATGATGACGGGCGTGATGAAGGGGGAGAGGGATGGATTGGATGTGCGGACGGAGCGAAGCACCTGGAAGCCGAGGTAGCCGCCGACGATGATCATCCATTGGGCGCGGCCGCGGAGACGGCCCATCAGCAGGAAGTAGGCGAGGAAGATGCGGTAGATTGGGGACCGGGCCTTCATCGCTTCGATGACGCCGGAGCGGGCCCACTCCATGTTGGGATCCAGTCGAAGGGCTTCCTTGAAGTGCTCCATCGCGCGCCGAGAGTCGCCTTGATGGAGGAGGGTCCAGCCCATGTTGGCGTGGGAGCTGGGGTTGAGGGGGTTTTTGGAGAGGGTGGAGTCGATGGCGCTGGCCGCGGCCTGTTTGTTGCCCAGGTTGGTGAGGGCCAAGGCGCGGAGGTTGGTGCAGGACTCGTGTTCGGCGTCGAGTTCCAGGCCGGTTTCGGCGGCGGTAAGGGCTTCGCGGAACTGCTTCTGTGCGATGTAGATCGCCGCGCGGAGAGACCAGTAGGACGCGTGGTCGGGCTCGAGGCGGAGGGCTTCATCGATGGCCAGGCCGGCTTCCTTGTGCATGTTGCGGTCGTGAAGGATGGCGGCGAGGGCGTAGTGGCAGAAGGGGATGCCGGCGTCGATCGCGACGGCGCGCTGGGCCGCTTCGGTTGCGGGTTGCCACTGCTTGCGTTCGGCGAGGCAGAGGGCGAGGTAGGCGTAGGCGTCGGGGTTTTCGGGGTCGAGGCCTATCGCTTGGCGGAGTTCGGTTTCGGCCAGGTCGTAGCGTCTCTGTTCGAAGAGGACTTGGGCACGCTTCAGGTGTTGGTTGGGTTGCTGCATTCGACTTATCGCAGCTTCAGGTGGTCCAGGACATCGTCGTAGAGGCCGCCTTGATTGGAGAAGAGGGCGTAATTCTTGGCCGTTGAGAACCACTCGTGGGTGCTGGGTTTGAGGCCTTTGGCCGCGGCGAGGAGATCGGCGTTACGGATGGGTTCGGGGATTCCCTTCTTCATGGCTTCGCGGAGTTTGCCTTCGATGGTGACATCGATGAGGTTCTTGAGGTCCGCGCCGCTGAAGCCTTCGGTCTTTTTGGCGAGGAGGTCGTAGTCGATGTTCTCGACGGGTTTGCCGTTGAGGACGATTTTCAGGATGCCGACTCGAGCGGGTGCGTCGGGTGGAGGGATGAAGAGGATGCGGTCAAAGCGGCCGGGGCGGCGAAAGGCGGAATCGACGTGCCAGGGGGCGTTGGTGGCCGCGAGGATGAGGAGGCCTTCGTTGGCGGCTTGCAGGCCGTCGAGCTCTGCGAGGAACTGGTTGATGAGCTGGCGGCCGGCGGAGTGGCGAAGATCGGCGCGGGCAGCGCCAAGGGCATCGACTTCGTCAAAGAAGAGAACGCAGGGGCGGGCGGAGCGGGCCTGCTCGAAGATCTCGTGGAGGTTGCGTTCGCTCTCACCCATCCACATGTTCAGGACATCGTTGATGCCGACGGCGATGAAGCGGGCTTTGACTTCACCGGCGGTGGCCCGGGCGAGGTGGGTCTTGCCGCAGCCGGGTGGACCGTACATGAGGATGCCACCGCCAATGGACTTGCCGTAGGCCTTGTAGAGATCGGGGTGGGTGAGGGGGTGGATGATCTTGAGGCGGATTTCTTCTTTGACTCGTTCCATGCCGCCGACGTCGGCGAAGGTGATCTTGGGGCGTTCGATTTCCGCGGCCGCGGGGCGGTCGGTGGGAGCATCGTCATCTTCGTCGTGTGCATCGGCGGGAGCGTTGGCGCGGGCGCCGAGTTTTTCGGCGAGCGCGGCATCGGCGACGGAGGGGTCGGCGTCGATGGCTTGCTTGTATTGGAAGCGGGCGCGGTCATCTTCGCCGACGCGGTTCAAGGCGTCGGCGTAGAGGATGCGGATGGCGGGGGTGAGGGCTTCGGCGCGGTTTTTGGCGAGGTCTTCGAGAATGACGATGGCTTGAGAGGAACGGTCGAGGCGGAGGTAGATTCGGGCAAGCAGGATCTTGATGGAGTGGTCGCTGGGGGCCGCGGCGATGGCTTCGCGGGCTTCGCGTTCGGCTTCGGCGGGGCGGCCGAAACCCAGGAGGGTCTCGGCCAAGTGTTTGCGCAGGGGCGCGTTCTCGGGGGAGTGCTTGAGGGCTTCCCGGAGGGCCTTGATGGTGTCTTCGCCGGCGTTGGACATGGTGGTTCTGGCATAATGATAGTGGGAAGTGCGGGACTGGTTTTGCGAGGTGGCACAGTCATGAGCGTTGATATCACCGAGCTTGCCAGGCATATCGACCGCATGAGCCGGGTGGTGGCCGGCGCGCGCGGGTCCGACAATGTACCGCCGCGCGACTTGAGCCTGGGGTGGATGAGCGCGGAAGCGGTGGGGGATGGCGGGGAGTTTGCGTCGAGCTGTCAGAACCGGGTGCAGTGGGTGGGTGTGGGAGCGCCCGTGACTTCGGGCATGGTGGCGGAGGCGTTGCAGGCGATGAAGAGTCTGGGGAAGCGGCGGGTGTTCTTTCGGATCGGGCCGCTTGGGTGGGATGTGGGGACGCAAGCGGCGTTGGCGGCCGCGGGCGCGGTCGAGGTGACATGGGTGCGGTATCCGGTGGTGTGGCGGGAGGTGGCGGCGGATATGGATGCGCGGACGGAGTTTGAGGTGCGTGTGGTGCCGCGGTGTGACGCGAGCGCGGTGATGCGGGCGACCTCACCGTGGTTCAGTGATGCGGGAATACGCGCGGCCGGCGCGCTTGTTGAGGATGGCCAAGCGGAACTGCACGCGGCGTTTGAGGGTGCGCGGCCAGTATCCGTGGGGTTGCTGATGATGGATGGGCTGTGGGGGTATCTGGGATTTGCGGGGACTGCGCCGGAGAAGCGCGGACGGGGTGGGCAATCGGCACTGATCCGTTCGCGTGTGTTGCGGGCGCGGGAGCTGGGTGCGAAGTGGTGCACGTCGGAGACCGTGACGGCGGTGGAGACATCGCTGAGGAATCTGAATCGGATGGGGTTTGTTGAAGGGTTTGGAATTCGGGTGTATGGGTGGAATGCCGGCTGAATCAGGCGGGAGCCTTGCCGCGGCGGAGCCAGGGGCGGTTGACCAAGTGTTGCGGGACAGCGGTGGGGGTGGCGCGGCGAGAAACGATGAGGCTGCGGCGATTGAGATTGGCTAGTGCGGTCTGGACCGCGCTGCGCGAAAGGCCGGTGGCGTCGGCGAGGGCCTGATGGCTCATGCGAATGGGTGAGTTGAAGTCTGGGGCGGCTCGGCGATACAGACAAAGGTAGATCAGGAACGATGACGGTCGCTTGTCGTGCCCGACGAGGTCGGGGAGCAGGGTGTCAACGACATAGGGCTCCAGAGTCAGGGCGTTTGCCATGCCGGATACTATACCGATAACTGCTATAGCTTGCGGCGGCGCGATGTGTGTGGCGGCAGGTCGGGAGGCCTTCCCGAAAGGCTCCTGCGCGGTATGGTCTTGCACTATCCAACT
>Ga0154020_10006646_pt1 | contig 13551 bp, 14 predicted proteins | sample Klosneuvirus_201_FD_109709 | JGI IMG/M metagenome (GOLD analysis project Ga0154020, IMG submission 109709) | Active sludge microbial communities from wastewater, Klosterneuburg, Austria - Klosneuvirus_20160825_MG | ecosystem: Engineered > WWTP > Aerobic digester > Activated sludge | place... | reverse complement strand
CCGAGTCGTACTCGTTCATTTGGCAACCAAAAGTTTTAATATAAAGCTTGTTACTCACGAATAAATTCTTGGAATAAAAAAATTAAACAATTTGAGCTATTGGGGTTTATTCAATTCTTCGCGTTCTGCCTGATTGGCTTCTTCCTGGGTTAGAATCCAGACGCGATGCAGATTGCCGGCGATATCCAGCTGATAACGGACCATGCCAATATAGTTCGCAACATTGGGTAAAATGATTAGGTTATCAACCCCCCGAATCTGTCCACCCGCTCCCATCATCATGACTTGACCATTGATAGTGAATTGAGGAAAAGAAACCGCTGTCAGTTTGCCCAATTTGCTATCGGTGGGAAAATTTCTGTGTAATTGACTGGTCACTGGGTTTGATAGCATGATCAGGAACATCACCATAAATAGTTGTATGACCTGTATTTTTTTCATGACATCATTGAATAGTAGACGAATTAAAGTATAAACGCGATGAATTGGCATTTTACTCTAAATTCATACCATGAAACCATGCAGCTTGATGAAGCCAATTTGGCCGATAGATATCCACACAGGCTTTTAGAAGCTAGGTGATGAATACCATTTCTTTCATTATGAACGTTAGATATTCATCAAACTGCTGAACTGGATTGGGAGTGATATGGAATATTTTATTTTCGCAACAGTTTGAATATAGGCGTTGGGATTCATCTTCAATTAATTGAAGCGCTTAGGTTGTTGTTGACTTCGAACAAAGTGCTGACCTTTTTGTTGGGTTGAGCTTTGCGGAAAACTTTATAGAAAGATGGCTCGTTGGCTTTTGCCAACAATTTGGAAAGCTCTTGGCTGTTTACGTTGCGTTTTAATTGTAGCATTAAGGCAGCGAGCCCTGATACATGTGCTGTGGCCAGGGAATTTCCTGAGATAAAATCATAGGCGCCATTGGGTAGGGTCGTTAAGATGTCTTCTCCAGGCGCAGATACGGTCATTGCTTGGCTTTCATAGGATGATTGTACAAGCTTGCTATTTATACTCCGAACTCCGATTACACCGGGTTGCTGTGCGGGGAATCCAGATTTTGCGTCTTCCCTATCAGTTTGCGAGGCTATGATAATAATGCCCTGTTGAACGGCTTTCTCGATTAATCGAGCCAAGAGTGGATCATAGGGTCCCGTTAAGCTTAAATTCAAAATATCAACATCCATTGCAATAGCAGTATTTATGGCTAACGCTAATGTAAAGCTATTGCAGATTGCTTCCAAACTACCTACTTTGACTCCCCAGCAGGCTTTGAGTGCAATCACATTGCTGTCAGGCGCGATGCCGACAATACCATGGTCATTGTTTGGCTTAGCCGCAATCACACCGGCAATTGCTGTGCCATGAATATCACCTAGAGAGTCCGATGGTTTTTGTGGAACAAAATTTTTGCTCTGTTGAATTTGACCCTCTAAATCAGGATGCTCTGTGTCAACCCCAGTGTCAATGATTGCAATGGTTACATCTTTGCCAGTAGTCTGGCTGTGTATTTCGGCCAAATTCATCGAATGAATATTCGTTTGCAAACGGTAATAAGGATCGCTATATTGGCTTGCCATGACTTGGAAGGTATGCATTGTTTGAACGTTATCAATGCGATCATCTTTCGCTAATGCGTTGATGACATCAGCCATCTGCTGATCTTCGTTAACTAGGTAGACTACACAATGCTCACCAATTTCTTTAATGGGCCATTGTGAAAGGATTGTTAATTTGTAATCTTTCTCAATGTTGGATGCTATTCGCTTACTCCAGGTTGAGCTGTTGTAATCACCACGCGGGCGATACGACTGATTAACAGAACCAACTGGAATTCGATCAATGTGCTTGTCGGCATAGGTGACTAAAATGATGCGTTCTGCCTGTTTGCTATTAAACATTTGAGGATCAGCAAGAAAATCCTGTTCAGCACTGACTGGCAAAACAGTGAGTATCGCTAATAAAAACGGAATATAAAACAAAGAAATTTTCATTGATTTACTCAATATCACAATATGATCCTAATCAGAAGAAGGTAATCCGTGAGCTAGCTCTGCAAAAATGACGCGTACATTATTTTGCAAGCGTGAAACAGCATCTTTGACTTCCTGAAGATTTGTTTGTTGATCACCAATTTGAACTTCGTAAATACCTGTAGGGGATGGGCCTTTGACGATTTGACCTGAAACATCGCTCAGAATGGCACTGATTTGTTCTGGATTTGAAGGAGTTGCAAAGACTATACGGATCATGTTGTTTCTTCGCTCACCTTCAGTCGGGTTGGCTAGTGTACGATAGTCTCCTTTCAGTTCGGGTTGGTCAATCAGTGAATCTTGCATAAGCGGAAATGCAAGTAACAAAATACTGGCAGCTACGGCAATATATTTGAAGAAACCTAAAAACTGATAGGGGAAATGTTTGAGTACTTTTTCAGGCTCGTTAGGTTTTGCAAAGTCATCGAGTTTAGGTTGTGTTTCGATTCTTTTTTGTAGTCGAGTAAAAGAAGCGTGCGATATTTGTTGTAGAATGCCAGCTTGCTGTATCTTATCAAATACTTGTTGCTGCTGATTTAATTCAATTCTGCATGTGATGCAAGTTTTAACATGCCTATTTACAAAAGCTTGTTCAATAGAGTCTAGAGATTGATTAACAGACCAAGGCAAGAGAGTCCATACTTTCTGATGCTCATTGTTGCTTGGTGCTTGGGTATCTGAAGATAACATCTATTAACTCCTGCGATTAAGCTCTAGAAATAATTTTGATAAAATTCTTCGCGCATGAAACATTCTGGTTTTTACTGTATTCTCAGGGCATTGCATGATTTCCGAGATTTCATGATAATGCAATCCTTGATGATATGTCAGTTCTACAACTGCACGTTGATCGGGAGACAGTTTGTCAAAGGCAACTTCAAGCCAATTATTCACTTCCACTTCTGCAATCCATTGAGACCCGCTGTCAGGGAAGTAATCCATTTCATCATCGAATTCAGCCGACCGATCCTCTCTTATTAAGTTTTGTTCAGCACTCTTTAAAGATTTTAAATAAGCAATTCCTAATATCCATGTCGATGGGCGGCATGTGTGATTATAAGTCGCTGCTTTCTCCCAAACTACGTACATGACATCATTAATAATTTCTTCAATAAATTCCTGGCGTCTAGTGATGCGAAATATAAATTGATACAATCGATTAAAATAAAGCAGATACAGTTGCTCAAAAGCTTTACCATTACCCGCCGCAGTTTCTGCAATCAAATTCCGTTCTTTTGCCTGTTGCTCCTGTGAGCTAAAGGATTTTCGCGTTCTTAAATCTGGCGAATCATGATTCATACAGGTTGCATCATTAATCTAATTTTTATGAATTTCTGTTTGTCGATCCGTTTATTCCTGATAACGAACAAATAGTTCATCGCTCGGAAAAAAAATTAAAATCCGGCTGTAATAGAAAAGACAATGCGGTTATCGACAACGTGGGGATGGAATTGCCAACTTGACATTCCTTCCCCTGACAGCATTCCTCCTTCTTTTTTAGTCGCCGCGTGGATGCCGCCATAGTAACGTACGTCAACGCCCACATTACGAGAGAAATGTATCGTTAGTCCGGAATTCCAGTACAGATAATCATAACTCAGGGCTTGTTTCTGTTTATTGTAGCCAAGCGTACTGGATATTTCGATCGAATCAGTGATTGGATAACGACCTGTAATCTCAGAATTAAATGACATGTGTTTTTGGTTATAACTATTCTCGGAGAAATTGAGATTGATTGTGATCAGATCACGAAAGTGACTGAAGAAATAGAATTCATTGTAATCAGCATTTTGACCAAATATTTTGCCATCGTAGATGTAGCGACTCCAAGCTGTATTAAATCGCCAGTCATCAGATAACTTATAGGCAAATCCCAGGTAAGGTCTAAATTCTAAAGTCGAATGATTTTCGAATGTATGGTCGGCGAAATTAACTGTTGAAGCAAAGGTGCCAAGATAGATTCCTGATTTAAAGGAATAATCAATGTTGGCTTGTGCAGCTGGTTTTCCATCACTCTTGGAGTAACCGCGCCAAATATAATCAGTGGCGCCAGTTACACTGCTGCTTAATTGTGCGTGGCAGCTGATAGGATAAGCAAGACCTAGCAGCAAAAACAGCTTATAACTCAAGCAGCTGAGGCTCAATTTTATTCCTTTTGTCAGCGAGTTATAAGAAATCATCAAAGATTTATAAAAATGATTAAAAATAAATGAATTATTAATTTATAGGCCGGTGAGTCGAAGTTATTTTTTTAGCTAACATAGCAGTAATCTTAATGTCGTAAAGAAAAAACTTTTTAAAGTTGAGCAACTTTTTTGTCTCTTTCAAACTAATGGAACAATCTGTTACTATTTGGTTGGTTCAAATTAGTATTGCCTAGCTAATTTTTAACGAAATACCTAACCTCAAAATCTGTGATTCTTAAGTAATACGCGACAAATAATAGATTTAAGTCGCCCATTGTAAAAAAATAAGAATCTCTTCAATTCTGCAAATTCAAAAATTTAATTGAATAACAATCTTTGGGGTTAGTTTAAGCGGAAGTTATTGGCAATTCTTAATACATTGAACCTTTTTTTATTTTGGCAGAATAAACGTTGTGCGCAGAAACAGTTTATTTTTAAATTTCTCGTAGATGTTTACTTTAGGACAATAAAAATGAAAAAGCCTTACATGGAAATACCAGTAACATTTTATTTAATCTCCTTATCAGTGAAATTCGAGAATGGAGTGGGAGGAACAGGTTGTGTTTGTTAATAAAATCATATGGTAACTGCGTTTTCTGACGCTATCACAAGGTAATCAATTCAATTCTCTGTTCAGTTGTATTCTTACGTTCCTGCATGAACAATCCCTTAGGTGGTCACACTAATTTTAAGTCTGTGTTGATTAACGCTTCGCCTTTTCACTAACTGTGCGATAAAAATTCAAGTTGATTTTGAATAGAATGCTTGGTTAAAGCCTAGCTTTGTTCTAATGATGTCAAGCTCATAACAGCTATCTCAAATGGCGATAATGCTTGTCATTGATTTTCTTAATTTAGCCCCTAAAAAATACTGGAAAGGTATTTATTAATGAACTGCATTGGTTTATGTTCGTTAATCGAGTGAATGTCCTTATGTCCCAATAATTATAATAATTTAAAGTTTGGAATCTGATTATGTTATTTTCGAGTAAAGAGAGCTATTGATATCATGATAAATCTTAATGTAGTAATACTCGCAGCTGGTGCTGGAAAGCGCATGCAATCTTCTCTTCCTAAAGTTTTGCATAATTTGGCAGGGCGCCCTTTACTTGCGCATGTCATTAATATTGCTCGATTACTATCGCCTCAAAAGATCTGCATAGTGATAGGACATGGAGGTGAAGTCGTTAAACAATCGACTGCTGCTGACGACTTAACTTGGATAATGCAAGAACAACAGTTGGGAACAGGTCATGCTCTAATGCAGGCACAGTCACATCTTGATAAAGATGGTTTTACGCTCGTGTTGTATGGGGATGTTCCATTAGTCAGTATTGATACTCTACGAGAGCTTATTCAGCAGTCAGAAGGAAAATATTTTTCGTTATTGACTGCACTTGTAAAGGATCCTTTTGGATATGGCAGGATTATACGTGATCCTGAAACAAGTGAGATTATTGCTATCGTAGAGCAGAAAGATGCCAATGCTGATCAGCAGGCTATCAATGAAATTAATACAGGTGTTATGCTTATCCCAAATATTCAATTGCATAGCTGGTTGCCGAATATTGGAAACAACAATGCACAACATGAGTATTACTTGACAGATATTATTGGCATGGCGGTTAAAGAAAACATTCATATCAGATCCACACACCCAAGGAATTTCTGGGAAGTAATGGGTGTTAACAATAAACATCAGCTGGCAGAGCTTGAAAGAATTTATCAGAAAGAGCAAGCTTATAATTTGCTTGAATCCGGTGTTGGCATAACAGATCCAGCACGTATAGATATACGTGGAGAATTATCTTGTGGATCTGATGTAGAGATTGACATTAATTGCATTTTTGAAGGCAATGTCAAATTGGGCAATGATGTGAAGGTGGGAGCGCATTGCACCTTGAGAAATGTAACGGTTGAATCAGGAACAATCATTCATCCGTATAGCCTGATTGAAGGTGCGGAAATCGGGGAAAATTGCAAGATTGGACCCTATGCGCGCATACGGCCAGGTACAAAACTCGCCAGCAAAGTTCATATTGGTAATTTTGTTGAAGTTAAAAATAGTCAAATAGCGTTGGGCAGCAAAGCAAATCATTTAAGTTACATAGGCGATTCTGTGGTTGGAAAGCATGTCAATGTGGGTGCTGGAACGATTACTTGTAATTATGATGGAGCCTATAAACACCAAACCATCATTGAAGATGATGTGTTTATAGGCTCAAACACTCAACTTATAGCGCCAGTTAAAATTTCTAAAGGTTCGACAATTGGTGCAGGTTCTACTATTACAAAAGATACACCAGAAGATTCATTAACATTGTCGCGAACAAAACAAGTGAGCTATACGGAATGGAAACGTCCTACAAAATTGAAAAAATGATGAGTGAAACCTTCCTTTCTAGCTTAAGTATTTTTGATTTGACAGGGAAATCATGAGATGTGCGGAATAATCGGTGCTATTGCAAATACAAATGTTGTGCCAGTTTTATTGGAAGGTTTACTGCGACTAGAGTATCGAGGTTACGATTCTGCCGGTTTGGTTGTAACCAATAAAGGATTGGAAAGGGTGCGCACCACCGGGCGTGTAACGGAACTGAACAAGCTGGTAGTGCAACAAAAGACTCAGGGTTTGGCTGGTATTGCACATACTCGCTGGGCGACGCACGGCGTGCCTTCTGAGCGCAATGCGCATCCTCATTTCTCTGGCCAGGATTCCAAAATAGCTGTGGTGCATAATGGAATCATCGAAAATCATGAAGCCATACGTTCGAACCTGAAAGATAAGGGATTTGAATTTTTATCAGATACCGATACCGAAGTGATTGCACATTTAATAGCATTTAATCTACAGCAGGAAACTGATCTGTTTAAAGCGGTTTGTCTGTCTTTAGCTGAACTGCAAGGAGCTTATGCAATCGCAGTGATGGAAGAAGATCATCCTGAACGTATTATCGTTGCACGAAATGGAGCGCCTTTGCTGATAGGAGTTGGGAGGGATGGTAACTATGTGGCATCAGATACTTCGGCATTGTTACAAGCTACACGAAGTATTATCTATCTGGAAGAAGGTGATGTCGCAGAGCTAAGTAATGATGGTTATCGTATTGTAAATTGTTTGCATAATCGATTGGGTGATCCGGTACAGCGTGCTGTTCATGAAAGCACTTTATCGAATGAAGCGATTGAGTTAGGCCCCTATGCACATTACATGCAGAAGGAAATATTTGAGCAGCCGAGTGCAGTAGCTAATACATTAGAGATGGTGCTCAATGCACAATCGATTTCTCCTAATCTATTCGGTAGCGAGGCAGAAAAGATTTTTTCCAAAACCAATAAGATTTTGATCCTGGCTTGTGGAACTAGTTATCATGCGGGCTTGGTCGCTCGATATTGGTTGGAAACCGTTGCTGGAATGTCTTGTAATGTTGAGATAGCTAGTGAATATCGCTACCGTGATCCAATCGCGGATCCCAATACATTGGTGATTGGTATTTCGCAATCTGGGGAGACTGCTGATACATTGGCGGCACTGAATTATGCAAAGAAACTCGGGCATCAATATAGTTTAGCTATTTGCAATGTGCCAGAGAGTGCTTTAATACGGCAAACCGATTTGCGTTTTCTTACCCGTGCCGGCCCAGAAATAGGTGTGGCGTCTACTAAAGCATTCACAACGCAACTGGCATCACTATTGTTGTTAACAGTGACATTGGCAAAGATGCATAAAAAATTATCTGCGGATGATGAGAAGAAGGTAATTGCTGCATTGCGTCATTTGCCAGTAGCTTTGCAACACGCGCTGCAAGTAGAACCGCAAGTTAAAATTTGGGCCAAAAGTTTTGCCCAAAAACGTCACGCGCTATTTCTCGGACGTGGTGTCCATTATCCAATTGCAATGGAAGGAGCGCTTAAGCTTAAAGAAATTTCTTATATTCACGCTGAGGCTTATGCTGCTGGCGAGTTAAAGCATGGCCCCCTTGCTTTAGTGGATAGTGAAATGCCTATCGTTGCCATTGCTCCAAATGATCAGTTGCTGGGAAAATTAAAATCCAATTTGCAAGAAGTACACGCACGAGGTGGAGAACTTTATGTGTTTGCGGATGCAGATTCTCAGATTGCAGAAAGTGAAGGTCTGCATGTGATACGATTAGCAGAGCATGCAGGTTTGCTGAGTCCAATTCTTCATACAATACCATTACAGTTGCTGGCTTATCACGTTTCCTTAGTGAAGGGTACTGACGTTGATAAACCCAGAAATCTGGCAAAAGCAGTAACCGTTGAATAAGTATAATTGTGTTGATTGAATTTGAAGATGATCGATTCATGTTATATAAAACCGTATCCAATGGTATTGAGTTTGAAGTGTAATATTTTGCACAGGATGCAGTTTTGTGATTACAAAACTACTTTTGTAAAGGATAAAGATCAATGGCAGGTCATAGTAAATGGGCAAATATTAAACACAAGAAAGCTGCGCAAGATGCCAAGCGCGGTAAAGTGTTTACACGGCTCATAAAAGAAATAACAGTAGCTGCGCGTATGGGGGGCGGAGACACGGATAGTAATCCACGATTACGTTTGGCCGTGGATAAAGCATATGATCAGAATATGCCTAAGGACAATGTAGAACGCGCTATCAAACGTGGTAGTGGAGATTTGGATGGCGTCGATTATGAAGAAATTCGTTATGAAGGTTATGGGATTGCGGGTGCTGCAGTGATGGTTGATTGTATGACGGATAATCGTGTTCGAACGGTAGCCGATGTACGCCATGCTTTTACTAAGTTCGGCGGTAATTTGGGTACGGATGGTTCTGTTAGTTTCTTATTCAAGCATTGTGGTCAATTAATCTTTGCTCCAGGAACCAACGAAGATAAGCTCATAGAAGCGGCATTGGAGGCAGGCGCTGAAGATGTGATCAGTAATGAGGATGATAGTATCGAGGTCATTACTGCTCCTTATGAATTCATAACGGTCAAAGCAGCCTTGGAAAAAGCGGGCTTTAGAGCCGAGTTGGCAGAAGTGACCATGAAGCCAAGTAATGAGGCAATATTGACCGGTGACGATGCAGTGAAAATGCAGAAATTACTGGATGCACTGGAAAGTCTTGATGATGTGCAGAATGTTTACACTACAGCTGTTCTTGATGAATAAAAATCCCTCTATAAGCAGGTGATAAAATTCGTATTCTTGGTATAGATCCTGGTTTACGTATTACTGGCTTTGGTGTGATAGATAAAAATGGGGGTAACTTAACCTATATCAGTAGTGGGTGTGTCAAAACCTCCGAAGGTGAATTACCTGACCGTCTCAAGTTAATTCTTGATAACTTGAGAGAAGTGATCCTCCAGTATCAACCTGAACAGGTTGCCATTGAACAAGTTTTTGTAAATATCAATCCTAAATCAACATTATTGCTGGGGCAGGCTCGTGGTGCTGCTATTTGTGCAGCGGTCATGAATAATCTCATTGTTGCGGAATATACTGCATTGCAAATAAAACAAGCTGTGGTAGGCAATGGTCATGCAAAAAAAGATCAAGTACAGGCTATGGTCATGCGATTACTTAGTTTGGCAAGTAATCCCAGTGCTGATGCTGCAGATGCATTAGCCTGTGCAATCTGCCATGCTCATGGTGGATTGGGTTTGGGAAGAATTTCCACAATAGGTTATCGAATGAAACGAGGACGCTTAGTATGATTGGGCGTTTAACTGGCATTCTGCTCGAAAAACATCCGCCACAGGTACTGTTGGATGTGCAAGGCGTTGGTTATGAAGTGGATGTGCCGATGAGTACTTTTTATGATCTTCCGGCAACTGGTATGCAAGTTGTGTTGTATACGCATCTTGTCATACGTGAAGATATGCACCTTTTATTCGGTTTTGCGACTGAATCAGAGCGTCAGACCTTTCGCCAATTGGTAAAAATCTCCGGAGTAGGTGCCAGAACTGCTCTGGCACTTTTGTCGGGCTTGAGTGTATCTGATTTGCACCATGCCGTTGAGACACAGGATAGCGTAAAACTGATCAGAGTGCCTGGGATTGGGAAAAAGACTGCTGAACGTTTATTATTAGAGTTGCGCGATAAACTGGATTCTGCCGTGATTGATTCAGGTCAGGCTAAGTCAGCGTTAGGTAATGGTGCTGACATACTTAATGCCCTATTATCATTGGGTTATAATGATAAGGAAGCTGATTGGGCTGTCAAGCAAATATCGGCAACTGCAACTATTTCTGATGGTATACGCCAAGCATTGCAGTTTTTATCGAAGGCAAAATAATAGTTGAAAGCGGAATATTGAATGATTGAAACCGATCGACTGATAGCTGCAGTTTCTTCATCGTCCCAGGAAGAGATTTTGGAGCGGGCTTTACGACCAAAGCAACTGGAAGAGTATGTCGGCCAGGAGAAAATTCGCGCACAGTTGCAGATTTTTATTGAAGCAGCTAGGAATCGTCGCGAAGCATTGGATCATGTTTTATTATTCGGTCCCCCCGGTCTTGGTAAGACTACGCTTGCACATATTATTGCGAGAGAAATGGGAGTTAATTTGCGCCAGACTTCTGGTCCGGTGTTGGAGCGTCCAGGTGATTTGGCAGCACTACTGACAAATCTTGAACCCAATGATGTTTTATTTATTGATGAAATTCATCGCCTTTCTCCGATGGTGGAGGAAATTCTTTATCCGGCACTAGAAGATTATCAACTAGATATCATGATTGGTGAAGGTCCGGCTGCGCGCTCTGTAAAATTGGATTTGCCGCCTTTTACTCTGGTCGGAGCCACTACGCGTGCGGGAATGTTGACTAATCCATTGCGTGATCGTTTCGGAATAGTCTCGCGATTGGAATTTTACACACCAGACGAATTGAGTAAAATTGTGGTCCGGTCTGCAGGATTGCTAAACGTGCAAATTTCACCTGATGGAGCATTTGAGATTGCTCGCCGTTCTCGAGGTACTCCGCGTATTGCAAATCGATTGCTGCGTCGCGTTCGAGATTTCGCGGAAGTCAAAGCTGATGGACATGTCACTCATTTAGTGGCCGACGCGGCCCTGAATATGCTGGATGTGGACACAATAGGCTTAGATATCATGGATAGAAAATTGTTATTGGCCGTAATAGAAAAATTCAACGGCGGTCCTGTTGGGGTTGATAATCTTGCCGCGGCCATTAGTGAAGAACGTGACACGATTGAAGATGTGCTGGAGCCTTATTTGATCCAACAAGGTTTCTTAAAGCGTACTCCAAGGGGGCGTATGGCGACTACAACGACGTATCAACATTTTGGTGTTGCCTTGCCGAAAAATGGATTGAGTGGTGAACTGTGGGAAGAAACTAATTTGTAGCAAGTCGACCTATAATTAATAACTTATGAGAATTCAAACATTACGTATCATCATAGCAATACTCATGACACTAGTTGTTATGTTGTATTTTTATACCAATCGGGAAAAAGATTTTTACAGTAAAAATGCAGAACCTGCCGTTGCTCAAATACTCACTGAAATTTCGAGTTGGAATAAGCAAGTGCTGCTCATTCACTTGGCACCCGAAGCTAAACAAGCTGTGGGTGAAGAGCAATTAGATAAATTAATGAATCTTTATCGTAGTTTTGGGCGTTTCCAATCCATCAAGGAACTTAATTTTTCGCGCACAATGAGTGCATTCTCCTTGGTTGGTGAAAAGCGTATTAATTATTCAGGTATCGCACACTTCGAGATGGGCCTCGTTAATTTAAATATTACTTTGGTTGAGCGAGGTGGATTCTTTCTTGTCTATAATTTTACTTTGACAAAAGCTACGGAAGAATAGTCTCATTAGAACAATAATATATTGATCAGGCTAAATTTTAATGTTTATCGGGATTCTAAAAATAAAGAGCAGAATAAACCCCTTCTTTTTAAAAGGGAGCCAGTGGCTTATGAAATAACATTAATGCTTTTCATGGTATGCTTTGAACTATGCAAGAGATACATTAGTCCTATTGCTTGTTAGAATGATTTGGTAATTAATTTTTAATTGGAGGTTGTTTCGTATGAATCAAAACTACTCAACAGTTGCTAAAAGATCTACATCTGCTTTAGCGACTAACAAGGTGTTACGCAACACATACATGCTTTTATCGATGACATTGCTATTTAGCGGCCTTACTGCAGCGCTTTCAATGTTCTTGAATATGCCGCCGATGACTTATTTGGTATCAGTCATTGGAGGCATGGTCATTGCTATGTTTGTATTGCCACGTTTTGCTAATTCTCCAGCAGGTATCGGAATTGTCTTTTTGATTACCGGCATGCTGGGATTTGGGCTGGGGCCAATGTTGAGCATGTATGCTGCTTTGCCTAATGGCGGCAGTATTATCACGTTGTCACTGGGTGGAACAGGTGTCATATTCTTGGGTTTGTCTGCTTATGCGCTTGCTACACAAAAAGACTTTAGTTTCCTGGGTGGCTTCTTGATGGTTGGTTTCTTGTTGGTGTTAATCGCAGCAGTCGCAAATATATTCCTGGCTATTCCTGCCATGTCATTAGCCATTTCTGCTGTGGTCATTATGATAATGAGTGGCTTCATTCTGTATGATACCAGCCGCATTATTCATGGTGGTGAGACTAATTATGTATTAGCTACGATTGGATTGTATATGACGATTTTTAATATTTTTATCAGTCTGTTACAAATACTAGGCATTATGGGCAATGATGATTGATTCTCAAGCTCAAGGTTGATTCTGAAACCCCGGACTAACCGGGGTTTTTTTTGACTGTATAAAACTCTGATACAGGATGGTGAATAACATGGAATGGATGCAAATTGTTTCTGCATTGGCATTAGTAATGTTCATTATAATTTTGTTTCCAGTTGCTAGAAAGATGATAAAAATTAGTCCAACCGGATCATCTTCAGATTGGATGGCATTTGTCATTCCTATCATCGTAATCATTCTATTTGTTATGCTTTTAATTGAACTGGTGTGAATTCATTGCCCTAAATTGGCTCTTGGTACGTTCCACGAGCTGACTAGATCTTTACGGCGTACTTTTTCCGTGGAGGGGTGTGAATAAATCGCCGGACAGCTTTGCACGGCTAGAGCTAGCTCCAGAGGTGCGTAATAACATAATAATTTTTTAATCAAATTGATCAACTCATTGATTGATTATCGATAGCAAAATAATCGCCCAGTATCAAGCGCCAGCAGTAGGTGTAGCGTGGTATCAGTATGGCACTGATAGAGGAGAGGTTTTTGGGACTGAAGTTTTTGTTATGTTTGGTGGCGAATCAGGGATTTGAACCCCGGACCAACGGATTATGATTCCGCTGCTCT
>Ga0154020_10006645_pt1 | contig 13551 bp, 14 predicted proteins | sample Klosneuvirus_201_FD_109709 | JGI IMG/M metagenome (GOLD analysis project Ga0154020, IMG submission 109709) | Active sludge microbial communities from wastewater, Klosterneuburg, Austria - Klosneuvirus_20160825_MG | ecosystem: Engineered > WWTP > Aerobic digester > Activated sludge | place... | reverse complement strand
TTCGAACATGACGGGCTCCTTGGGTGTGGCTCTCACCCGCCACGCGCCCTGGAGCGCACGGGCCGTGCCCACGACCAGCCGAGGGCACTGGAGTCCCCGCCTGGTCGTGGGCGCTGCCCGCTGCGCGACGGGCGCGCAGGGTGAGCCACGCCCAAGGAGCCGGCGTGCGAGATGCGACCTGCGCACGTGAGGCGGCGTCGGTGTCGCGCGTGTCGACGGCGGTGCGCGCGCAGGCTCGCAGAGGTGCGCGCGTGGCTGCTGCGCGCGTGCAGCCGCGCGGTGCGCGCCGACGAGCTGCCCGCACGTGCGGAGCAGCGGAGTGAGGACGAGGAGCACGAGACCGCGCAGGTGGCCTCCGTGGTTGGGGCGCCCTTCGCGGCCCCCGCGCACGTCCCGCGCCGTCGGCCGCAGCAGGCGCGCGCGCGGCCGAACGTCGCGACGCGGCGGCCGACGCACGGGCCCTGCGCGTGTGGCCGCGGCCGGGCGAACCCCAACCACGGAGACCCACCATGCTCGATGCTCAGTTCCTGGCTCTCGATCTCATCCGCGCGCTGCGCCCGCTGTGCGAGCAAGTCGCGCGGCAGGGGGCCGACCTCGCGGATCAGCTGCGGCGCGCTGCCACCAGCGTGGCGCTCAACCTCGGCGAGGGCGTGCGCCGCACCGGCCGCGACAAGAAGCGCGCGTACCGCATCGCCGCCGCCGAGGCGCAGGAGGTGCGGATCGCCCTCGAGGCCGCGGTCGCCTGGGGCTGGCTGGATGACGCGGCGGTCACCGCGGCGCGCGCACTCGCGGATCGCGTCGCGCGCGTGACGTACGCCCTCGCCCGGTGAGCGCGGCGACGCGGGGCCGCGCGCCCCGCTTTCGGCCGATGGGGACGGGGACGGAGACGGTGACGGGGACGGTGACGGGGACGGAGACGGTGACGGGGACGGTGACGGGGACGGGATCGGGATCGGTGACGGGATCGGTGACGGGATCGGAGACGGAGACGGGGACGGGATCCGGACGTGGATGTCGTGATGTCGGGTGGCGGCGGCCGTGATGGCGGTGGAAGTCGGTGAGTTGAGTGCGGCGCGCGGGTTGCAGTGGCGGTCGGGGTGCGCGTCATCGCCGTGCTGATCGCCGTGCTCGCGGTCGTGACCAACGCCCGCGCTGAGCCGCTCGGCACCCACGTCGCGCCCTGGGCGCCGACCGGCGAGGTGGTCGAGGCGGGGAAGGTGCGGTTCGAGTACACGGTGGTCGCGCACGTCGGCGCCGCGGTCGGCGTGGCGCCGGGGCTGGAGCTGCGGGTCGGCGCGGGCGCGCTGATCCCGCCGGTGCAGCTCTACGAGGCCGACGCGGCGCTGCGCGGGCAGCTCGTGCGGGCCGGCGCGCTGCGGGTCACCGTCGGTGCGCAGGCGATGGTGGCGTCGCTCGATGCCGCGAGCGGGCGGCGCTGGGGCGGTGAGCTGGGCGTCGGGCTGTACGGCGCGCGGGGGCACGTCGCGTGGACGCGCCGCCGATTCCTGGGTGGCGCCGAGGCGATCGACGTCGATCTGGTGACGGCGTCGCTCGACTTCGGCGCCGTGCGAGCCGTCGCCGCGGCCGGGCGCATCCCGGGCGTGCCGCCGGCGTGCTCGGGCGGCGCTCGCGCCCGCGGCCAGGTCGAGTGTCCAGCCGCGCCGGCGCTGGCCCACGCCTTCGCGGCCGGCGTGCAGTTCCACGGCGGGCGGGTCAGCGGCTCGATCGGGCTCGCCGCGGCGCTGTACTCCAACTATCCGCCGGTGCCGCTGCCGTACTTGATCGTGTCGATCCCGTGGTCGCCGTGATCACGGCGGCGTCGCGCGGCCGTGGACCAGCGGCAGCCAGGTCGCGACCGTGGCCGTCGGGCCGATCGCGATCACGGTCCACGCGCCGCTGCGCCACGCCTCGACCCGATCGCCGCCCTGATCGTCGTGCAGCGTGCGGCTCTGCAGATCGCGGGCGCGCTGCAGCACGACGGTCACCTGATCGGCGCCGATCTGGTAGCGGATCACCGCGGCCGGGCGGCGCAGGATCGCGATGCGGCGCGCGCCGAGCGGCACCAGGCCGGCGCCCGCGGGCACCGGCGGGTCGCGGCCGACCGCGCCCTTGGCCCACGCCACCAGCGTCGTGGCGTCGGGGCGCTCGAGATCCCACGGCGCGCTGGCCCGATGGGCGGCCAGCGCGCTGGCCGCGACCTGGTTGTGGCGCGACGGGAACAGCGTGAACACGGCGACCACGCAGCCGATCAGCACGGTCACGGTGAACAGGAACGACACCGAGACCCGGCGCTTGTCGAGGCGCGGCGGCGTCGTCGGTGGCGGCGGCGCGACCGCGGGATCCTCGGCGTCGGCGTCGACCAGCTTCACGGAGCCCCCGGCGCGCGCCCGAAGCGCGCGGCGAAGTCGCGGATCAGCCGCGCGGCGATGTCCGGCGCGGCGGTCGGGTCGGCCAGATCGATCAGGTGGCGGCACAGCCAGTCGGCGTCGGGGTGGGCGGCGGCCAGCGCCTGGGCGGCGGCGCGGCAGTCGTCCGCGGCCTGGTAGTGCACCATCGCGCTCTTGCCGCGCGGGTACTCGACCAGGCCGGTCCGCACCCGCACCTGCAGCACGCCCGGCCCAGGGGGCGCGTGGGCGTCGGCTGCGGTGAGCGGGTACCACCGCCCGAACTCCATGCGCGCATGGTAGCACCGCGGTCCATGGCCAAGGCCCGATCGCTGGCGCTGCCGTTCGCCGCGCCCCCCGCGGTGCCGCCCGACGTGGTCGCCCACGGCGACAGCCTGGCGTTCGCCACCGCCCACGCCGGCGCCGACCTGGGGCTGGTGTACATCGATCCGCCGTTCGGCACGGGACGCATCCAGCGCGGCCAGGCGGGCCGCTACGCCGACGACGGCGACGACCCCGAGGCCCACGTCGCCTGGCTGACGCCCTGGCTGATCGCGAGCCGCGACGCGCTGGCCCCGACGGGCTCGCTGATCGTCCACCTCGACTGGCGCGCGGTGCACCACGTCAAGGTGGCGCTCGATCGGCTGTTCGGCCGCGCCCACTTCGTCAACGAGATCGTCTGGTGCTACTCGGTGGGCGGCAAGAGCCGGCGCGGTTTCGGCAAGAAGCACGACACGCTGCTGTGGTACGCGCGCGGCCCCGGCTACGCCTTCTATCCGGACCAGGTGCGCGTCCCGCGGCGGGGCGGCTCGCACATGAAGGTCGAGCGCGACGACGACGGCCGACCGGTCCAGGTGAAGGTCGACAAGAAGACCGGCCGCGTCTACCGCTACCCGGTGGCGGACGGCAAGGTGCCCGAGGACTGGTGGACCGACATCGAGACGCTCAACCGCTCGGACCGCGAGCGCACGGGCTGGCCGTCGCAGAAGCCCCAGCGCCTGCTCGAGCGCCTGATCAACGCCACCACGGCGCCCGGCGATCGCGTCGCCGACTGGTTCGCCGGCAGCGGCACCACCGCGGCCGCAGCCCAGCGCCTGGGCCGGCGCTTCGTCGTCGCGGACGCCGCCGCCGACGCGATCGCCATCATCCGCGCCCGCCTCGACGCCCAGGCCGTCGCGCTCACCGCCGCCGGCACCCCGCCGCCACCGGTCGCGTATCGGTAGCCCTCAGGCGACCTCGCGGCGCCTCGGTGGCACCGCCGCGCCGAGGCGCCTCCCTCGCCTGACGCTCGAGAGTCGCCCGCGCGTCTCGCTCGCGTCTCGCTCGCGTCTCTCGCTAGGCGACGGCGCGGGCGTCGTCGGGGGCGGCGAGCTCGACGTAGATGCGCTTCAGGATCGGTAGCTCGGCGCGCAGCTTGACCTCGATCGCGTCGACCAGGGTCGCGACCTGCTCGACGGTGGTGCCCGGGGCCACCGCGATCTTCATGCCGAGCAGCACCTCCTCGGGGCCGAGGTGCATGGTGCGCACGTGGACGAGGCGCTCGACGCCGGCGGTGGCGGTGACCAGGTCGACGATGGTGGCGCGCTGGGTCGGCGTGACCGACTGGCCGATCAGCAGCGCCTTGGTCTTGCGGGCCAGGAACGCCGCCACCCCGAACAGCGTGACGCCGACGACGATCGAGCCGACGCCGTCCCACACGCCGTTGCCGGTGAGCTGGGTGAGCAAGAGGCCGGCGAACGCCGAGACCAGGCCGACCAGCGCCGCGATGTCCTCGAACAGCACGACGATCACCACCGCGTCGCGGGCCTCGTCGATGGTCTGCTTGAGCGAGCGGCCGGCCTTGATGTGCTTGAACTCGGCCAGCGCCGCCGACAGCGAGTACAGCTCGAGCGCGATCGACACGCCGAGCACGATGTACGCGACGGTGCGGCTGCCCATCGCGCCGTCCGGGTGCAGCACCTTGTGGATGCCCTCGTACAGCGAGAACGTCGCGCCGATCGTGAACAGCGACACCGCGACGATGAACGCCCAGAAGTAGCGCTCGGCGGCGTAGCCGAACTCGTGGATCGCGTCCTCGCGGCGCTCGGACTTGCGCATGCCGAGCAGCAGGAACACCTGGTTGCCGGAGTCGGCCAGCGAGTGCACCGCCTCGGCCAGCATCGACGCCGAGCGCGAGATGAACGCGGCGACGAACTTGGCGATCGCGATGCCGAGGTTCGCGACCAGGGCCTTGACGACGACGGACTGGGAGCCAGCGCTCATGTGCGCCGCACCCTACTACAGCTGCACGCCCTCGTACTCGTCGGCGTCGGGCTCCTCCACCCCGGCGTCGCCGTCGGCGGCCGGCGCGGGCCCGGCGTCGTCATCGGCGGCCGGCGCCGGGCCGGCGTCGCCGTCGTCCTCGGTCGGCAGCGCGCCCGGGTCCTGGCCGCCGCCGAAGTAGTACTCGTCGCCCATCTCGTTGAGCTTCGGCGCGTCCTTGTCGGCCTCGGCCTTGGCCTCGTCGGACAGCGCCCCCAGGTCGACCCGGTTGCCGCCGGCGCTGGCGTCGCTCTGCCGCTCGCCGTCCCACGGGAACGACTCGTAGAAGGCGGTGCCGCGGCTGATGTTGACCAGCCCCTTGGAGAAGGTCGGCACGAACATGAACACCACCAGCGCGGCGGTGGTCAGCGCCAGGCCGGGCAAGATGGCCCGGGAGACCTGGCCGAACGGCTTCTTGAACAGCGCCGCGGCGACGAACAGGTTGGTCGCCACCGGCGGGGCCAGGTAGCCGATCTCCATGTTGACCACGAACACCACGCCGAAGTGGATCGGGTCGATGCCGTAGGTCTTGACCGCGATCGGCGCCAGGATCGGCGCGAACACCAGCGTCGCCGACACCGAGTCCATCAGCGCGCCGAGCACGATCAGCAGCACGTTGACGATCAGCATGAAGCCGATCGGCCCGATGTCGTTGTCGGTGAGCAGCTTGGTCAGCGACTCCTCGACGCCGATCTCGGGGATCAGCTTGTTGATGCCGAACGTGAACGCGATGATCAGGATCAGCATGCCCATCAGCCGGCCGGCGTTGGCCAGCGCGGCGAGCACCTTGGGCAGGTTCAGCTCGCGGTGGATGATGGTCGTGACGATCAGCGCGTAGACGAACGCCACGGCGCCCGCCTTGAACGGCGGGAACTTGCCGGTGTAGATGCCAGCGACGATCACGATCGGCAGGAGCAGCGCCCAGATGCCCTCCTTGGCGGTCTCGCCCAGCCGCGGCAGCGAGAACGTCTCGCGGTTGGCGACCCGCATGCCGACCACCACCGAGTAGCCCGACAGCGCGAACATCATCGCGACCGCCGGCAGCGCCGAGGCCAGGAACATGTCGGAGCTGTCGACCGCGGCCACGCCGGCGCCCATCACCGACAGCGAGTAGATCATCAGGATCAAGGACGGCATCACCAGGCAGCCCAGCGAGCCGGCGGTCATGACCAGGCCCAGCGAGAAGTTCTCGGGGTAGCCGGCGCGGACCATCGCCGGGAACATGATCGAGCCGACCGCGATCAGCGTCACCGGCGAGCTGCCGGTGATCGCCGCGAACACCATGCACGCGAACACCGCGGTGATGCCGAGGCCGCCGGGCAGCCAGCCCAGCGCGGCGCGGGCGAACTCCACCAGGCGGCGCGCCATGCCGCCCTCGGTCATGACCGCGCCCGAGGCGATGAACAGCGGGATCGCCAGGAACTGGTCGCGCCCCATCAGCGACTCGAACGGATCGATCATCCACCCGCCGAGGTCGTCGAAGCTGTGGATCAGGTCGGTCAGGCTCGCGAACGCCGCCGCGGTCGCCGCGCCGACGATCACGAACAGCGGCGCGCCGATCAGCGCCAGGACGATGATGACGATGAGGACGGTCATGACGGCAGCCGCTCCTCGATCGGCTCGGCCTTGCCGGTGGCGGTGGTGACCGCCTGGGCCAGGAGCCGCACCGCCATCGCCGCGAACGCGTAGGGGACGATCACGAACGCCTTCCAGGTGGCCAGCCACTGGTTGGCGTCGACCTTCAGGCCCTCGTGGCGCTGGGCCCGGACCAGGTCGACCGCCAGCCAGAACGCGGCCGCGCAGAACGCCGCCGCGACGAACAGCGCCAGCGCCTTGACGTAGGGCAGGGCCCGGGCCGGCCAGATCTTCTCGCCGAACTCGAGCGAAAGGTGCGAGCGCTCGTACGTCGCCATCGACGCGCCCAGCAGCGCCACCCAGATCATCATCACCAGCGACAGCTTCTGGGCCCAGATGAAGCCGCCCGCGAAGCGCTCGGTGTAGAGGTACACCGCGCCGGCGAGGAGCACGGTGGCCGCGGCGGCGATCCCCACCGAGACGCCCCATGACCACCGGGTCTCACCCGGCTTGACCGCGCGGGTGCGCACCGCCAGCAGGCACAGGCCGGCGAGCAGCGCGACGTCCTTCCATTCGCGGCGGTTGCCGAAGGTCTCGGTGATGACGGCGGCGAACACCAGGAGCGCCATCGTCAGGAAGATCCCGCCGCACAGCAGGCGCTCGGCCTGGTGCCACAGGTAGTCGACGCGCCGGAGCGTCGGGAAGGTCGGCGTCCACGCCGCGGGTGGCTCGTCTGCCATCCGCGCATCGTACGTTAGTCGGGCCCGAAAACGCCAAACCCCGGCGCGCGGCCGGGGTTCGAGGCGCGGGCCGGCGCGCGGCCGCGCTACTTGGCCTTGGCCTTGGCCTTGAAGTCGGCGAGGCCGGCCTCGATGATCTCGACGATCTTCTTGGTGGACTCGCTCTTGCCCTTGACCGTCCCGCGCACGCCGGCGGTGGCCTTGACGAACGCCGCGCGCTCGGCGGGGGACAGCGTGATGATCTCGACCGGCGTCTTGCCGTCGCCCTTCTTGATGATGTCGACCAGCTTCGGGTTCATCTTGCGGATCGCGGCGCGGCCCTTGCGGGTGATGGCCCGGCCCTCGTCGAGGAGCAGCTTCTGCAGGTCGGCCGGCAGCTTGTCGAACCAGTCCTTGTTGAAGGCGATGACCGCCGGCTGGTAGATGTGCGCCGACAAGGTCACGTGCTTGACCTTGGTGTGCCAGGCGCCGGCCACCATGTACAGCAGCGCCTGATCGAAGCCCTCGACCGAGCCGGTGGTCAGCGCGGTGGTCACCTCGGTGGTCGGGATCGCCTGGGCGGCGGCCTGGAGCTGCTTCCACATCTCGATGTGGACGTAGGACTCCTGCGACCGCATCTTCTTGTTCTTGAGGTCGCCCGGCTTGTGCACCGGGAACGACGCGCCGAAGTGGCGGAAGCCGTTCTCGCTCCAGAAGCCGAGCACCAGGCCCTTGGCCCGGAACTTCTCCTCCATCGGCACCATCAGGAACTTGTCGAGGACGTAGTCGGCCTCGTTGGCGTTGTTGAACAGGAACGGGATCTCGATCGCCGCCAGCTCCTCGACCAGGGTCGCGACCGCGCCGGTCGACGCGCCCACGCCCGAGAGCTGGCCGCGGGCGGTCATCTTGACCGTTTCGTTCTCGTCGCCCATCGTGCCGCCGAGGAACACCCGGACCTTGATCCGGCCGCCCGACTTCTTCTCGATGGTCTTCTTGTAGCCCTTGAGCAGATCGGCCCACGGGGTCTTGTCCGGGGCGACGGTGGCGATCTTGAGCTCGAACTTGTCGTCGGCCAGCGCCGGGACGGCGGACAGGGCCAGGCAGGCCAGGGCGGCGGCGACGACGGTGCGGCGGCGAATAGACGTGGTCATCGGTTCTCCTCGACCTCGGGACCGTAGACGGCCCGCCGGCGGCGGTCAACGCTGGGTATTGTGACGTCCGGGGTGACCCGCTGATTCACCGGGGGGCCGGCAATCGAGCCCCGTGGCCTTGCGGTCCTGCCGTGATCCAGGGAAAATCGGCTGACGCTTCGCGCTCCGGCGTTCGAAGCGCTGCCATGATGAAGGACCACGCGTGAAGCTCGAGGCGGTGATGCTCACCGACGTTGGGGTCGTGCGCGACCACAACGAGGACTCGGTGTACGTGGACCCGGCGGCCCGGTTCTTCGTCGTCGCCGACGGCATGGGCGGCCACGCCGCCGGCGAAGTGGCGAGCGCCATGGCGGTCGAGACCGTCAAGAAGACGCTCGACGCGGCGGTCAGCCTGGTCGACGCCTTCGTCATGCGGCCCACCGACAACGCCCGCAAGGCGCTGGTGCAGCTGCTGCAGAGCGCCGTGCTGGCCGCCCACCAGGCGGTCTACCAGCGCGGCAGCAAGGAGGCCGACAAGGCCGGCATGGGCACCACGCTCGACGTGGTGCTGGTGGCCGGGCGCGAGGCCTTCGTCGCCCACGTCGGCGACAGCCGCACCTACTTGATCCGCGACGGCAAGGCCGCCCAGCTCACCACCGACCACACCGTGGCCGAGGTGCTGGTGATCGAGGGCAAGCTGACGATCGAGGAGGCGCTGGTCTCGCCGTACCGGACCGTGCTGGTCAACGCGATCGGCGTGGCCGCCGACGTCGGCGTCGAGATGGCCCACCTGCAGCTGCGCGAGGGCGACAAGCTGCTCTTGTGCTCCGACGGGCTCCACGACTACTTCCTGGTCGAGCAGGAGATCGCCGACATGCTGGGCGCCGACCCCGCGGTCGACGCGATCGCCAAGATGATCGACGCCGCCAAGGAGCGCGGCGGCCACGACAACATCACCGGCGTGATCGTGACGGTGATCGACCTGATCGACGCGGTCCCCAACCCGATCGGCGACGACAGCACCCAGCCGGTCGATGTCGGCAGCGTCGGTGGGGCCACCTGGAGCGAGGACGAGTCGACCGAGAACATCTCGCCGCGCGAGCTCGATCGCCTGGGCAGCGCGTTCGGCAAGAAGAAGCCGGCGTCCGAGGCGGCGACCCGCCCGACGATGCCGATGACCGCGCCGGTGCCGCCGCCGCCCGACCTGCCGGGCAGCGAGGTCGGCGCGCTCGACGCGACCGATCCGGCGATCCCGGTGCAGCCCAAGCTGGTGGTCGGCGATCGCGCCGTCGACGGCGAGGGGCCGACGGTGCGCGGCGGTGGGCCGACCTTGCCGGCGCCGGTGCGCGACAAGCTCGCCCACGACGACACCGGCCCGACGCCGAAGACCGACGGCGACAAGCCCGGCTCGTGAGCGCGCCGATCGCGCTGCGCCGCGCCGGCCCCGCCGACCACGCGGCGCTGTTGCCGCGCACCCGTGGGCTCAACGACCACGAGGGCATCGCGATCAGCGACGCCGCGCTGGCCGCCGCGCTCGCGCGCTTGCTCGCCGACCCGGCGATCGGCGGCGCCTGGCTGATCGAGCGCGACGGCGCGGTGGTCGGCTACGCGATCGCGACGTTCGGCTTCGACCTCGAGTACGGCGGCAAGGACGCCGTGATGACCGAGCTGTGGATCGATCCGCCGGCCCGCGGCGGCGGCGTCGGCGCGGCCGCGATCGAGCTGCTGACCGCGACGTTGCGCGACCTCGGCGTCGGCGCGCTGCACCTGCAGGTGCGGCCCGAGAACCCGGCGCGCGCGCTGTACGGGCGCTCGGGCTTCGTCGCGTCGCCGCGCATCGTCATGACGCGGAAGCTGTGAGCCTGAGCCGTTCGGCCAGCGTCGCGGCTCCTGTCGGAGGCGAGGCTGCGCGCGCGCGATCGTCGACGGCGCGATGGCTGACGGCGTGGTCATGGCGATGCGCCACCCGGTCACGTGCGCGACCGCGCATCGGTGATGCCGAGCCACCGCAGCCGATCGTTCGCAGCGGCGGCGTGGCGCGTGCGACCTCGGCAGCGCGCGCGCGCTGACAGCCGCTCGCCGGGGCCGCGCCGTGCCTGGGGTCGATTGTCCGCGCGGGATGGTCGATGGCTTGCAACTCGTCGGCGCATGCCTCACCGCACGACCCTGACGATCTTGCTCGCGACCGCCGCGCTGGCCGGTTGCGCCGAGCTCCCCGACGCCAGCGATCCCACGCCCGCCGATGGCGCGGCTACCCAGGAGCTCGCCGGCGCGTACTGCACCGGGCTGACCACGGCGGCCTGCGAGCGCAAGATCGAGGACGGCGTCGCCGCCGAGACCCGCGCGATGGTCTTCGCGGGCGGCACCTCGGCGACGCGCCCGGTGCGCATCGCCGACGGCTGGCAGTACGCGCGGCCCACCTGCGTGCGCGCGCCGGCGACCGCGACCGCGCCGGCCCAGGACTGCACCGACGTGCCTGGGCTCGAGTTCGCCACCGACGCGGGCTGGGCTAACGCGCGCGATCAGGTCGCCGCCGGCTTCAACGTCGTCAGCGGCTACGACGCGCCGCCGACGCTGGCCGGCGTCGCGTTGCCTTCGATGGCGACCGTGCTGCGCGCCCAGCGCAAGCTGTTCGCGGTCCACGTCTCGACCCAGGATCCTCGCGACACCCCGGTCACCAAGGCCTGCGGCGAGGCGCCGTACACCGGCACCCCTGCGCAGGAGACCCAGATCGCCGCCTGCGTGGCGACCTGGATCGCGCGGTGGTCGGCGCCGTTCGAGGCGACCGCGCGGGTCCCGGCCAGCCACGGGCTGCCCGCGGGCTACGACGCGATCTCGATCGACGAGGTGCTCTACGACCAGTTCGACGGATCCGTCGGCAGCCAAGCCTTCACCCGCGCGCTGCGCGACCTCCGGCTCAAGTACCTCGACCGCAAGAAGCTGATCTTCGTGTTCGCCGGCTACCACGTCGCGGCCAGCGGCGATCCGACGCTGGCCCCGCTGGCTACCTTCCTGAGCCCCAACGACCAGCGGGACCTCAACGTCAAGCGCCGCGCGTTCAAGCGGGCGTTCAAGGCCATCGGCATCTACGCCAACCTGGTGCTGATCGAGACCTATCCGTACAAGGTCGAACACCTGGGCCGGTTCGAGGCGTTCGCCACCAACATCGCCCGCCTCGAGCCGCGGGCGGTGGCCTCCGACCCGCCGACCTGGAGCGAGCGCCTGGCGCCCAAGCTGGTCGAGTTCGCGTACGTCGACGCGCTGCGCCTGGGTCAGGTGTGTACGCCCAACCCGGTGTGCGGCAACCGCGTCGTCGAGTGGGGCGAGGGGTGCGACGGCACCGCGGGCTGCAGCGCGACGTGCGCCGTCGTGACCGCGACGCCGGTGTGCGGCAACGGCCGGCGCGAGGCCGGCGAGGCGTGCGACGACGGCAACCGGGTGAGCGGCGACGGGTGCGCCGCCGACTGCACGATCCGCGCGCTGCACGAGATCTGCTACTGCGAGGCGGCGCGGACGCTGTTGCGCGACAGCATCCGGGCCACGTTGCTGCTCAGCCACGACGGCAAGATCGCGCGGGGCATGGGCGCGTACAGCGTCAAGCGCGCGACCCCCGGCCTCGACCGCGACATCAGCGCGATGATGGCCAGCTACCCGGTGGTGCCGACCCTACCGGCGGTGGTGCCCGAGCGCTGCCGCGAGTACGTGCCGTGAGCCGTCCGACGCGCGCCGGGGCTCTGGTGATGGCGGGCCCGATCTGAAGCCGCGCCGAAGGCGTGCGACGGCCGCCACGCCGCGGTCGATCGCGGTGAATGGTTGGCCGGGCTCGCGCCACAGAGCTTCCATGCGCGCGTGGTGCGCGCCAGGAGTCGCCCCCGATGCCCCGTCCGATCCTCGCCGCGCTGTTCGTCGTCGTCGCCACCGCCGCCACCGCCACCGCCCAGCCCGCGCTGACCGCGCCGGCCGCGGCGCCGCCCGCCGAGCGCCCCCCGTCGAGCGGCGGCGAGGCGGCCGCACCCGAGCGCTGGCTGGCGATCGGCGCGCTGTCGCTCGACGGCGCCCAGGTCGACGGGGTCCGGCTGCAGGTCGACCTGCTCGGCGGTGGCCTGATCTCGGCCGGGCTGGCCGGCAGCGTGCTGGCGCGCGGCGATCAGGTGATGGACACCGAGGTGCCGGCGTTCACCGGGCTGGGCTACCTGGCGGCGACCGTCCGCCTGACCGGGCCGCTGTCGCTGCGCGGCCAGCTGGGGATCGGCGGCGAGCTGAGCGCCCACGCCACCGACCAGGCCAGCGCGATGAGCGCCGACGCGCTGTCGACCACGCTCGTCACCGAGGGCACGCTGACGCTCGGGCTCGACGTGGGCCGCCACTGGGGCCTGACCGCCGGGCCGATCGTGCAGTCGGCCGAATCGCCGGCGGTCGGCGTCGACGCCAGCACGGTCACCTGGTTCGCCGGCCTGCGCCACCGCTGAGGCGATCCCCTGAGGCGCTGGCCTCGCGCGACCGCGCGCGCCGACTGGCGCTGCGACCGCGCCGTCTCACGCGTCGCCGAAATCGACACCACGCCGCCGATCCTGCCTTGCCTTCTGGGTCGTCGTTGTTATATTCGCCCAATCAAGATGGCGGTGAAGGCGATGACGAAGGGGCGGACGCGCACGAGGAAGCCGACGCAGCTCGGGCTGCCTGGGGCCGATGCGCCGCCGCGGAAGGCGGGCAGCAAGCCGACCGGTCATGGCGGCCGGCGGAAGGGCGCCGGTCGCAAGCGGACGCTGCCGGGGCCGGCGCAGGGCGCGCATCGCACGCGGCCGTTCCACGACCGGCGGTTGCCGGTGCATGTGGTCTTGCGCGTGACGCACGAGGTGGGGCGGCTGCGGCGGGCCAAGGCGTACGCCGCGGTGCGGCTGGCGATGATCGCGCTGGTGCTGGCCGGGCGCACCGGCTTTCGCGTGGTGCACCTGTCGATCCAGCGGCACCACATCCACTTGTTGTGCGAGGCCGACGACCGCGTCGCGCTGGCCAATGGCGTGCGGGCGCTGTGCATCTCGACCGCGAAGCGGCTGAACGCGCTGGTGTCGGAGGAGCGCGGCGCGCCGCGGCGCGGGCGCGTCTTCACCGACCGCTACCACGCGACGACGATCAGCAAGCCGCGGCAGGCGCGTCACGCGCTCGCGTACGTGCTGAACAACTGGCGCCGGCACCACGAAGACCACGCTGGGCTCGGCGAGCGGCGAGCCCAGGTCGATCGGTACTCGAGCGGCATCGCCTTTGGCGGCTGGGCCGAGCGCGACGGCGTGCCGTACGCATGGCCGAAGGGCTTCGCGCCGCTGCCGACGGCGACGCCGACGACGTGGCTCTTGCAGGAAGGCTGGCGACGTGGCGGCGCCGCGCTCAGCCTGTGGGAGGTGCCGGGGCCGGCGTGACCGCGACGGCGACCGAGGCCGCGAT
>Ga0154020_10006644_pt1 | contig 13551 bp, 17 predicted proteins | sample Klosneuvirus_201_FD_109709 | JGI IMG/M metagenome (GOLD analysis project Ga0154020, IMG submission 109709) | Active sludge microbial communities from wastewater, Klosterneuburg, Austria - Klosneuvirus_20160825_MG | ecosystem: Engineered > WWTP > Aerobic digester > Activated sludge | place... | reverse complement strand
TAAACAGTAGACATAAAACTCCGTTCGGATAAGAATCTCGAAAACATCGCGTACAAGACAGAGGCAAAACACTTGAGCTCCATAAAGAATTGCAGCTGGGCGATAAGAGGGGAGGTGCGCTTCGGATTGTCAATGATCTCAGGTCGAAGGTCGCCCATCAATGCGACCATGGTGTCGCGACACACTCGCGGGAAGTCGTCCAGATGCCTCTCATGGAGCACTGAATAGAACGAAAGCCCATCAACAGAAAAAAATCAAAATCCAAATGATGATGAATTGGCGAGCCTTTCAAAGCAGAATATGCCGCTTGATTGAAGGGAATGGAAGCCTTGGTGCCATTGGTGGAAGGGATGAGGTCCCAGTTGCATGTTCTCCAAGCAGTCGAATATTGATGGTCTGACAAGGTGACTTGCGCTTCTTCGCCAGCAACTGTATCGGCTCCGCGCAAATAGATCGACGCGAATTGAGATAAACCGAGATTCAGCATTGAGGATAATAGGTCCTAATAACAAATCAGCGCACGGCAATTTTATCACGTAATTTGCAGGAAAGCAAACCTGTTGAACACCGAAGCCGTGGGGAATCAGGGCGTTGCCGAGGCTCAACACACCCGTCCAGTTACCCTCATGGCTGAGTCGAGTCAGATCAGCCCTGGCAAAACATCGTAAGAAAGCGATGGTCATGTAATGGAGCTCAACACGCAATACCTCGGATCATGAGGGTCGAGTTCGATGCCGTAGAAGGAGTCTGGATCGCTCACATTTGACAAGCAAAACTCGGCCACCTCTCGAAGGGAGCGAGCCTCTTCGGGATTCTCTCGGAGGAAGTCCAACGAGAGAACCCCAGAAAGGCTCGAGTACGTCTTCTCGATGAAAAGCTCGAGCATGAACAGGGACAACGTCGGTAAGTTGCAAAGGCGGGCTGCCCTGGAAGCTTGCAGGAAGTCGACCCCTTGGAAAAAGGTTTGAACTGACGCCTGCTTCAGGTTGCGAATCACGCCGAGGGCAGCGAGAATCAATCGAGCAGCTGAGAGGTTCCCTTCAGCATGTCCGAGAGCAACGTTAACCTTTTGTGCCTCTTCGGCCGCTTTCGAAGGAGTCAGCGATTCGAGGTACTTGATGAAGACGAATCTGAAAATGCGCTGGGCAAACGGAATGGAGATAAGTGAAAGTGGTAAGCAGCTCATCAAAACTCGGTCGTTGACTGAAGGGCCTTCCAGCAAAGTCTGGAAGAGTCGACGAATCCAAGTCGGAAGGTCGCTCACGAGCTCCCAGATGTTGCTGCGGACACCAACGCCCAAATCGAAAGCCGGCAGATCATAGAACTTGCGAATGTCGGGCTTGTACTTTACGCAGTAAGGAGAGAGGCGCTCTCGAAGTGAAACAGGAAGGAGGAGTTTTAAGTCAGACCACTCCGAAGAAGTGCAGATGCTATAGAGGGCAGTGGCAGCGCCCATCAAGACATCGACTCCGTCATGATCCAACGAAGTGGAGAGGATTTCAAGGATTGTCACCTGTTGCAAATAATTTGACTTCATAAAATGGGTCAAACTTAATTAACGAGCACCTCATAACTTGTCTTCTCAGTCGGAAATTCCACTGTAGACGTAGAAGGAAGAGGGCCAAGAAAGCCCAGGCATTCTCCCACAGCGGCTTGGACTTCTGCTGTCATGTAAGTAGTGGAGATGCGGAGCAGCACTTTCATTAGTTTTGGGAAGATATCCGAGCTTCGGAACTGGGGGGAAATATCAGAAAAAATGAAAGCGAAACCATCAACTAGAGAACAGTACGCTCACGACTTCAGCCATTGAAAGCTTCAAGTCGGCGGCCAAGGAGGACGTGATCATGGCGGCGGAGGCCTTGTGCCGAACCCTCTCCAGAGCTTTGAGAAACCGCTCCATGACCTTTTCAAAAGAGTTCATCCTCTGCTTGTACTGTTGCCATTTGTCGTTGAGCTAGACTTGAGGGAGTAGTGAAGAAAGACAATATCGGTGAAGGAAATCGTACAGGTCTACATAGCTTTGACTCAGGAAAGCCAAAGAGAGGATCGCTAGATACGCTGTCAACTTCAGTGAGCGTCGCCACCAGTTTCTCGGCGTTCTTCTCGTTGGATTCCGCTAACGCGAGCAGAAATAACATGATTGTAAACAAGATGAGAGACCAAAAGTGCGTCGAACATAGAATAACCTCCGCGATAGCGAGGGCAATATCAAGCTTGAACGGTGCAAGGAGGGCGGCGCTCGATTCCGATTTCAGTGATGTGATGACTTTGGCGAACAAGGAGCATGCTTCTAAACGCAAGTCTTCGAATTTGATCGCGCGGATGCATGTGAACACGATGTCTACAAAAGGAATATGAAACCAGCATATCCAAACCCGCAGAAATATAAAATGAAAATACCGCGAATGATGGCGGTGTGGACGTGCAACCTCATATCAACGTCCTCGATCAAGTGTTTGAAATTGGTGAACACCTCGAGACGGGATTTCGCATGGTGGGCGGTCAACAACTTGTGATTGATGCGCAAGGAGATATACGTGAAGTTCTCCCTAAAATCGCGATGAAGTCACTCCGCAATCGTTCTATAAATGAGTGTGTACGCTACGACGTCTCCAAGCTCCTTCTTATCTTTGAAGGATTTCAATAGATCATCAAGTGACATTTGAATGTTCTCCCAGGTGAAGAACGGGATTGGGTTGATCTAAGATGTGAATCAGTTGAGTAAGATTGCGAAAATGAGAAGTAAACTCTACCTCCCCATCTCGGACTCGCGCCACCATTTCAAAGATTATATCAGGGAAGACAGAATGTGTGAGTTTGCTCAGTGCGCTTGCGCTTTGCAAAAGGGAGGAGGAAGGGAGGTATTTGTAAATGAGGGTCTCGGCGAGTTCATTGTTGGCACCACGAAGACAGGGATAGACCAATGAGAACACCTTGGGGAAGTACTTCTCAATAGCGCCCTTCATCGAGAGCTGAAGCTGTAAGCGAAGGAGATTATTTGTCTTCGATACCACTTGGAAGAGGAAACGATGTACCAAGTCTTCCGAACAAAACTTGAGGTCGGCCTCATTCATTGCGTACACAAAAGAAGGAATGAGAGCGAAAGCGTTCGCCACTGCGAATTGCTTCAATTCATCAAAGTTGAAGTAGTCGAAGGGGAACTCTCGGAAGGATTTCCTCAACGAACTAAGAGGACAACGTGATTCCAATGAGAATCCCTCAAATCTAGAAAGCGAGTTAATACGTGATCCAATAGTGAAGCAATTCCTCAGCGTAGTCTTGTAGGTAAGCTGCTGAGTCCACATAACCCAGGTCTTTCGCCATGGCGAGCAACAGGTGGCGCATGATTTCTCGGGATGCTACAAAGATGGAAAATCAAACAGAATTAACGTAGCACAATCGTAGGATCGAGAACCTTCTGGGATTTCAGCGATGACGATTTTCTTTATGAGGGTGAGCTCGCAGCTGGGACGTGAACGAAGACACTCAACCAGCCCGTAAAGCTCGACGATGGGTTGGTCCTTCAACTGCGTGTCTATCGCCGAGATGAATCGCCGAAACATGAAAGAGAACGAAAAGAAAAGCGCGTCCCAGAATTAGATGGAGAAAAAATGGTCACGAGGTCATCGATCGCCTCATCGTCAAGTTCTTTCAATAGCACGGAGACGTGAGAAGCTGCAGCTCGTTGAACTCGATATAACTTGGATTGTAGCAAAGTTTGAAAAGCATCGAGAAGACTGATGGGTTCGGCTTCCTCATTAGAAAGATCGACAGGAAGAAGCAGCGCAATCAATTCTAGACGTTGAATGAGTGAGTGACAAAGAGATGAGCGAAGAGATAGCGTACCAGGCAGCGCGATTTGGACCCCAAGTGGATCAGTCAGTTCCCCTTCGTTAGCTGGTTGGGGCAGGAGTTTCATGCAAGCGAGAATCATCTTGTCCTCAGACTTGCGCGTGACGACGATCGTGCTCAACTTTTTCAAGAGCTCCATGTATCGCGCTGCAATTTCTGGGTGGCATTTAATCAGAGAATCGCGCTTCATGAGGTCAAGCTGATGAACCACCCAATCGAAGTCAAATGATTCTTGGTCGAGCAGCCAAGAGAGGATCTTGACCAAAGGTTTTTCATCTCGGCGAGGATCAAAGGCCTCCATGACGATTTTGGCTGCCCTCGGGAGAAGAGACTTCGTTTTGCATGAGAACAGGATTTCAAATGCGCTTTCTCGAACTCGAGAATGCTCTTTGAGGGCTTTTTTTGCTGACATATCATCATCAATCTCCGCGACCTAATATTACAGGTAAAAGAATCATCAAATCCGAGATTGAGAGGATGCGTACATTTTCCTTGACCAAAAGGAGCTTCTGAGCAAATTCAAGAAGAAACTCGCTGTTGAGTACACGATTGTTCGAGACTTTCCTCTCCACTATCGCAGCGCAGATCGCGGGAAGAAGTGGGAGAGCAACTCCTTGGAGTGCGTTTGGACCTTGAGGACCAATGGAGTTTGCAGAAAAGTGATCATGAAGAAACTCGAAGACTGATGCAAGGAGGGAGTCAATCAGAGACCGAGTTGTTTGTGTCACAGGAATCTATTCCATAATGATCACTGAGGAGCCACGATCGCAAAGATGAATCGGTACCTTGCTGCTAACCTCGAGAACGACGCGAATCACGATGCAGGTATGCCTTATGCTGAATGAATTTTCTGCTGCCTAAAGAAATCATTCACGCAAAGTCAAATGGGAACAAATCCACTGAGTAATGTTGTAAGTACCCGAAAAATAGATGCTGTGGAGCGAAAAAGCTGGTCAAAATCAGATAAGATAGAACGCCGCTGCAGTTGCGACTTCAGTGGACCGTCTGAGATTGAGATGCGCCAACCTTGATTGTCGAGTTGGAGCCCGGGGAGAAGGCGTGACTCTAGAAAAAGGAGAAGAATGCGCAAGAGGAGGGGAGATCTTCAAAGAAGAGGCATACCAAGCGTGCTGACCAAAGTGACACTGTCAAACTCGGAGGCTTCATCCGACAGAGTAGATGATTTCGAAGAGAAGAGCTTCAAATTCAATGTATCGACGAGGTATTGAGCCGCGTCAGCGAGATTCGAAGCGATTCCATTCAGACACAACATCTGCGTAGTCCAGAGTTTCCAATAGCCATCAGTACGACCGTTAAGAATGTCGTGGAACTTGCCCTGCATTTGCTTGGTCTCGCTCATAACCAACGAGGAGAACATCCAAGTCTTGGTTTTTTCGAGCAGCTCAGTCGTCTGAAAGACGATTGACTCAGATTAGAGAAAAGAACAGACAACAGAAGCGAACGCACGACGTTGATGTGAAGCTTTGACATCATGATAAGATAGAGAGTAAGAGAGAATTCGGAGCAATGGTTTCCCAAAAGGGAGCTGAGTAAGTGATCGATAAGAGGGAGAGCAGCAGAGTCGTCGATAACGCCGCCAGCGATGAGTTTGGAGGCGATGTGAAAGAAGCGAGGGGCGTGGATCGAGTTGGCCTTCGCAGATTCCACAAGTACTTTCAACGTTTCAACCCAAGAAGCTCGCAAAGTTGGAACTACTGTTACGGCGTCAATTCACAAAGAAAAAAGTAAAAGATTCAAGGAAAAGATGCGCCAAACCATTCCCATTTTGAAAATGTTGAATCGAGCACGTGGCGACGCTGCTTACCGCGACGAGCGCCCAATGTTGAACTTTCACGTTGCGGGCTGAGGGAGCTTTGGAACTATTACAGAAAGGTCAAAAAAAAGGTCCAACAAGTTGAAAGCATAAGTCATCGTACAGTTGCAAAATCCTCCTCAGACGATCCAGAAGCTGTTCAAGATATGCTCCACGACCTAGCTCAGGGAACTCGTCTAATAGAACTGCCGAAAACTGAATCCTAAATGCGATATCCACATTAACAGAACAAATTTGATGAATGGGTCAAGAGGATGCCATACCATGGCAATAACAGTTCGTTAGGCTCGGCGGTGAGCTTGTTCAGAGCGTCGGGGATTCTAAACACCTTTCTTTTCTTATCCTTTGATTCGCCACGACCAGTAGCAAGGCGCTCAGATATCCAAATCAAATAAGCAAATGATTTCAAAGTGTAGAATTGAACTGGCGATAGGCAGTTATCAGACTGGATCTTCCAAGCTGCGAAATAAAAGGTCGTGAAGTTGTAGCAGAGTCTGCAAACAGATCCGAAAGGAAGTACCAAACTTCATTCCCTCTGCAATCCTCGTCTCGAGCAGATCAAACAGCTGGTCGTGATGATCTAAGTAGAGCGGCGTTCCCCATGGCGTCGTCGAGAAGCGAATGGCAAAGTAGCACAATTTCGAAAGCTCCGCCTAGGCACCATTGTTAGATAGCTGCAGAGAAGTTCGCTGAAGAAGCAGGGCACCTCCACATCTGGTGACGAGGTTTTCTTCCAGGCCACCAAAGCTTGTGAGACGATGCCATCACTGTTGAGAAGAGCGAGAATAATGTCTCCTGGAGATGATGAAGCCCACTTAGTCAGCAAGGCTGTCAGCGATGCTATCAACTTCGGATCGGGGTCACTAGGAAGCGATTGTGAACGCAAGGCCCAAGCGAAGGGCAACGAAATAGTGTACCAAAACACACCAGTCAGAGGATCCACGAGCGTTGCGATGATACTCCCTGCGAATGGAGATATATCATATTGGAAGCTGCTGATTAACAGCAATAATAATTCCGCAAACTTCGGCAACAACACGCTGTCGCTGCGCATCTTCAGAGCGGCGGTCGAGTATTTCTGCACCAACTCTAAGCATGTAATATTAATCAATCTTGGAGAGCATTCGCAAAAGGAAGTCTGAATGACGCACCGCGAAAGATGCTCGGAAGCATCAAGGACTGGAAGGACTTGAGGTTGAGAACGTCAACGAACAAGGCGCTGAAAATCTCGAGCAACGTGATCAGATGCTGGTCGAGGTTCTCCAAGCTAAGGAGCTCCAGGAGGGTCTCGTATATGACCGAAACTGATCCCCCCAACCGATATTCGTCTGTGCTCGCCAATTTCAAGATGCGATGAAAGGTGTTCGAGAAGGTGCGCGCATTGTCCACAGCAGATTTTAATGAGGCATCGCGTCTGCTGGCGGGAGCCTTATTCCCGCGCTCGACCTCGTGCTTGATGCCGCGCAACGCGCACATCACCACCGAATGCCAACTTAGTTTCGATTTGTTTTTTTGTTCTATTTGAAAGGGAATCAGTAGTTAATTTCCCCAGAGGTATCCATGAAGGAGCACCAATAAGCGGCGAGCGCGACAACTTCAAGTTTTCGTCGAGCTTTTGGAAAAGGTCCGACGACGAGTCGGCCAGCAAGTCTCCCAGCGCCAAGAAATCGGCCTAATAAGATATTAACTACATTTATTCACAAAATAAAAATTGGGCGAGGATGTGTCAAGGGGTGATCGTGGTGGAGGGACGGTAAACGAAACTCAAAACTCAAAATCAATGAGACGGGCCTTGCGGTCGCTGACGGAGGCATTCGCGTCGTTCAGCCCTTGTAGCACAGAGTTGATGTCGCGAGACATTATTGTGGAGGGGACTTAATGGTGCACCATGTGCAGAGGAGAAATGAATGAACGCCTTGCGGCTTGCGCCGAGAGCCGACTCAGTCAGCTGAAGATCGTCGAAGAAAACTGCTGAAAGCATCGAAAATCCATTCAACGAGGCCGCGGAGCCAAATAGCGCGAATTCGCAAATATTCATTCGGTGGGCAAGAGAAGAGGCATTGTGGAAGAATGAACGCGAAGCGGCTGAGCCAGAACAGCCCGATGAACACGATGGCCTCGTGGGTCTCGAGCCACCTGAAAAAAGATTACCCCGGTGCGCCGCACTCTCCGCGAGCACCCTCTCTTCATTTAACTTCTATCCATTTAAGGCGTCGAGGTGAAGAACTTGACAACCTCATTTCAGTCAGGGTGCGCATCGGCCTGTCATTGCAATTCGTCCTCCACTTTATGTCCTCTCGAGAATTCCCTTCCGAAACGTCAACTACAGGAGACCTCCTGACCGACTTCCTCGCCTCCTTGGAGCCGCGGATCGAGTTTGAATTTCTTTTCGTATTGTAGAATTTGATCTCTGTTATTTTCAGCCAAGTGTTCTGCGCCCTCTTGCACCACTTCGCCCCCGAGAAATTGCCCGAGTTTTCCGAGCTCAAGTTCACCAAGGAAAATGCCAGTACGCTCTCGGTCTTCGCCCGCTTTCTCCCTCCCTGTTTTTAATTTTAATCTATTGATATGTTTATTTTTAACTGAATAGAGGATAATAACGAGCTCGCTTTTGTCCGCTTCGCGGAGCTCGGCATTGACAAGTTGCTAGACGGCGAAGATATCGCTGAGGTCCCCGATCAGAAGAGCATCTACACCTATTTGACGACGTACGTTGTCATGGACCCTCACTCCTAGGAAACTTAATAGATGCAAGAATCTTATCCCTATGATTTTAGCATTCTCGCTCGCTTTGACGGAGATGCTGGCTCCGTTCGTACCCCGTCCGGCTTGGCTCCCGTGGCCGTTGGAGGCTCCCGTCTTTCTCAAAATCCCACTGGTCCCAAGCAGACGGTGAATCTTGGCGATGACATCCCTGAGTGGAAGAAGAAGCTGCAAATTCGTAAGTCAGGTGTTCCGGAGGGTGCCAAGTCCGCCCCAGCCTCGCCTGCCCCGCACGATGCCGAGCTTGTTCCTGCGCCGATTGCTATGGTTGTTACGCCAGAGCCTTCTCCTGAGGTTGCTGTTGAGGCCGGGAGCGCCCCGGAGCCCGAGAAGCCGCAAGTCCCGACTGTGGTGGCTCACGCTTTGGCCCCTAAGCGAGCTCCGCTCCACGAGAGGAGGATGAGCGCGAGCGAGTTGCTTCGTCAGCAGAAGTCGATTCAGGTCTCAGGCAAGGCCCCTTCAGTCGAGGCGGCGACTGTCGAACCTATTCCTCAAATCGCCACTCCCGAACCCGAACCTGAGCCTTCCCAGGTCAAGGCACCCGAGATCAACATCTCCCCCGAACCCGCTCAGCAGCCAGCAGCCGATGCTGAGCGAGCCGCCGCTCTCGAGAACGCTCGGGCAAAGCTTGCCGCTCTGGAGGCAAGGAAGAAAGAGATTGCCCAGCAACAAGAAGAGCTCGCCTCCCGTCGTATGAAGGCAGAGCAAGAGGCCAAGGAAAAAGCGGATCGCGACGCCATGGAGCTCGCTGAAAAGAAGAAGCAAGAAGATGAGAATAATAGGCGCAAGCTTGAGGAAGCCGAGGCCCAAAAGGCCAAGCACCAGAAGGAGGAAGCTGAGAAGGAGTATAAGGAGAAGGCAGAGAGAGCCGAGAGGATCGCCCAATACAAGCTTGAGAAGGAACGCGCCGATCGTGAGGCCAAAGAGAAGCTTGAGAATGAACTTCAGGAGGGGCGGAAACAAGAGGACGAGAAGGCTGAGCGCGAGACGGCTGAGCGCGAGCAAGCTGAGCGCGAGAAGGCTGAGCGCGAGAAAGCGGAGCGTGCGGAGCGGATTGCCAAATTCAAGGCTGAGAAAGAACGCGATGCCAAAGAGAAGGCCGCAAAGGAGGCAGAGATCCAGGAGCTGCGCAAGAAGGCCCTCGAGGAGGACAGAGAGCGCGAGGAGAAGGAAAAGGCAGAGGCTGCTCGAAAGCAGATGGAGGCGGACCAGCAGACCATCCTTGTTGACGAGTCCGTCAGCCGCAAGCGCCGCTCGACCCCGCCCTCTCGAACTAAGTATACTGTCTTCTTGGATGTTCGCGCTTTGATCTATTTGACGCTTCAATTGGTTGCAGGGAGACGAGCGACACTGCCCCTCTCCTCGGCGGCAAGGGCGAGCCCACGCGAGAGGAGGCCGCCGCAGCGAGCGGTTGCTGCAGCCGCTGCGTTATCCTCTAAGTAACTCTGAGTTGGTCTCACGGTATATTAGATGTGCTCGGAAATTGACTTTCCTTCGCCTTTCTAGTGGTTAAGGTTGTTCTTGACTGGTTTGCTGTAGTTATACGAATGTAGATTAGCTTTGACTTTCTCTTGGTGCTCCCCAGTGATTGTTGGCAAGTGTATCCTCTTCATCATCTTCATCTTCTTGTTCATGATTGTCAAAACGACCTCTTCCTGCACCACGTAGATTGCAAGCTTCGAATTCCAAACGATTTGTTTGTGTCGCCCCGTCCGGCTCAATTAAACGTCTGAAGTCGTTGGAATTCTTTTAATCTTATAATGTAATGTTTCTTTCAACTGTTCCCGATGGCCCGGAGGTTGCGGCGGCGCCTCGAAACGCCCGGCCCAATTTTCCGGTACTCCCCGTCGTGAGGAGGCTGGTCCAAGAGGTCAGCCTCAGGCAGCCGGCTTTTGGATTGAAGGCCGATGGTGAGCTTCGTTGGATTTCATTCCAATATTCTTATTCCCTAGCCTTTCAGATTATCCGTCGATGTCTCCATGGGGCTCATAAGGGCCGCTGGACCGCTCTGTCAGTCGAGCGCCTGCTCCCGTGCAACGGCTCGAGGGCTCGCCGACACGAAGAATCGGTTTGCTTTTCCGCTTTTGGATTACACGCCTCGTTGCAGCGATTGGCGGTCAATCGGTCATGCTCACTGTGTTCGTGTGTGTGTAGGTGCTCAGGAGGCGACGGGCGTGGCGTGCGAGTGAGAATGACCGAAGCGAGCGAAGGTCCCGGCGCCGAGCTCCACAAATCGCTCCAGGCCTTCGACCTCGAGCCGGCCTTCTCGCTGGGAGAGGTCGTTTTCTACAATACTAAAAACTTCTTCAAGAAGCACAATTTTGGGCGCGACGTGAAGCGCTTCGTCCATCAGGTAACGTGATCTCGACCTCTCAGAGTGCCCGTGTCCTGTCGTAGTCCTCCCCGCAATGCTCCCTGAATTCTTACCCGTGGATGCGCCACGGCCTAATCTCCCCTGAATTGTGCAGAATGACTGGTGTATTTACAATAATAAGTACCACCTCAACGCGCGTGGCATCATCACGTTGGGCTTCTCCAAAAAGAACCAAGTTGTGCGAATCTCATGCTCCTTTCGTCGTGTGGGCCTCCGTCCCGCCGTTGCCCAGTTCTGAGTCGCGCCTGCCTCCCCTTTGCTTTAATTCTGGTTAATTTTGGTCTATTAAATCTCGTGGCGTGCGCCGGATTTACGTGGGCAGTATCCGAATACCAGATGGCCGCAACTCTGAATCCTATTTAGGTCCTCGATCTCGTCTGGAAGACGATGTGCCTCCCTCCCTGCGACACCAATCTGCTCCCGAATCAATATGGTGTACAAGATGAGTCTGGAGGAGGTGTCCAGTTTAAAGAGGAGGAGGGTGCGGTGCAGGAGCACGAGCCGGAGGACCTGGAGAACGACGACGAGATGGACGAAGGCCTCATCCAGGTCAAGACCGAGCCCGGCACGGCCACCATGCCGCTGCCAATAAAGAATTTCCATGCCGTTCACGCTCGCGACTCACCACGCTCCATTGGATCGTTTGAGAGCCCGCGATCACCTGCGTCAGGCCGTGGCACTCCCACAACCACCGGTGGAGGTCCAACTCTTTCACTATTTTTTCCTATTCCTCTTCAACGGCCAACGGCTTGCAACCTCCTTGCTCGGTTGACGATGGTGGATTAGGTCACGCTGCGCACCAGTCACTACTAAAGCAAGTGACACATCATCAGCAACAAGTCTATCAGCAAGCGCAGGCGGCTCCTCAGAATATGGCACAGCCAGCGTACCACCAGCAGGCCGCCCATTATGGGCAATACCAACAGCTGGCGCCCTCGTATAATCAGCAACATGTCCCTCAACAGCATCATGGACAAATACATCAGCATCCGCAGACGCTCCCGCATCAGCTCTCGGCAGGACGGCCCATGGTTCAACTTCACCTAATTTCTCTCTGCTCCTCCTTGTCTCCCCGCTCATTATCTTTCCATTTCAGCAGCAAGGCCAATTCGGACATACCTTTGGTAACATGGTCGATCAAAATTATCCAAATCAATTCTACATGGGCCAACCGCCGCACGTCGGCCAGAAGCGCGCCCTCCCAAGCGACTTTGGAGGCGAGCAACGCACGACCGCCCCGGTGCCTCCAGGTCAGCGCTTCCCAGGGGTCCTGCCACTCGACCTGTCAAACATCCAACGGTTTGACGGCATCGGCACAGGATCTAGTGACCGCGATTTGTCCTTGGAGCGGCATCAAAACTTCTTTGTCATGATGCCCGACGATCTCGTAGGCGCTCCCGGCGACTTCTCATCGCGAGAGTCTTACAAGTACTTCGTGCTTTCCCTCTGCCTCCTCCATGTTACAATTGCTGATTATAGCTTTGTTAGTATGTACGGTGATTTTACCTCACATGATCCGAGTATGGCGATAGACAGCCCCGTCGAGCCCGGACGGCGTCCTTTCTCGTAATACTCGCCGACCCCTCTCACAACCCTCCTCTTTTTGATCCAGTCATCATCGTTTTGATTGGCCTCCGTGTTTGAATTGTACATATCGCAATCCGTATCGCAATCCATAAACACTCGAATGAGCACTCGTTGTGTTACTCAGGGCGCGCCATTAGAGGCAAGAGGAACCGAAGGCCTTGTTCCAGTCCTCGTAATGCTTGCACTCGCTCACCGACACCGAAGGCTAGAGCAAAAATGATTAGTAGATTAGATGAAGCGAGATGCTATCAAGAACACGAGGGAGGGAACATACTTTGATCCGAGAGAGAGACTTCTTGAAATCGTTGGGGTCCAAGCGTCGGAACGATTCTGCAGGCAGATTGTCAAAGTCGGCGGGATTCTTCATCATGGCCTCTCGAAGCGGAGCCTGAAAAAGCTTGGTAGTAACCCAAAAATCATGCAAGTCACAGCGGAGGGAAGAGCAATCACCATGGCAGCGTCCTTGCAGAGGTTGGTCAGGTCGTTGCCGCTGTAGTTCGCCGTTAATTGAGCCACCTCGGTTAAGTCTGCGTCGCTCAGAGAGTGCTTCTCTTTCTACAAAACATCGAACGAAATCAGAATTCAAAAGACCGAAAGATATTTTGATGATAAGAGAGTTGGGACCCTCAGGAGAATATCTATCAATCGTCGCCGGGCAGCAGCGTCTGGAAGAGGTACATAAATTCGCTTTGATAAACGACGCCTTGCCGCCTCGTCTAAGAAGGGGAACCTGTGATAAGACCGACTGAAAGCCGGAGAGATGATATCATGAAATACCAATATCTTGAGGTCGGTTCGTCGCTCCCATCACGGTTATACGGTCTTCCTCGCTTCCACTCGTGGCTCCGTCAAACTACCATCTCACATATGAGTCAACAATGGAGGAAACATCGATTAGAAGGGAGGTGCCTGTAAAAGGAACTCGGTCTTGAGGCGCCGCGTTGCTTCATTCTCATTGTCGCCGCGCACGCTCAAGATCGAATCGATCTCGTCGATGAAGATGAATGAAGGCTGGTGGACTCGAGCGACGGCGAACAGGCACTAGAGAATTTGGATTGATCTGAGTTTGTCTCAGCAAGAAAGGCAGGGGGAGGGGGGGGGGGGGGGGGGGGAGGAAGGGGTAATGCATGCGATTGTCTTC
>Ga0154020_10006642_pt1 | contig 13552 bp, 8 predicted proteins | sample Klosneuvirus_201_FD_109709 | JGI IMG/M metagenome (GOLD analysis project Ga0154020, IMG submission 109709) | Active sludge microbial communities from wastewater, Klosterneuburg, Austria - Klosneuvirus_20160825_MG | ecosystem: Engineered > WWTP > Aerobic digester > Activated sludge | place... | reverse complement strand
CTCGCCGGTCAAATCGCCGACAATGTGCTCGCGACGATTGGCGTCAAGCGCGAGGAGCTGGCCGACAAGCTCCGTCAGCCCCTCGGCGAGCTGGTGGCCGACAAGAAGATCCACACCGTCGGCGAGAAGCGACTGATGAAGTACCACGCCGGGGCGAAGAAGTAGGCTGCTCGATCCTCGGCTTGATCGCCTTAGTTCGAGACGAGCAGATCGGTCGTGACTGCCTGAGCTCCAGCCTCCAGGTTCTTGGTTGAGTAGCCTTCTCACTCTTCTCGCGCCAAGCATCTACGAAGAGAAAACGCAGGCGGTTGTGCGTTACCACGGAACGTCGTCTCTACGCCTGCGCCATCTCGTCCAGTATGGCCCAGGCGTACATCCGCGTGAGCGGGCGTGCGCTGCGGTGTTTGGCGGGCGGATGGGCTGCGGGTTGAGATCTACCCACCGCAGAAAGTGATCCAGTCGCAATCGGCGAGCAGATGTAGACATTACCTTCCCAATTAGCGATCATTGGCGAGTGAGTGTCACCGTGAGCCGTTACCCCTCCCGGCAAAACGCAAGTGTTCCTTCGGTGCCCAAGTTTTCCCACTCTGTTCTACTGATGGACGAACAATGACTTCGAAACGTGGACCCCGCAGTCTTGTCCTTCTTCATCTGTCCGACATGCATTTTCGCAAGGATGAAGTTCAATCGGCACAGGACCTGGACCTAGACATTCGGGAACGGTTACTTGACGATTTCGCGCGCTGTGAGTTGCCAGGGGGCACCTTAGTGGACGGGATTCTCGTGACAGGCGACCTCGCTTTTGGCAGCAAGAACATTGAGTACGTCCACGCACGGCAGTGGCTCCGGCGGCTTTGTGAAAAGGTCGGATGCCCCGAGTCCCAAGTCTGGGTAGTGCCAGGTAACCACGACATCGATCGCGACGTTCTTACGAAGAACTTTTCGGTTCGCGATATGCACAGCATGATTCGAAACGATCCCGAGCCAGCGCAGGCACTGACCGATCGGCTTCGCGAGGAAGTGGGAGCGCAGACGTTGCTGAGCACCTTTGTAGAATACAACAAATTTGCGGAGCAGTATGGCTGTGCGACAACTCCCGGTTCAGTATTTTGGGAGTCGTCAGATGACGACGACGACTTGACCTTGAACGATGGATCTCATCTACGGCTGCGCGGAGTAAACTCCGCCATCATTTCGGATAAGTCTGGCGACATGGGCCCGCCCAAGGGTCGCCCAACCGAAGTCGTCGGAATCAGGCAAGTGCAGTTACGCGATGAGCTTGAAGGTATCTGCTACCTTACCCTTTGCCATCACCCGCCTGACTGGCTACTCGATGCTGATGCCGTGCAAGATCACCTGATTTCAAGGGCGCGAATCCAACTGTTCGGACACAAGCATCGACAGCGTGCCCGAGTTACGGACAACTCGCTAATCCTTGGAGCCGGAGCCCTCCATCCTGATCGCAGAGAGGAAGGATGGCATCCGCGCTACAACATCCTGCGCCTCGAGGTACGCGGCGAATCTTACGAGCGAAAGCTTCACGTTGAGGTCTACCAGCGGGGATGGAAGCCAGCCGACACGCACTTCGGGAAAGAAGTAGACGGTGACGGTAAGTATCCAAAGACGTTTGAATTGATGCTAGGTTCCTGGTCGCCGCCAGCAACAAAGGCTGGTAGCGCACCGGTGCCAGCCCACCAACCGCTGGAACACCAAGAGAACCAAGCTAAGGAGAGCATGATCTCGACACGCGACCTCGTGTTCCGACTCTTCGCGCTGTCTTACCCAGATCGCATGCAGATCATTGTTGACCTCAAACTCCTTGATGAAGCCGATATTGGTGTTCCCGAGAGCGAGTTGGTGAAACGAGCGATTCGGCGCGCACGGGAGCGCAATCAACTACCTCAACTCGACGGCTCTATCAAGGCAGCTACACCGAAGGAGTGAGCGTGCACAGACTATTCGCGGATTGGTACATGCAGGTCGACCTCGGGGCCAGCGAAGAAACTCTAAACAAGCGCTGGAGTTGTATCGAGGCAGCAGTGGAGAAACTCGATGGGGATGCAATCATACAGTTGACGAGAGTATGCTTTGGGTTGCCCAAACCTGATGACGCAGGCCTCGACGTAGATGGCGCGCGGATCGTACGTGTATTCAAGGATGCAGACATCTCGTTCCCGATGAAGGGGAACGAGCAGTTACTTCGGGTTTTGTTCGGTGTTGCTTTGGCTCAGGCAATCGAAGCCGGAACTGATTTGGCAACGTTTGCTGCTCTCGCGGTGACATCTGCCCAGTGCGCAGGCCTGATTGCATCGCCCTCGATCGAGGAACTCCCTGCACTCGCTGAACAGTACCTCGCCAAGCAAGCAGGCGTGCGACGCTCCAGTGACTTGAAAGATCCTGTGATTCTCCCAGATTTTGGCAAGGACAGCGCGCCTCCCCAACTAGGCACAGTAGGTATCCAGGAAACGACGAATCAGAACCATTGGCCACAAGTCCAGCAGAACTTCCAGAACATCGGGGCATGGGTCACTCAGGTCAACGCGGCCATCTTAGCGTTGAGTGCCGCCAACTCAAAGTCGCGAGCCGCGACAACTACGGCTTTCCAATCAAACGCGGGCCGGGCCGCTCTTGAAAAGCGGATTCTTGTATTGAATGAGGAGTGCGACGTATTGTGGTGGCTCCTTGGCGAGTACAGTACCACAATTAAGAAGTCATGGAGCGATGGTACCGTTGGCGAGTTCTGCATCGCTCTCGGGCGTGAACTCGCTGCCCTAATGGCATTTTATGAGCCCTCCTCGAACGCAGAGTCGTTTCTTGCCAAGGCACTGTCACGATCCGCAGACACCGCAGAGGCCCTGACTTTCGGGCAGGTGCTGGCAGCAGCACCTCCTGATTGGCACATTACCGTAGTACGGGATGTTCGCAGGTGGGTAGGACTTAGTGGTGGAGTGACGCCTATTCATAGCGCCTTGGTGGCTCGATTGGATGCTGGCAGCGGGTGGGCTGAGCGACTCCCTGCACACACCATGCTGAAGCCAGAGCAACAGCTCAGACCGGCAATGTGGGCATTGCAGGCGTGCAGAGAAGCACTGCTGCTTGAATGGCTGGAGAACTATCGTGACGAACGATGATGTCTTGACGTATGAAGGGGGCGCCTTACCGCTAGAAGAGTCGCATCAACTCGCGAACGATCTTCCAACGCGCGTGGTGCTCATGATGGGCGAGAAGTCTTCCGGGAAGACAACGCTCTTGGCAGAGATCCACCACGCGTATCTTAAGGCTCCTTTCGCCGGTTTTATTTTCGCAGGCTCGAAGACATTGATTGGTTTCGAGGAACGCTGTTTCTTGTCGCGCCTCGCATCCGGAAGGACCGAAGAGGACACCGAGAGGACCAAGTCGGGAGACGTAAAACTTCTGCACATTGCGCTTGCTCCAGAGGCATCTCCACATGCCCATACTCACCTTTTGTTCACTGACGTATCAGGGGAGCGCTTCAAGGAAATTCGCTCGAGCGTAGACGAGGCTCGCGAGTTGGCACCACTCGTTCGACGGGCTGACGCCATCGTGCTTCTCGTTGATGGTGATCGACTCACGGTGGCCAAGACTCAAATGTCGACCCAGACCAACGCGACAGTGTTGTTGCGCTGCTTGCTTGAAGCTGGAGGACTCAGCGAAACCAGTTCCTTACATGTGGTCGTTTCGAAATGGGACTTCGTTGTTGCTCGGTCAGCGGAGGATCGGGTCGAGCACCTCGAACAATCAGTGCGCAAAGTCACGCGCGCCACCGAGCCTCATTTTCATCGGATCGCCGCACGGATTACGAATAAAGTCAGTATTGTGCCTGGATTTGGGTTGGATGGTCTGGTGAGAGACCTAATGCGGGTACGAGTACGCCAGCCATCGCCGTCGTCCGATGTCATCAGCGGTCAGGCCAACGGGCGTTGGTATGAGCGCTACCGATTTCCGAGGACGTCGTGAGCTCTGATCATCCACTGTCAGTTGTATTTGCCGGCTTTAAGGCAACAGGAAAAACCACGTTCTTGGTTTCGCTATGGCACACAGTTCTGAGCCCCGACGTGCCTGGCGCGCTATTCCTCGAGAAAGTCTATGAAGGAGATCGTGACTACATTAACAAGCGGCATAGCGAGTGGCTCGCCTATGAGGAGGTGAAGAGAACGCAAGTGGACTACGATACGCCAATTCGAATGACCTTGCGGGACAGAGAGCTAGATAAGCTATTGCAGCTCGGCATCCCAGATCTATCAGGAGAAACGTTCAAGATTCAGTTTGAGGAGCGGCGAGCGAGCCCAACCTTGGTGGCAGCGATCCGTAGTGCGGCAGGCCTTGCGATATTCATCAATCCCAAGGAAGTGAAGGATCCGACGAAAATTCGAGATGCTCTGGATGCGGTAGATGAAGAAGAAGGGTCCTCAGCGGAACCCGGTCAGGAGCCGACAGCGACTGAACAGGGCCAAGAACCTGCGCCGCGACCCATGTCGGAGCACAGCCGCGAGCCTGCGGACGACTTCAACGCGAGCCTCTGTTGCACTCAGGTCAAGTACGTCGACTTGCTGCAGCAGTTGGTTGAGCACGGGCCGACGAGGCCTCTGCGTTGCGCCATCATCGTATCGGCGATGGATACCTTGGATGACACTGAATTTAAGGATCGCCCCGAACATTTCATCCGAATCAACTTGTCCCTGCTTGACCAATACCTTCGCGCGAACCGCACTCTGTTTGACGCACGAGTCTATGGTGTGAGCGCGCAAGGAGGGAAATACGATGCCGCGACAATTGAGACTCTCGCGAGGCTTGGTGCGCACCGCATCCGTGTGTGCTCTGAAGGACGTCGAGATCACAATATCAGCAGGCCCGTGCGGTGGCTGGCATTTGGTGTTGAATGATGACCGACGAGATTACAATTGAGATCCACCAGACAATCCATGGGTATCGGGACGGCCATGAGTTGCTCGCCTCGTCAATGCAACTCCCATCTCCAGTCCGACGCGCAATGCTCGCGTTGAGCGACCTTTCGGGAGACGGAAGCCCGCGAGGGTTTGAAGAGTATCTTAGCGGGTATTCAATAGAAGAGGCCGGAATGTACGCATTTGCGCGAACCTGGTATGCGTCCGAAATGAAGCGGCCTGGATGCGTCTGGACCCACACCCTGCTTATCGAGCAGCAGGATCTTGGAAGGATTTCACAGTTCGGTGGATTGCGACAGTACTTTCGTCGACCTGACAGCAAGTGTATTCGGTTTACACTTCCGTCCATTCTGCATCAGTGTCGCGATGAATCCGAGGCTGTCGATATGAAGCTCGACGGTGCATTGTACGAGATCATGATGCGGTTGTATGGCCAAGATCTGCCGGTCCTGATCTTCGGTGACGATGCGAATCAATACGAAGACACCATTATTCAAGTGTGGTCGCAACAATTCAACCGGCTGCGACGTTCCTTTGCCTTCTGCACCGGCGCACTCGAACCGCGACTCGTCGAAAAGAGGCCTTTCGACCTTCAAGTGATTCCACGCCAGAGACAACGTCGAACCTTGCGCTCTGCAGACGTGTTTTCGATTGTTACTGATGAGGACATCGTTCGCTCTACCGACGCTGCTTCGCGTGTTCGACGAGCACTCGCTCAGTTCTCGCCACAGGATGAGCAAGTCACGACACCACATTTCGGAATCAAAGAGGGACCAGCGCAAATCATTGAAGCGATTGGAGAGAAGCGGATTTGGCGCGACATCATCATCCAAGACCTCGTCCATAGAAATACCGCTCTACGCAACTTCATCCAAGTTTATGGCGATGATATCCCAGCGCAACGCAGCGCGTATCGCAACTTGATCGAGTGTTGGGCACTCGTCGAAAGCGTTGATGCGGTTCAGACTTCGCTTAGCGATCTTACCCGAAAAATAGCCAGAGCCTTTCCCGCGAAAGGCGAAGGTGCCCTCCTCAAGCGAGCTACACTTGGTCAACCGAGCATCGTTCGAGGCGCCAAGGAGCCTGACCTACTCCATGAGTTGCTCACTCTTCCGGATCCCGGGGCGTTCGACGACCGAGACCTAGACGTCTCATCGCGTGCAGAACGACTATTTCGCGAAGGGAATCGTTGGCGCGCAAGTTCGATTATGTGGCTTCTTACGACGAATGACCGCAACGAGATCGGGCGCAAGTGGGCGGCATCAGTGTCGGAGAATCTCAGCGTTGAGGACCTCATCGGAGTCTTTGCAGAGGACCACGATCTGTTTGCGAAACTCCTGCGAGAACATCCGAACCTCGCGGCGAAGGAAGCGCTGTGGCAACAGCCACGGGAGCTACAACGTGCCGCTGCCAAAATTCTTCCGTCGCTCGAAGAGAGACACCGGCAAAATGCCATTACTGCCATCGTTGCGGCTAACGCAGCTGGCCTAGTCTCAACGTTGATTCAGCAACTTGGACCATCAATCTTACATCAGATCCTGGATAGTTTGGTTCAATGCCAGCGAGAGCGAAGAGGATTGGACGATTGGCAATGGAGCCGTGAACTGCGCGGCTATGATGATCAGCTCGTCGAATGGCTAACCAATGCGGAGCAACCAGAACCATGGACCCTTGGGTTGGTCGTTGCTCTGCTAGGAGTGCACAACAACTTACTGCCGAATACCAGCAGCATGACATTCCTGCGGCAACTACAGCGGTTGAACAACGATCGCGCGGCAGTCGATTACGCAGCTTACTGCCTGACCATCGCGCTGCGTAACTATGACGGCAACGCGGGCACGCTCGCGGTTAGTAGTTTCAATCCTGTACATGAGGCTGTGCTTCAGTCGCAGGTTTCATGGCGTGCGTGGCAATGGCTCCGCCCATGTCTACCCAATCCTGGATGGCTTACGCTGGAAAACTGGGATGATGCTGAGAAACTGCGCCGCGCACTGATCGCAGCGTTCATACGTTATCGTTGGGAGCCGCTGCTGCTTTTCGAAACCCTGGCGGACGAGCAGACTAAACGTTGGATTATTCGCTATTGCAATACCTTTGAATTGGGACGGATGTTGCTAAGCAAAGCCGGGCTTCAGTAGAGTCTGGGGCACCAGTCAGCCTTTGAGTCAGTTTCTTGCTTATGGATGGATAAGAGCAGATACGATAGTCGATTATTTTGACATAAAGGCTCCGCCAGTACATGAGCTATGCCATATGCCAAAATATTCAATGCCATCGCTTCGGATTCTACGAACAGGCTAGCGTGACCACGGGATTCTAGCCGCCTCGTTGTGCCTGCCTGTTAGCCCACAATGCACTGCTGTTTTCGACGGAAGCCTCCGACTTGTTCCCGAGCTACTTGTATCCATCAGAATTGCATCCAACCTAGTCAGGGGTCAACAGAATTCTCAGAAAGACCAGTTCTTGATTGTGTATAGTTGGTCTCTTCTCAGACTGCCCTCGGTTTGTAGCCTGTCAATCAAGGTGCCTAGTTTCGCGCGCACCCTAGCAGGGTCATGTTTGCTATGTTCTTTTAATCTCGCATGAATAGATCGGCAAAGATCCTCGGGAAGATGATGCGAAATATTCACTCCTAGAAGTGAAGGGAACATCACATCAAAGACTCGATTAACTTCTTGCTGAGTCGGAGCGAGACAGATGTAATGATACAGGAAATCTGGCCTCATATAACATCCTGGTCTATGTCCCTTTCCAAAACATTCATCAACCGCTTTCTGAGTACTTGTGTCAATTGACAACCACCATGTCTTATAGCCAAATATTCCAGTTTTACTTGCCTCATTATCACGCTCTCTAAGTTTGTATACACTTAGAATGGTTCTCGCGTCTGTTTCAGATTGATGAGCACTTCCCTTGTAAGGCACCAATTGCTGACTCAGTCTCCGAAGATCTGCGTCGTCCGAAGGCGCAAGCAGATTATCCTCAAGAAGTGCTATGCCAAACTTATCATGCAACCACTGAATTAGTTCTGCCTCCATCCGTGAACCACCGGGCGTCACAAACTGATCTATGAAGGAAAGAAAGGTCAAGCTTCGATCTCCAATACGCGTATAAAAGAAGGCTCGTATCAATATCTCGCTGACAATGCTAATTGAGGTGTGGTCAGTATAACATTCGTCTTGGCCTTGATAATCCTCTTTGTAGCGTTTCAGTGCTTTGCGAATATGGCTAACCAATTCTTTGATTGTGGCGCGATGCGCCAAAAGACGAACCCCCGATTTATTCGCATGTGATAGAAGGTTCCAATATCTTCTGTGCGGAGGATCAAGGTTGATTTCTGATATCGCTGGCACCAAGATGGAGTTATCTACTAAAATTCTCAACTCACCTGCCATCATTGAGAAATATGTTGCAATTTTTGGATCGCATTGCAGAAGAAATAGCACCATATATGTGTTAGCAAGTCTTTTTAGAAACTGAGTTTCTTCGATAGTGCCATTATATAGAAGCCCTCTGATCGAAGCCAGGAGCGCAGTTTTGACCTTTTGTCTATTTTTGGGGATTACGACGCTTTTGTCGACTGTTTTCGAAATTATATCATCAAGAGACTTATCGACCCCAATTGAACTTGCGGATTGCGTGACGAAGTTAGCAAACTCTAGGCCTTGATCCTTGAAAATCTTGTTGATTACATCTAAGAGCAGTACTTGAGCATCAGCGACGCGCACACCAGTATTCTTTAATTCCTCCTTGAGGCGCTTGTCTGAAGATTCTTCAAATTTGCTATGCAGTGTCTTGTCAAATAGATACTTCTGCTCTAGCTCAATTCGAGTTGTGTAAGGGAGACAATATTTCTTCTCTTTCTCATGGCAGTTTATTTTCCTTGGCTTCTTCGAGAGAAAATTTAAACGTCTCTCTAGAGCAGTTCCCGTGATCGTCGACAGGCCTGTTTGGGATATTTTGGCAAGTATGTCCTCCTTCGTCATGAAGCGTCCGGTCGCGGGATCAGTTCCCTCTAATGCGAATAGAATCAGACTATCTAGCAATACCTCATCCAGTCTAGCATTTGCATTGGCTGATTCCCACTGTTGGCTTAAAAATACGAACAATCTTGGATCGCTGCCAAAATCTAACACAATTGGCAGAGGCTTTGAAAATTGATGAGAATATGTCTCCATAAACGTTAAATAAGTCCGCATCGTACCTTCGCTGGTCTGGACATGACCACGCAACCAGGTAACATCTCTACATTTGACAATTATTCCATGTGAGTTATAGAACTCCTCTTCCAAAAGATCCTGAGATTCAACCTTCCTGTTGGTCACATAAACGAATCTAGCGCAAGGAATTGCGTTGCCTTTAAGAGAATCGAGAGTTTTCTTGATTTTGGCCCGGGAGTCGCTTTCAATTGACATTTGATAGATGGTCTGCAGAGTGGCATTCTGGAAATGACATCTCTCCAGTCCGTCAATGGCTCTATCGTGGATACCACCAATTGGGGTAAACGAAAAGCTAAGTACTTGACAGAGCAAGTCTTGTGCAAAGCGCTCGAAGAGTGTGCCGTCCTTTATCTGAGAAAGTACAAGTTCAAAGTAGGTAGGATCGAAAGAGTCGGCACTCATCGGAAACCTCTAAGGTGATTGGTTCCACATTTCGGAGTCTGCCTCGCGACAGCCCACTCAACACTCGGTAGGGTGACGGTCCTCGCGGGTCACAGTTCCCCCCGCTCCGTCTCTGTGTCCACCTACGAGCCTGGCACCCACTAGTTGATGTCAGCTTAGCTTGGCGCACCGTCGATATTCGTACCGCAGTGTCTGGTCTCGGTCAAGAACGGATTGGTGACATGGTTGACTAGCCCTGTCTATCCGTAAAAATCGAGTCTGTTCCCCGGATGTCGTGGCCAAAGACTGGTAGCACAAGAAAAATGTGCGCAGGTCACACCCTGCTTCGCTGGAGCAGGTGCTGGCGAACACCTTAGAGTCGCGTGCCGGGAGGCCGAGCCCCGAGCCGAGGTCCCGAAAGAGGGGTCTCCTCGATGAAGGGCCACGGGTTCTGCTCGGTGATAAGCATGGCGGGGCGTCCCTGCGAGGGCCGTTGCTGCGCTGGTTTAGATGCACGGTCTTCGCTACGCGGCTCCCGTGAGTAAAGCCGCGCGTTTCATCTCGGTCTTGCGGTACTCTTCCGCTTCCGCGATCAGGGTCAGTTGGAACTCGCCGTGCTGTTTGAGAACGGCCAGACGGATCTCCTCCAGCTCGACTTGGAAGAACTCCTTCCGCTGGTTCATGAGGTTGACTCTGCGTTGATCGAAGTTTCTGTGAAGAGTGGACTCCAGCTTAGGTGCATCGTCGGAGTAGATCATCGCGTGGATGTCGAACGGAAACGGAACCGACGCATCTCCGAGTTCATCGACGCGCTCGGTCGGTTCCAGTCGCCGTGTCATTCCGATCTTGTAGACGTTCTCTCCGAACGAACCGATGTTGCTGATGACGTAGACATAGCCGCTCCGCGTTAGCTGTGCTTGCGCGATGGCTCGCTCCTTCCGTGCGCTTGCTTCAGCTAGGAGCTGATTGATGCGCTCGATTTCTCCTTGCAGCTTCGCCAGCTTGTCTCCGTGGGCTTTCTCGGCCTCCCTCTGGGCCTTCTCTAGCGCCTGCTGGTAGCGAATCGTCTCGCGCTCTGCTTCTTGCTGCGCTCGTTCCAATTCTCGACGAGCCTTCTCTTCTTCGCGCATCTGCTCGCGGAGCATTCGCTGTTCCTCCGCTTCCTGTTGCTTCTTCTCTTTGTACTCGTGAACCAACGCCAGCTCTTCCAGCTTGAGCTTTAGGAATCCCGCGCTGATCGAGCAGTTCTTCTCCTGTCCCAGCTTGTTGATGCGCTCGAACAGCTTGCGAATCAGCCCCTCCATCTTCACCACGTTGTCGTAGCGGACCTGGCTGATGAGCGCGTCACACTCGCCATTGAAGGCCCACAGCATCAACTTCAGGTTCTGCTCCGTCATCTTACGGCCCTTCTTCACATCGCCATCGACGGCCCAAGTTGTCGGGCAGCTCGCTGCCGCTTCGTCTTTGATCATCTTCTTCTGCGCAGCGTAATTCTGGTCGAGCGCTTCCTTGTACTTGCTCGCCTCATCGAAGCTGAAGGAGGGCTCGTACAGTCCGAACTCTCGGACGTGCGCATCGATTCGGTACTGCTCCAGTTCCTTCTGGATCGCAACCAGCTCTGTCTGTGCCTGGGCCCGCTCCTGCCTGACGGATTGCAGCTGTGTCTCCACGGCCTCCTCGATCGAGCGAAGCTTGGTCGTGGCTTCCTCAAGATTCTGAATCGCGGAGTAGCGCTCTAGCCGTTCCGAAGCAGTTCCCAGCTCCCGATTCAATGCCAGTGTCTTGGCTCGTTCTTCATCGAGCGAAGACTGTACCTGCAAGAGCTTCAGATTGGCGGTCGCAAGCTCATCCCGTCCCTTGCGAAGCGCGGCTTCCTGGCCCTTGATTCGCACAAACAGAATTGCAGCCAGCACAACAACGGCAAGAAGACCGATGAGCAGAAGTAGAGCAGAGAGGTTCATCACAAGCTCCGTGTCGACCCAGGGAGCCTAACGAGGACGACTTACCACGACAAGCATGATGTGACTGTCGCCGATGCACTTTGCGATGCTTGGCTCGAACGGCCTGTTCCAGTAGAGTCTTGCCAAGGAGTCAGCTCGTCGGATGCCACCTTCTCGAACTCAAGCCCAAGGCGGATGCATGGTAGTGATAGTCTTGCTCGTTTCGATCATGGCGCTTCTGAACGCTCTGCTCCAGTGGGTAGCGGAGACGGTGAGAGCCACCGCTACGATCATCGGTCGACACCCAGTGGTGTTTTCCTTTGGATTGGTGTCGCTGATAGGACTTGCGGTCTGGGTGGCCGGGCGGACCGTGCAACGCCGACGGACTCTGGCGCAGTATCTTCAGCGCTTGGCAGAATCGGTCTCCAGTCCCTCTATCTTGATCGAAGAGGAGAGCCTCCTCAAGCAGCTACGAGAGCGGAGCAATCCGCTGTCGTCAGAAGCGACCGCTAGGACGGAGCGACTCTACCGAGAGCTGGTGTGTTCCATCGTGATGGATGGGAGATTGACCGGTGACGAGATGAAGGCACTTTCGGCCTTTGAACGGATCACCGTCATCGCAGAGGACATCAAGCGCAGCGTCCGGCTGAGTGGATTCCATCAAGCGGTTGAAAGTGCCATCGCTGATGGCTCACTCTCCTCAGAGGAGGACCAAGAGTTGGAACGGATTCGGACTCTGTTCACTATCGATCCAACTGCTGCCCGAGGACTGATCGAACTGCAAGCGCAATTCCGACGAGCGCGAGCAGTGCGCTGCGCCCCCCTGCAAGCTTGCGAAGTAGATATCAAGCTACGTCGCGGCGAGTTGTGCTATTGGCACGGCCCGGCCATCGAGCAGGCCCTTCGTGCTGGGCGTGGTCGTGACACTGCCAAGATGAGCGTCGATCTCCGCGCTGGAGAACTCTATCTCACCAGCGATCGATTCCTCCTTGTGGGCGATGGCGCGCTTTCGATTTCTCTGTCTAGCATCCACGGACTGGATGTCTCCTCGGACCGAACGGTGCTGGTTATCTGTAGCGACACCCGAAAGACTCCCTACCGCCTCCGTGTCGGCGAACCCTTCGTCCTCAAAGCGTTTGTCAATCGGCTCCGAACAGACCAGCGCAGGGATGTGCGCCACGTTTCATCATTGATGAGCTGAACGAGACACCGACTAGGTTGCTCTCATCACCATGCCCGATCGTGCAAGCGCACTATGGCTTCGGGCTATCACCGGCAAACTCTCAGCGCTGGTCGCTTCGGTATCGCGAAACGATCTCACTCGATTCCTCGACCAGGCGAGCGGCACAGTGTTTGAGACGTGCTTTCGGTCCCACTCGATCGTGCAGGCAGCGCAGCGGCAGACACGGCCAACCTTACGGTGCCGCCGCGCGTCTCCCCAAGACCAGCCACGTCACGGCCCCACCGAGCACCATCGCACCACCAGTCACAGTCAGCGCAATCCCGACACCGTTGAGGGCTCGCCCGCGATCCGCGAGAGCGCTCCCATTCGCAAAGTTAAGATCCGCGTTGCTTGTCTGCTGCGCAGTCACCCATGCCCCTGCCAAACAGCCGATACCGCCCAGCGCCAGCGCTCCGCCTCCCGCCACAAGTCCGATCGCAAGCCCTGGCGGCTTGGCCTTCCCCGGCTGACCCGCCACGGCTGTAACTCCGTTGGCTGCGTTCTGGGAAGTCTGCTCGCTTGGCGCGACGACTGGTGCCGGGGCCGAGGGCGGAGTTGGGGGCACTGCGTTGCCGTACCGCTGCCGAAGGAAGGTGACGCGCTTCTGGGCTCGCTCCTCATCTTCAGTACCCCGACACGCCGCCAGATACCGCTCGGCAAACTCCAGCGACTCTTTGCTGCGTCCGGCCTTCTCGTGTGTCCAGCTGATATTGTGAATTAAGTCCCTTTCTCCGCTGAGCTGAAACAAACACACCGCATAAGACCCCAAGATCCCGCGTCGTTGTGATTCTGTATCGGTGGCATCCGCTGTATGGAAAGCAGGGGGTTCGGTATGGGGAGCGCGAAATACTGGGGAAGAAGCAT
>Ga0154020_10006641_pt1 | contig 13555 bp, 11 predicted proteins | sample Klosneuvirus_201_FD_109709 | JGI IMG/M metagenome (GOLD analysis project Ga0154020, IMG submission 109709) | Active sludge microbial communities from wastewater, Klosterneuburg, Austria - Klosneuvirus_20160825_MG | ecosystem: Engineered > WWTP > Aerobic digester > Activated sludge | place... | reverse complement strand
GTGCATGATCGCCGTGGTCGCCCTCTGGGTGGGTCGGCAGATGCAGTGGGAAGCCGGCTGGATCAACCACTTCGAGGCCTTCGCCCGGCCCTTCCGGATGCCGGACTTCTTCCTGCTGTCCGGCCTGTTCGTCGGCGCGGTGCTGCAGCGGCCCTGGCGCAGCTACGTCGACACCAAGGTGCTGCACTACTGGTATTTCCTGCTGCTGTGGACGCTGATCATCGTGCCGATCTCCTGGCTGGGCGGCACGCAACGCCCCGCGTCGGTGCCGGCAGCGCTGGCGGAACTGGCTTTCAAGCTCTACAAGCCCGAAGCCATGCTCTGGTTCATCCTGATGCTGCCGGTGTACTTCGTGGTCACCCGGCTCCTGGCACGAGTGCCGGTGCTGCTGGTGCTGCCGCTGGCCGCGGGGCTGATGGTGTCGCAGCCGCACAGCGGCATCTACCCGCTGGACTGGTTCGCCAAGTACTTCGTGTTCTTCTATGCCGGTCATGTGGTGGCCGACTCGGTGCTGGACCTGGCCGAATGGGGCCGCCGCAACCGCGTGGCGACAGCGGCGCTGCTGATCGGCTGGGCGGTGCTGAACCACTGGTTCACCACCAGCGTGCATGCGGAGGTGGGCTCGGCGCTGCTGGTTTTCGGCTTCCTCGGCATCGCTGCGGTGGTGCTGATGTCCAGCCTGCTGGCCGACCAGGGCTGGGCAGCCGGGCTGCGCTGGCTGGGCGCCCATTCGATCGTGGTGTATCTGGGCTTCTACATCCCGATGATGGTCATCATCCGGGTGTTCCGCCGCTTCGCGCCGCAGGCCGATGTGAACCTGGTGGCCACCTGCGCCTGGGCCGGTGGCATCGCCGCTGCGCTGCTGATCTGGGCCCTGCTGCGGCGCACCCCGCTGAACTTCCTGTACGAACGCCCGGCCTGGGCCCGCCTGGTGGTCGATCCGAAGGCCGGCAGCACCCGCTCGCAGCCGAGACCTGAGCTGGCGGTGGCGGGTCGGTAGCCGCCACAGTGCAACGCCCCCAACCTGTGGGTCAGTGAGCCGACAAGGCCGAGCGCGCCTGCTTCGAGGTGGACAACGCCTGTGATGCACACGCGCGTGCACATGCGCACCGATTCGACGAGGTGAAGGTATCGCAGCCCTTCGATGCTGGCCAGCGCGGCACGGCGTGCGGTGAAAATCGTCGATGACCGCGACATCGAGTCGCTGGACATCCCGCCGCTGCTGAGAGCGTGACGGGTGCGCCGACGAGGGGCATGAGCATGCAAATCGAACAGATCCGACTGAAGAACTTTCGCGCGTTCCGCGATGTGCAAATGAAGGACATCCCGCGCTTTTGCGTGCTGGTGGGCGCCAATGGCAGCGGCAAGAGCAGCCTGTTTTCTGTCTTTGCCTTCCTGCGCGACGCAATGGCCAGCAACGTCACCGTTGCCCTGGCACGGCTGGGCGGCAGCCGGGGCATCCAGGAGGTGCGCAGCCGCGGGGCCCGGGGACCCATCGAGATCGAACTGAAGATTCGCACCGACCTGGGCAACAAGGGCAGCAAGCTGATCACCTACGAGCTGCACATCGACGACGAAGGCGGCCGGCCGGTGGTGGTGCGCGAAATCCTGCGCTACCGGCGAGGCAGCAGTGGCAAGCCATGGCGCTTTCTGGATTTTTCTCGTGGGGTGGGTGAAGCCGTGACCAATGAATTGGACTCGGTCGACGATGAGAGCAAGTTGACGCGCGAGCCGCAAACCCTCAAGAGCCCCGACATCCTGGCCATCAAGGGCCTGGCGCAGTTCGAGCGCTTCCCCGCCGTGGTGGCCCTGGGCAATCTGATCGAGAACTGGCACCTGTCGGACTTCCACATCAGCCGTGCCCGGCCCGAGGTAGAGGCGGGTTTCGCGGACCACCTGAGCCGCGAGGGCGAGAACCTCTCGCTGGTCGTTGAGTACCTGCACCGGCAGCACCCGGCGTTGTTTGCGCAGATCCTGGACCGGCTGACGCACCGCGTGCCCGGCGTCACGAGCGTCGAGGCCAAAACGACCGAAGAAGGGCGCGTCCTGTTGAAGTTCTCTGACGGGTCCTTCGAGGATCCATTCCTGGCTCGCTTCGTCTCGGACGGCACGATCAAGATGCTTGCCTATCTGGTGCTGTTGTACGACCCGCAGCCCCACCCTCTGTTGTGCGTGGAGGAACCCGAGAACCAGCTCTATCCCTCCCTGCTGTGGGACTTGGCGGAGGAGTTTCGCAGCTATGCGCTGCATGGCGGGCAGGTGTTCGTATCCACGCATTCGCCGGATTTCCTCAATGCCGTGCACCTGGACGAGGTGTTCTGGCTGGCCAAGACCGAGGGCTACACCCGTATCCACCGGGCTGCCGATGACCCGCAGCTGAATGCCTACATGGAAGCCGGCGATCGCATGGGCTACCTGTGGAAGGAGGGCTTTTTTGCGGGGGCCGATCCGCAATGAGGCACCTGGTCTTCTTGCTGGAAGGGCCGTCCGAGAAGGAAGCTCTCGAGGCCTGGGTGCCCACCCTGTTGCCGCCAAGCGTACAGTCGCACTTCATCGTCTTCGAGGGCAAACAGGACATGGAGCGTCGCATGGCGCTGAAGCTGCGCCACTGGATGCAGCCTGACAGCCGTTTCATCGTGCTGCGTGACCAAGACAGCGCAGACTGCACCGACGTGAAGGCAGCCCTGCTGGCACGTTGTACCGAGTCTGGCCGCGCGGCAGACTGCATCGTGCGGATCGCGTGCCACGAGCTGGAGAGCTTTTTCCTGGGGGACTGGCAAGCCGTTGCCCAGGCCTTCAGCCTGCCCCGCCTGGCCGATCTGGACCGCAAGGCCATCTATCGCGACCCGGACCGCATCGCGCTGCCCGAAGCGGAGCTGCGCCGGCATGTGCCGGGCTACCAGAAGCGAGGAGGTGCACGGCGCATCGCACCGCTCATGGATCTGGAGCGCAACCGCTCCCGCAGCTTCGTCAAACTGCGCGAGGCGATCACCCGCCAGGCTCAACCTTGAAGCGCTCCGGCCGGCGCACCCTCAATACGCCCGACCAGCCACGGCATCTGCGAAGTGCGCAACGTCACCCCGCGTGAGCTCAACCGGCCTGCGCCCGCAGCCGATCTCCTTTGGTGCCGACTGAACCTGCGGACGCCGCCGGCAACGGCCAGTGCGCCCCCAGTTCCACGGCGAAGCTCTGCGGGATGAAGCGCTCGAACCCCGCGCCGGGGTAGTTGGTCAGCTCGCCGATGTAGAGGCGATCGCCCAGCACGTAGCAGTCCACCCGCAGGAACTCGAAGGGTTCGGCCAGGCGGTGGGTGATGTCGAGCATCTCCTCCAGCCGGGCCGGGCGGGGGTCCGGGGCGTGGTTGGGCAGGGTGAGGCGCTCTTCGAGCAGGCGCCATTGGGTGTCATAGAGGTTGCGGGTGTGCGGGCCGAAGCGGCCCCGGTCCACCTGGATGAAGCGCACCTGGCCACCGATGACGTAGAGCTTGTAGTCGGCCGGCAGCTCCCGACCGTCACCGAGCATCTCTTCGGCCATCACCCGGTTGGTGAGGCCGTGGTAGCACCACTCGCGGCTCATGTCGCCGTAGTCGGTGTGCAGCCAGCGGTCCAGCGACAGGCGCAGCATCGGCAGGTCGACAAATTCACCCGGCCGCAGGAACCAGACCTGGCCGCTGCCCACGCTGGTCTTGACCACACAGGGACGCGGCAGGGTCTCCAGCGGCACGTCCTCGGCCCGGTCCCACTGGCCGATCAGCGGCACCAGGTACTGCTCGCCCAGCGTGGCGGCCACATGCTGCCGGGTGGCCAGCTTGTCGGCGGCCAGATGCAGCAGGGGCGAACGGCAGCGCAGCATGTAGGCCTGGATGTGCTCGTTCAGGCTGCGTGGCCGGTCGTAGTCCGGCCAGTGGCCGAAGTAGAACAGGTGGCCCCAGGCCAGGTAGTGGCGATCGCTGAGGCTGCGGCCGATGCGCCGGGCCATCCACAGGTCCGGCCGGCGCAGGTTGCGCAAGCGCCGCAGGAAATGCCGCAGCCGCGAACCCTTGCGCAGGGCGCGGCAGGAAGTGGGAGCGGGTGGGGTCGGCAGGTTCACGGCAGCGGCTCCGAGAGGAGGGTCAGGCGGTTCGATGGCGCGCCGGGTCCTCCCGCAGGAGGTCGGCGGGCCCGGAGGTTTCGGCCACCGCCCCCAGCCAGGCACGCGGTGCGGTGCGGGCCTCCGGGGTCGGGAGGACGTGCACAGTGGAGCCGGGCGGGACGGCCGACCCCTGCCCTTGCCCCCAGTGGCGCAGCTTTCGCAGCCAGCGGCGCACCCGGGAGGAGGTGTTGATCATGGCCACCGGCGCGGCCCAGCCTCCCGGCGTGGCCAGCACGCTGAGCAGCCACAGCTGCGCCGCGCGGCGCTCCAGCCAGGTGTAGCCGGGGCACTCGCACAGCGCGCGGGCCTGCAGGCGCAGCAGGCCCAGCGCGGAGTCTTCGGCAAAAGGGTGGCGGTCGGGCTCCAGGCGCCAGGACATGGCACGGGTACGCAGGTTCCAGGGGGCGGGCAGGAAGGGCCCATCGATCTGGATGCCGTCCACCTGTGCCAGCAGTGCCAGCGAGACAGTGCGACGGTGCTGGTCCACCCGCAGGGTGTCGGACGGGTGGGCCGCGATGTTGCCAAAGCTGCCGCGCGCCCGGTTGGCGCTGGAGTGGATGCGGTAGCAGCCCAGCGCATGGTCGGCATTGACCACCCGGCCGTTGAAAGCCGCCAGCAGGAAAGGGGGCGTGTCCGCCGCACGGCGCCAGTCCGCCTCCATCAGGGGAAAGTAGCGTTCGATGGCGCTGCGCCGGTAACAGTTGCCCGAGGACGGCGGGCCGGCGTAGACACCGAAGCGCCGCACGATCGGCCGCACGTCGCCGGCGTGCATCAGGAAGGGCACCTGGCGGCCCAGACACCGGCTGTCGGCATCCACGCAGCGCAGGGGGTACTGCACCTTGGCCACACCCGGCGCGAACAACCCCACACAGGTGGCCACCGCATCGGGGAGGAGGAAGTCGTCCGAATCCAGAAAAAGCACCAGCTCGCCGCGGCTGACGGCGAAGCCGGCGTTCATGGCTGCGGCCTGTCCGCGGTTTTCGGCGTTGCGCAGCGCGCGGATGCGGTCGCCGTAACGGCCGATCACCGCCCAGCTGTCGTCGGTGGAAGCGTCGTCGCAGACGATCACTTCCACGCCGGGATGGGACTGCGCCAGCGCACTGTCGATCGCCTGCGCAAGGAAGCGACCGTAGTTGTGGTTGTTGATGACGATGGAAACGTGCATGGGGATTCCCGCGACAGGACACAATTCGTGAAACGTGTCACAGGAGGTTACAAGGATACCCCCCAGGTGCCCAAGGTCCAGCCCCCCCGCCGCTCCGGGGGCGCCCAACTCCCGACGGTGCAGCATCTGAAAAACCGCAACCGCCCGGTGGCACGCGCACTTGCGTGCGGCAGTGCAGCAAGCAGGCGTGATTGCGCGCTTTACCGATGTTGGTTATGGCCTACGGAACCCAGCAGTTCAGCGCAGTTGCACCCGGGCCCCGTCGCGCAGGGCCGCAGCGGGATAGATGACCACCACCTGCCCCGCCTGCAACCCGTCGGCCAGCCAGGCCTGGCGGGTGTTGCGGGCCAGCACCCGCACCGGCTGCAGCCGCAGGCGCAGCTGGTCCACCACGAACACCGCCGATGCGGCAGCCCCCGATGGACCGGACGCAGCGTTGTCCGCCGCTGCGCCGGCCAGCGCGGCCGGTTGCGCCGGAAACACCGCACTCACCGGCACCTGCAGCACCTTCGGCTCGCTGCGGGTGACGATGCGCACCCCGACGCGGTAACCGTCGCCCAGCGCCACCCAATCCTGCGGCGGGCTGGTGAGGTCGATCAGCACCTTGACGCGTTGCTCCTCCACTCCCAGGGCAGAGACCTTGGTCGCCGCCGCCGGCTCCACCCGGCGCACCCGCCCGGCCAGTTCGCCCGGGCCGCCCCAGCGGTCGATGCGCACCACCGCAGCGGACGGGATTTGCAGGGCATCGCTGGTCAGCAGGTCTGCCACCACCTCCAGCCGGCGGGTGTCGCCCAGTTCCAGCAGCGGGGTTCCCAGGGCCACCACCGCCTCGCTGGTCTGATGGAGCTTGAGCACCTGGCCGCTGACCGGGGCCCGCACTCCAAAGGCGCCGCCGCTTCGCCCAGCGTCCGGGCCGCGCAGCGCGACCACCGCGGCACGCGCCTGCGCCAGTTCGCGGCGTGCCACCTCGCGCTCCAGCCGCGCGGTGTCTAGCTCGCTCTGCGCGGCCTGCACAGCGCGGCGGGCGTCGTCGAGCCGGCTGGGCGCCAGGTAACCCTGGCCGGCCAGGGGTTCGGTGCGCAGCAGGTCGGCGTTGGCCTGTTGTTGCGCCAGCTCGGCCCGACCGATGCGGGAGTCGGCCCGCTGCAGCAGCGCCGACGCCGTCTCGACGCGGGCATCGGCCTCCAGGCGGCTGCGCTCGTCGAGCATCGGCGACAGCGCGGGCGCCAGCGTGGCCAGCACCTCGCCGACCTGCACCGTGTCGCCCTCCTTCAGCGCGATGCGCGACAGCCGGCCCCCCAGCGGCGCGGAGACCAGGTAGCGTTCGCGCAGCCGGGTGCGACCGTCCTCCTCCAGGGTGGTCTCGAAGGGCCCTTCGGTGACCTGCGCGGTTTCCACCTCCAATGGCCGCGGCGCAAAGGCCCAGCCCAGCAGGCCCGCCAGCACCAGGGCGGACAGCACTGTGAGCACCATCGTCTTCTTCTGTAGTTTCATGCCTGCAACTCCGTTCGTTCGCGGGTCTCATTCGCGGGTCTCATTCCCGGGTCTTGAGGGCCTGCACCATGTCCAGCCGGTCGATGCGCCGGCGCACCACCCAGGCGCTGGCCAGCCCGGCGGCCAGCACCGCCAGCGCGGCCCAGGCGTAGGTGCGCGGCCTGATCACCACCGGGAACAGGAACTGGTCGGACTTCATCAGCCCCGCCACCCCATGCACCAGCGCCCAGCCCAGCAGCATGCCCAGCGGCAGCGCGATCAGGATGCCCAGCGCCAGTTCGCCCAGCAGCAGCGCCGACACCTCGCCACGGGTGAAACCCAGCACCCGCAGGCTGGCCAGCTCCCAGGCGCGTTCGGCCAGCGCGATGCGGGCGTTGTTGTAGACCACACCCACCGCGATCACGCAGGCGAACAGCGTCAGCACCGTGCTCATGATGCGCACGTTGCGGGCGCTGATCTCCTCCATGTTGCGCAGCATGCTGGCCTTGCTGAAGCTGCCGGCCAGGCGGGGCAGGCCCCGGGTGGCACGCAGGAAGTCCACCTCCCGCCCCGGGTCCAGCGAGACGTTGAAGCCGCTGGCGACGTCGCCTTCACCCAGCAGGCGGTTGAGCGCGCTGCGCTCCATGTAGGCATTCAGGCCCATCATCTCCGACACGGTGGCCGCCACCGTCAGCACCACGGTGCGTGGGCGACCCTCCTGGATCAGCACCTGCACCGGGTCACCGATGCGCAGGCCCAGCTTGTCGGCCAGCCGGTCGGTGAGCACCAATCCTTCGGCGGGCAGGGTGTGGGCCCGCTGCTGCACATCCACCACCCGGTACAGCTCGGGCACGGCCGGAGCACCGCGGATCTGGCTGCGCTCGCGCCGCAGGCCGTTGACGAAGGTCACCGGCACGAAGCGGCTGGATTCCACCGCACGCACCCCCGGCAGGTGCTCCAGCTCGAAGCGCATGCGCTCGGCCACCGGCTCGGTGGGCCAGACCGACACGTCGCTGCGGATCTGCAGGGTGAAGGAGGTGTCCACGATCACCTCGATGGCGTCGCGGAAGAAGTTGCCCATGATCACGATGGCCACCGCCGCGGCCACGCCGACGATGGACAGCGTCGTGCGCCAGGGCCGGCGCTCCATGTTGCGCAGCACCATGCGCAGCCCGGCACTCAGCCGCAGCACCCGGCGCACGCCCGGCAAGGCCACGAAGCGCTCGGCCAGCGTGCGGCGGTAGTGCCCGGGAGCGGGTGGGCGCATCGCCGCGGCCGGGCTCAGGCGCACCGTGGCCAGGATGGCGCCCAGCGTTCCGCCGACGGCGGTGGCCAGCGTCAACCCCAGGCTGACCATCAGCAGCCCGGGCGCCATCTGATGCTGCAGCAGCGGGAAGCGGAAGAAATCGGCGTACAGCCCCATCACCGCCTGCCCCAGCCAGCGCCCCAGCCCAATGCCCAGCAGCAGTCCCAGCGCCACGATGGCCAGCACCAGCTGCAGGTAGTGCAGGGCGATCTGCCGGTTGGGGTAACCCAGCGCCTTCAGCGCGGCGATCTGCTCGCGCTGGGTGGCCACCAGGCGGCTGACCACCACGTTGAGCAGGAAGGCCGCCACACCGAGGAAGATGGCCGGCAGCACCGTGCCCATCACCCGCTGCTCCTTGATCTCGTTGTCCAGCATGGCGTGGGAGGTCTGGTCGGTGCGGCCGCGCGGGTCGCGCCCGCCCCAAGGCGCCAGCAGCCGCTCCAGGTCAGCCAGCACCTGGGCCTCCCGTGCTGCCGCGCTGCGCCCCCCCGGCCCTACCGGCGGCGCCAGTTTGATCACCAGGCGGTTGAAGGCGCCCTTCATGTCGTAGGCCGCGTCCAGCGCCTCCCGGTCGACCCAGAACACCCCGAAGCCGCGCTGATCCGGCATGCCCCACAGGCCCGCGAAGATGTACTCCGGCGACAACGCGGTGCCGGCCACCTCCAGCGTGCGGTGGCGGCCGTTGATCAGTGCGCCCAGACGCGCACCGGGCTGCAGACCGTGGGTGCGGGCAAAACCTTCGGACACCAGCGCCGCAATCACCTCGCCGCCGCCGTAGGCTGCTTCGGCCGACTCGCCCGGCGCAGCGGCCGAACGCTGCTGCAGGGCCGCCAGCGGCCGGCCGCTGCGCACCGTGACCCGGTTCAGGCGTGGCGGATCCTGCCGGTCCACACCGATCAGCTGGCCGATGATTGGGTCGTCCACCCCCGGCAGGTCCAGGCGCACCAGGAACTCGGTGGTGGCCTGCGCATCGGCCACGCCGGGCAGCTCACGCACCTGCTCCAGCAGCGAGCGCGGTGCACGTTTGACGGTGGCGAAGATGTCGGCGAAATGCCCGTCGGCGTAGTAACGGTCCCGCGCCGCCTCCAGCGAGTCCACCGCCGACAGGGTGGTGATGAAGCCGCCGATGCCACTGGCCACCACCAGCGCAATCGTCAGCACCTGGCTCCACATCAGGCGCAGATCGCGCAGCAGTTTGCGGTTGAGGGCCTTCATAGCGCGGTTCGACGGCTACCACGACAACTCGGAGGGGCTGGCGCGCCGGGCGTTGCGCTCCTCGCGCTGGATGCGCCCGTCGCCGAGGTGGACCACGCGGTCGGCCATGGCTGCGATGGCGGCGTTGTGGGTGATCACCAGCACGGTGGTGCCCAGCTCCCGGTGGATCTGCTCGATCACCTCCAGCACCCGCTTGCCGGTGGGGTAGTCCAGCGCGCCGGTGGGCTCGTCGCACAGCAGCACCTGCGGGCGTTTGACGATGGCCCGGGCGATGGCCACGCGCTGCTGCTCGCCACCCGAGAGCTGTGACGGAAAGTGGTGGCGCCGCGGCGCCAGGCCGACGCGGTCCAGCGCCTCGTCCGCATCCATCGGCGCCTCGACGATGTCGGTGACCAGGCTGACGTTCTCCCGTGCGGTCAGGCTGGGGATCAGGTTGTAGAACTGGAACACGAAGCCCACGTTGACGCGGCGGTAGCGCGTCAGCGCCTCCTCGTCCAGCGTGGTCAGCTCGGTACCGGCGTAACGCACCGACCCGCTGCTGGCCACCTCCAGCCCGCCCAGGATGTTCAGCAGCGTGGACTTGCCACTGCCCGAAGCGCCCAGCAGCACCACGAACTCCCCGGCACCCACCTCCAGGTTGACACCACGAAGGGCCTGCACCTGCAGCTCGTCCCCGTCCTCTCCGGTACGGTAGACCTTGGACAGATCGCGCACCACAAACAGCGGCTCGGCGCCGGTCCCCGGCTCCACCGGCGCCCGCGCCGCGACGGAAGTCTCACTTCGAACCATGCGCAGATGCTGCACCCCCTACGGCGCGTCAGGATTGACCGGGAACAAACTGACCGGCAGGTCAGCAACGCCTCACGTCGATCGGGCTGGAGCGGACCGGAACGCCCCGGGACTTCCCCAGGATGGGCAGACCCGGCCCACGCCGCCAGAATCGGCAGGACTGCCGCCTCACCACCCGTGACACCCGCCCACCGCACCGCCCTGGCCCTGCTGCCCTGGTGGCTGGCGTCCTGCGCCACTCCCTTCAGCGCAGCCTTCAACGCCCCGACCACCACGCCACCCCGGCCGGAGTCCACTTCGCCACTCCACCAGGCCCTGCTGGGCCTGTGGTGCAACTCCGAGGACGGAGGCCGCAGCTGCTGGGCCTGGGACGAGTTCCTGCCCGACGGCCGGCTGCAGATGTGCGGCCGCACCGCCGACGACCCGCAACCCTTCGCCGCCGTGGCGCAGGTGCACTGGGAAGGGCGGCGCATGTGTTACCGGGTGCTCCAGGCCACGGCCAACTTCTGGCTGCCACCGGGGCAGAGTTACTGCACGGACATCGTGGAAGTGGCCGCCCGGCACCACAGCTACCGCGACCTGGACAGCGGCGCGCGCTTCACGCTGTGGCGCCGACCGGCGGCGGACCGGGACTGCCCTGCCCTGCTGCCCGTTGCGGGGTCAGAACCTGTGAGTGCACCGACCGCATCCCGCTGAGGCGCACCGTCTTGGACCACAAACGGCCGCTACCCTTCCCGCCGCCGCTGCAGCCTTTTGCCGCGCCTGCCGACCTGCGGCCCTGGATCGAAGGCGCGGTGATCGTGCGGGCTCCCGCAGGGCTGGGACGCAGCTGTTTTCCGGGGCGCGTCAGCAGCCAGCTGGTGCTGCGACTGTCCGGCACGGTGCGGCAGGTGCCCCCCGGCGATGGTGCGGAAGCCGCCGCCGCGCCCCTGCTGCCCGCGGCGGCGCTGATCGGCCCGTCGACCCAACCCAGCACCTTTGCTCACGAAGGCGAGGTGAGCGCGGTCGGCCTGATCCTGCGACCGGAGGCAGTCGCCGGCTGGCTGGGCCCGATCGGCGCGCAACTGGCCGACCATACGACGGCGCTGGACGCAGTGGACGGCCCGTCCTGGAACGCGGTGTTGGACGCCCTGCAGGAAGCCCGCGACGATCGGGAGCGTCTGACCCTGCTCTTCGATGCACTGCGCCGCCGGGTGCAGCGGCACCCGCGGCAGGAGGACGCCCGGTGCCGGGCGCTGCAGCTGCAGCGGGACGCCGGCCTGCTGCCGGGCGGCACAGCAGCCCCCCAGGCACCGGGCACGCGCCAGCTGCAACGCCTCTTTGCGGGCACCTTCGGAATGGGACCGAAGCAGTTCCAGCGGCTGCTGCGTCTGCGCGAGCTGCTGCACGGCGCGCTGCGTGATCCCTCTGCCGCCCGGGGCCGGGGTGCGGCGCTGGCGCAGGAGGCCGGCTTCTTCGACCAGTCCCACCTGGCGCGCGACCTGCGCGGGCTGGCCGGTGCGGCGTTGACCGAGTTGCTGCGCCAGGTCCAGCCGGGCAACGACGGCACACCCGGCGAACAGTGGCCACTGGCGATGGGGGCTGCGGTGGACAGCGCTGGCAACTCACCCACCGGGGCGGGCAGAGCCTCAGCCGGCCCGCTCACGCCGGTTGGCCAGGTACAGCGGCAGCGCCACCGCCAGCCCGATGCCGAAGCAGCCCAGCACATACCCCCAGGGCCGGCGCACCCGCCGCTCGGCCAGCACCCAGGCGCTGAAGGCCAGTGCCGCAAGATAGACATCCAGCGTGATCGCGGTGGTCAGCGCATTGGCCGCCGCATCACGGAAGAACACCTGCGGCAGCACGCTGCCCCCGCCGGCGAAGTAGGCCAGGTTGAAAAACCAGGTGGTCACCAGGGCGAGCAGGGCCAGGGCGCGCAGCGCGCGGCGCTGGACGCGTGAAAAAGTGCGAGGGAGCGTCATGCCGGCAGGCTATCGGCCCTGCAGGAGCGGGCGCTAGGAAAAATGCGACCTGCCCGGTCCGTGGCCCATGGTGCAGCGTCGATTGCCGAAATGGCCGAGATGGGTTAGCCAGACTAGACTAAGCGTGTCTCCCACCTTTCAGAGCTTCCAGGAGGCTGCATGCAACCCGTCAACATGCTTCAGGCCAAGTCATCGCTGTCGCGTCTGGTCGACGACATCGAGCAGGGCCGGGAACGCGAGATCGTCATCGCCCGCAACGGCCGACCTGCAGCGCGGTTGCTGCCGATCGCCGAGGGTTCCGCCGGCCCGCGCATTGGCGCAGCCAAAGGCCATTTCGAGGTGCCCGACGACATCGACGCCCACAACGACGAAGTCGCCCGGCTCTTCCTCGGCCAGGCTGCCGCGCCGTGAACCTGCTGCTGGACACCCACGTGGCGCTGTGGGCGATCACCGACAGCCCGCGGCTGTCCGCCCGGGCTCGCGAACTGCTCTCGGCGCCGCACGCGTCGGTGTGGGTCAGTGCGGTGTCGGTCTGGGAGATCGCGATCAAACACGCATTGGCGCGCGGGGACATGCCGGTGTCGGGTCAGGAGGCGCTGCGCTGGTTTCAGGTTTCCGGCTATCGGCTGCTGGCGATCGAAGCCCATCATGCCTCGGCGGTGGAGGACCTCCCGCCCCACCACCAGGACCCCTTCGACCGGCTGCTGGTGGCGCAGGCCCTGGTGGAACCGATGCGACTGCTGACGCATGACGCCACCGTCGCCCGCTACAGCGACAGCATCCTGCGGGTGTGACCTCCCAGAATTCACCGCACCCGCCCCCGAGCCCGGACCTCGGGTTCGCCGAACGCTGGTTCGCCGAGCGCGGCTGGACGCCCTTCGAGTTCCAGCGCGAAGTCTGGGCGGCCATGGCCGCGGGCGAAAGCGGGCTGCTGCACGCCACCACCGGCGCGGGCAAGACCTATGCCGTGGGTTTGGGGGCGCTGGCGCGGGCAGCAGCGCTGGGCATTGACCTGTCGGCCCGCCAGGCGCCGCCGCTGGGCATCCTCTGGCTGACGCCGATGCGGGCGCTGGCGGCCGACACCACCCGCGCGCTGGCGCTGCCGCTGACCCCGCTGGCGCCGGCCTGGACGGTCGGGCTGCGCAGCGGCGACACGCCTTCTGCCGAGCGCGCGCGGCAAGACCGGCGCTGGCCCAGCGTGCTGGTGACGACGCCGGAATCGCTGTCGCTGATGCTCACCCGCGAACACGCCCAGGCGGAGCTGCAGGGCGTGCACACGGTGGTGGTGGACGAGTGGTACGAGTTGATCGGCAATAAGCGCGGCGTGCAGGTGCAGCTGGCGCTGGCGCGGCTGCAGCGCTGGAATCCGCAGCTGGTGGTGTGGGGCGTCTCGGCCACGCTGGGCAACCTGGACGAGGCAATGGCCACGCTGCTGGGACCGCAACGCGCCGGGCGCCTGGTGCGCGGCCGGGTGCCCAAGGAGCTGCGCATCGACACCCTGCTGCCGGCAGACGC
>Ga0154020_10006640_pt1 | contig 13557 bp, 13 predicted proteins | sample Klosneuvirus_201_FD_109709 | JGI IMG/M metagenome (GOLD analysis project Ga0154020, IMG submission 109709) | Active sludge microbial communities from wastewater, Klosterneuburg, Austria - Klosneuvirus_20160825_MG | ecosystem: Engineered > WWTP > Aerobic digester > Activated sludge | place... | reverse complement strand
TCGATGCTCGCGATGCCATGACCGGCAAGATGGTCTGGACCCGCCCGACCGTCGAAGGCCACATGGGTTATGTGTTCGACAAGGATGGCAACAAGACCGAAACCGGCACCAGCGGCAAGACCAATTCCACCTGGTCCGGCGACCTCTGGCAAACCGGCGGCGCTGCCACCTGGAACGGCGCTACCTATGATCCGGAAACCAATCTGATCTTCGCCGGCACCGGCAACCCGGCCCCGTGGAACAGCCACCTGCGCCCTGGCGACAACCTCTTCTCGTCTTCCACCGTGGCACTGGAGCCGGAAAGCGGCAAGATCGTCTGGCATTACCAGAACACTCCGCATGACGGCTGGGACTTCGACGGCGTCAATGAATTCGTCTCCTTCGACTACAAGGACAAGAGCGGCAAGATGGTCAAGGCCGGCGGCAAAGCCGACCGTAATGGCTTCTTCTTCGTCAATGACCGCACCAACGGCAAGCTGCTGAACGCCTTCCCGTTCGTCAACAAGATCACCTGGGCCAAGAGCATCAATCTGGAAACTGGCCGTCCGAACTACATCGAAGAAGGCCGCCCGGGCAACCCGGCTGCCGAAGCCGATGGCAAGAAGGGCAAGGTTGTCTTCTCGGCGCCTTCCTTCCTCGGCGGCAAGAACCAGCAACAAATGGCTTACAGCCCGCAAACCGGCCTGTTCTACGTGCCGGCTAACGAATGGTCGATGGACATCTGGAACGAGCCGGTTTCCTACAAGAAGGGGGCGGCTTACCTCGGCGCCGGCTTTACCATCAAGGCTTTGAACGAAGACTACATCGGCTCCCTGCGCGCCTTTGACCCGACCACCGGCAAGATGGTCTGGGAAAGCAAGAACTACGCACCGCTTTGGGGTGGTGTCCTGACCACGGGTGGCAATCTGGTCTTCCACGGCACGCCAGAAGGTTACCTCCGCGCACTTGATGCCAAGACCGGCAAAGAGCTGTGGAAATTCCAGGCTGGTACAGGCATCGTTGCACCGCCGGTCACCTGGGAAATGGATGGCGAGCAGTACATCAGCGTCGTCACCGGTTGGGGTGGTGCTGTACCGCTGTGGGGCGGCGACGTCGCCAAGCGCGTGAACTTCCTCGAACAGGGTGGTTCTGTTTGGGTGTTCAAGCTGCACAAGTCCTAAACCAACTCTCCTGCGGGCGCTTCGGCGCCCACTTGAAACGGCGCGATGGCTTTGGCTTTCGCGCCGTTTTTTCGCACTTTTTTCCGGTTGACCGCAGGGACAGCAGTTGCATCCATGGTCGCAGCACCCAGCAAATCGGTGCTGCATGGCCAGCCGTGAATTGCCGAAAATCACTCCTTGCCCCCCGTCGCGCGTGACTCGATAAAAGTCTGGATTGCCCAAGCCAATTCCTGCTTGAGCACACCTTGCCAGGGCGGCATGTGGGTGATGCCGACAACGATCTTGCCGTGGCGCACGGTTTTGGCGAAATAGGCGTCGTTATCACGCATGCAGGCGGCGTTCAGCTCAGGATCGGTGATCCGCCGGCAAAAACGGTTAAGTTGGCGCAAATCGGGGGCCGGCGTGGCATTGGTGCTGGCATCGGCGCCATGGCAACGGGCGCAGGTCTGGCCGTAGGCCGTCTCCCCGATGCTGACCGCCAGCGGATTGCCCCGGTAAGGATTGGCTTCCAGCCAGGCTTCGCCGAGCACGGGCAAACCATCGGGCGTCACGGTCGGCGCGACAGCCACTTCGTTGGCGCAGACCAAACCGGAAAAGAAGCAGGCCGAAAGAATCAATAGCAGTTTGCGCATGGTGCTCACCAGTCGGTCGGACAACCAGTGCAGCCCTCGAAATCGGCTTCCTGGAAAACGGTAAATCGGCGGTAAGTGCCTGACAAGTCGGCGCCGCGGAAATTGACAGTAAAGAACTTGCTTTCCTGCAGATTGGCATTCACCAGACGGGCGCCGGCGAACCATGAGAAATTGGCTTTTGCCGCCTCCAGGTTGGCCCCGGTCAGATCGGCATTGGTAAAGTCCGCACGAAACAGGCGAGCGAATTCAAGATCGGCACCGACCATTTTGGCGCCGCGAAAACTGGCTGTGGGGGCGCTGGCCTTGCTGAGGCGGGCCGCTGTCAGATCAGCACCATCGAACACCGCGCCGGCCAGATTGGCCCCGCGCAAATCCACCCGAGCCAGATTAGCGCCGGTGAAATTTGCACCGGCCAAGTTCTTGCCAGCCAGATTGGCATGGCGCAGATCGACACCCGGACAACGAGTGTGCGGCCAAATGCCGCAACCATTAATAACCTCCGGTTCAAATGGCTCGGCGGCAATTGCTACGGTCGACAGCGAAAAAAGGGCAAATATCAGGCTTCGAATCATCATCAGGGAGTCATCCTCAGGCAGAACAAGCTAACGTCCAGGCCACCAACAACCCTTGCAGTTGCTGGTGGCTTCGGGCGACTGCCGCAGGGAGAGACGGCAGCCGCTGGACATGACATGCTTCGTCAGCCTTAGTTCTTCACCGCCTTCGGCAGCTTGAATACCCACATCGAGCCACCCTGCGTGACCTGCTTAGTCAGGTCGGCCAGATCACCACCCCACAAAGGCACCGCACCACCGTAACCAGACTGGATGCCAACGTACTGCTCACCGTCCTGTTCCCAGGTGACCGGTACGGAAACCACGCCGGAACCGGTCTGGAACTTCCACAGCTCCTTGCCGCTCTTGGCGTCGAATGCCTTGACGAAACCATCCGAGGTACCCGTGAACAACAGGCCGCCAGCCGTGGTCAGCGTACCGGCCCAAAGCGGGAATTTCTCTTTGTGTTCCCAAGCGATCTTGCCAGTCTTCGGATCCATGGCGCGCAGCGTGCCGACGTGGTCGTCGTAGAGTTTCTTGATCCGGAAACCCTGGCCAAGGTAGGCTGAACCTGCCTTATAGGTCAGCTTTTCGGTCCAGTAGTCCATCGCCCAATGGTTGGCGGGGATATAGAACAGTTCGGTCTGCGGGCTGTACGACATCGGCATCCAGTTGGTGCCGCCGAGGAAAGGCGGCGAAACGAAGACCGATTCACCCTTGTCGGCGCCCTCCTTCGGGGCCGGCGGACGATTGCCCTTCTCGATCGGCCGCCCGGTCTTCAGGTCAAAGCCGGAAGCCCAAGTGATACCTTCAACGAACGGCCAGGCGCCGATCAACGAAGTTGGCTTGTTCGGATAGCCGGCCCCTTTCGCCAGTTTTTCACGGTCGGTGACAAAGAAGAAGCCGTTGCGGTCGGCGTGGGCAGAGGCCTTGACCTGCTTGCCGGTCTTCGGATCCTTGTACTCGAAGAGCACCACGGAGTTGTTGCCGGAGAAGTCCCAGGCATCATTCGGCGTGTGCTGGAAGAAGCCCTTCAGCTCACCGGTGCTGGCATCGACATAGGCCTGACCAGAGGTAAACAGGCTGTCCCAGTTGCGCGGGTCGTCACCTTCCTTGGTGCGGTGCCAGGTATTCCACGGCGCCGGGTTACCGGCACCGACAACGATGGTGTTGGTCTCAACGTCGAAGCTGGCCGTCTGCCACGGGGCACCGCCACCGTGGTTCCACGCGTCAACCAGTTTGCCATCCTTGTCACGCGGCCACGAAGGCGCCTTGGCATCGCCAGTGGTGACGCTGTCCTTGCCGTTCAGGCGACCCATGTGGCCTTCGACCAGCGGCCGGGCCCAAACTTCCTCGCCGGTGTCCGGATCGCGGGCGAACAGCCAGCCGAGGACACCAAACTCGTCACCGGATGAACCATGCACCAGCAGCACTTTGCCGGTCTTCTGATCCTTGACGATGAAAGGCGCGCCAGTCATCGTATAGCCAATCTTGTGGTCGCCAAACTTCTTCGTCCAGACGACCTTGCCGGTGTCCTTGTTGAGCGCAGTGATGCCGGCATCCAAAGTACCGAAGAAGATCTTGTCGCCATAGATGGCCGGACCGCGGTTAACCACGTCGCAACATGGACGGATATCGTCCGGCAGGCGAGCGGCATATTCCCAGAGGCGCTTGCCGGTTTTCGCTTCGATCGCGAAAATGCGCGAATAGGAGCTGGTCGAGTAGATCACACCGTCATGCACCAGGACTTGCCCTTCCTGACCACGCTGCTTTTCACCACCGAAGGAAAAGCTCCAGGCCGGCACCAGATTTTCGACGTTTTTTGTGTTGACCGTAGTCAGCGTGCTGTGACGTTGGGCTTTGAGACCAAGACCGTAGGACAGCACATCGCTGGTCGTCTTGTCATCATTGAGAATATCTTCCCAGCTTACTTTGGCGCCCACCGCTGCGGCCGGCGTACAAAAAGTGGCGGCCACGAGAGCGGCAAGCAGGGTCTGGCGAGGATTGAAGCGGATTGATTCCATTATTTTTACGTCTCCTGTTATTGGCGTCGTTACATTCCCGAGAAATCGGACCGGCCCATCCCGACCGGCAAGCCGCAGTATAGGAAGTGCTTCTGCGGCGAGTCTCGGGACATACCCACCCTCAATCCGGGAAAAATACCCCGCCGCCACTTCCCTACCGGGTACGAAACCTGCTGTATCAATTCATTACTTGGACATGGAGCAGGCAATGGATCTCAGACGACGGCTGGTCAGCTACCTCGGCGCGCTACTGCTCGGGCTGTTGCTGATGACCGTACTGATCAACCTGTACTCGTTGCGCCACGACGTCACCACCGAGGTCATTGCCTCGGAACAATTGGTCCGGGTGCTGCTCGACACTGGCCGCATTGAACCCGATCTGCCAGCTGCGGAATCCGCCCGTCGTGCGCAGGCGATCCTGGATAGTTCGCCATTACGCCATCTCAGTGTCAGCCTCGGGGAGGCACCAGCCGCTGAACAGAGCACATTCACCAATCAACTGGCCCACCTGCTCAACGTCAAACCCACCAGCAGTGATGGCCAGTTGCTTCGCTTTGGCGAACATACCCTGCGTATCGCGCCCAACCCCGTTTCGGAAATTGAAGAGCGCCTGGGTGACACTGTTCGACTTTGCATCACCCTGCTGTTCTTTTCTGGAGCAACCCTGCTAGTTGCCTGGTGGTCAGCCGATCGGGCACTAACCCCGGTGCGCGAACTGGAAAATGGCCTGCAACGCTTGACACAAGGGCAACGGGACGCCGCCCTGCCCGCCTTCGCACTGCGCGAATTCACTCAGGTTGCTGGCGCCATTAACCATCTGGCCGAGGCCCTGACCACCTCACGTGAAGCCCAGCGGCAACTATCACGGCAATTGATTCAAGTCCAGGAAGAAGAGCGCCGGACTCTGGCAAGAGAATTGCATGACGAGATGGGCCAAACCCTGACTGCAATTAGTGTTACCGCCGCCTATCTCGAACGAAATGCCGAAAAACTGGAAGCCCCGCGCATTGCCGAATGCGCGCAGGATCTGCGCCGCGATGTGCGAACGAGTGGTGAACAGTTACGCACCATGCTTCATCACTTGCGGCCATATGGTCTGGATGCGCAAGGCGTGGCCAGCGCCTTGCGCGAATTGGTCGCCAACTGGCAGCAACGCGCCTCGGGCATTCGCTTCAGCCTCGAAATACCGGCCGGCTTGCCGCCACTCGCCGACGAGGTCGGGCTGGTACTGTATCGTGTCGTACAGGAAGCATTGACTAACGTCGTCCGGCATAGCGGCGCGCGACACTGCCAGGTAAGCATCGAAGCTGAAGATAGCGTACTAAACTTGAAAATAGTCGATGATGGTTGCGGCCTGCCTCCCGCCGGCCCAAGCCGACGTGGCGGCTTGCTCGGCATAGAAGAACGGCTGGCCATGATTGGCGGCAGCCTGGCATTTGAAACAGGTAAAACACAGGGGGTGCGCCTACGAATCACTCTGCCCATGAGCGCACAAGAACAACAGGAGAAAACATGATCCGGATCATTCTGGTCGATGACCACGCTGTCGTAAGAACTGGCTACCGCCGCCTTCTCGATGCCGAGCCGGGCCTTCAGGTGGTCGGCGAAGCCGCCAGTGCCGATGAAGCCAACGCCATTGTGCTGCGTACGAAAGCTGACGTTGCACTGGTCGATCTCAGCCTGCGCGGCAGTAGCGGCTTTGAGGCAATTCGCGGCATGCTGGCCCGTTGTCCGACCTTGAAAATTCTCGTCCTCTCCATGCATGAAGGTGCCGGCCACATCACCCAGGCCTTGCGCAGCGGCGCCCTCGGCTATCTCACAAAATATTGCGAGCCGAGCGACGTAATTGATGGCATCCGTCGCATCGCCACAGGAAAACGTGTTTTCTCACCTGAAATTGCCCAAATTCTTGCCCAAGAGGTGGCTGCTGGCGACGACGCCTTCTCTCACCTTACCCCGCGCGAGTTCGAGGTTTTGCGTATGCTGGCACAGGGCGAGTCAGCAAGCGGTATTGCCACCTCCATGCACCTCAGTCCAAAAACAGTACTCAATTATCTCTCGCTGATCCGACAAAAACTCGATGTCGAGAACGATTTCAAACTACTTCATCTGGCCGCCCGTCATGGCCTGGTTGATATGAGTATTTCCATTGGCGCCTGAACAAACTACATTTCACACTAGCACGGATATCACACATCCCCACCCGTTTCTTTATTGACTTACCCAACAGGAGAACTCCATGTCCTTGAAATCAGTAAAACTTGTCATTGCCAGCCTTCTGATCGCCGGCAGCATCAGCCATGCCAGCGCCGATCAGGCCAATGATGAGAAAATGAAAAAAATGGCTTTGAACGCTGGCTGCCTGACCTGCCATAGCATTGAATCCGGCAAGGGCAACACAGTTGCCGGCACCACCAAGCCCGTTGGCCCAGCTTGGGCAGATGTTGCCAACAAATATCGCAACAAGCCGGGTGCTGCCGAATTTCTCACCCGTGTAGTACTGGAAGGCTCCAATCCGTACTCCAGTCACTGGAAAGATAAAGTTTCCGGTATTGCGATGCCACCCAATGCAGTAGCGATTAGTGAGGCCGATACCCGTCAGCTGGTTTTCTGGATTCTCTCCATCAAATAAAACCGCCTTATCAATTCGGCGACAGTGACAGCCTGATCGAGCCTGGCTTTTATATCGAATAACAAAATAGTCTCCCAAGGTTAACGGCTACTGCGGTCGACAGGCAAGGGAGCATAAAAATGGCGCATCGAATGGATGCGCCATTTTATTTCGTGCGAGAAAACCGACGCTCACCGGCGATCATCATGTGCAAATAGCAGATCAGCAGGAGGGTTGATCATTGCCCTGCTCAAGTCTGGAACATATGTTGAACATTTGACCATGGCAGTGCTCGCCAGAAAGCCCGCAAAAACAGCACAACACTTAGATTAACCATTGATTTATATATATTTTTACTGAATATAGCGCTCATCGGAAACGCTGGCATACGGTGTGCAATCTAGTAATCACCAAGCACGACAGAGTGCATTTCCAGAGAAATGCAAGCTGCTGACTTTTCATCAACCATTCGCAACCCAGATCTATAAATCAGGAGACTTATATGCTATACGCAGCTCCCGGCGAAGCCGGTGCAACAATCGCTTACAAGGCAAAGTACGAAAACTTCATCGGCGGCAAGTGGGTTGCCCCGGTTAATGGTCAGTATTTCGATGTAATCACACCGGTCAACGGCAAGGTTTACACCCAGGTCGCCCGCTCCTCAGCGGAAGATATCGAGCTGGCGCTGGATGCCGCCCATGCTGCCGCCGATGCGTGGGGCAAGACCCCATTTGCAGAGCGTTCCAATATCCTGCTAAAGATTGCCGACCGCCTGGAAGCCAATCTCGAAACGCTGGCATACGCTGAAACTGTCGATAACGGCAAGGCAATTCGCGAAACTCTGAACGCCGATATTCCGCTCACCATCGATCACTTCCGTTACTTCGCTGGCTGCCTGCGCTCCCAGGAAGGAACGCTCAGCGATATCGACGAAAACACCGTCGCCCACCACTTCCACGAGCCGCTTGGCGTCGTTGGTCAGATCATTCCTTGGAACTTCCCGATTCTGATGGCCGCCTGGAAACTGGCACCCGCCATTGGCGCCGGCAACTGCGTCGTGCTCAAGCCGGCCGAGTCTACCCCGATCTCCATCCTGATCCTGGCAGAGCTAATTGCTGACATCCTGCCGCCGGGCGTGCTGAACATCGTCAACGGCTACGGTCGCGAAGCCGGCATGCCGCTTGCCACCAGCAAGCGCATCGCCAAGATCGCCTTCACCGGCTCGACCACCACCGGTCGCGTCATCGCCCAGGCCGCTGCCAACAACCTGATTCCGGCCACGCTGGAACTGGGTGGCAAGTCCCCGAACATCTTCTTTGCCGACGTGATGGACAAGGACGACGGCTTCCTCGACAAGGCGATCGAAGGCATGGTGCTGTTTGCCTTCAACTCGGGTGAGGTTTGTACCTGCCCGTCACGTGCCCTGATTCAGGAGTCGATCTACGACAAGTTCATGGAACGTGTCCTGAAACGCGTTGCCGCCATCAAGCGGGGCAGCCCGCTCGATACCGATTGCATGATGGGGGCACAGGCTTCGCAGGAACAAGTGAGCAAGATCATGTCCTACATCGAGCTCGGCAAACAGGAAGCCGAGTGCTTGATCGGTGGCGGCGTGGACAAGCTCGAAGGCGACCTGGCTGGCGGCTACTACATTCAGCCGACCTTGTTCAAGGGTCACAACAAGATGCGCATCTTCCAGGAAGAAATCTTCGGGCCGGTGCTTGCCGTGACCACTTTCAAGGACGAAGCAGAGGCATTAGCTATTGCTAATGACACCATCTACGGCCTCGGCGCCGGCGTCTGGAGCCGCAACGGCAACGTCGCTTACCGTATGGGCCGCGCTATCAAGGCCGGCCGTGTCTGGACCAATTGCTACCACGCTTACCCGGCCCACGCCTCGTTTGGCGGCTACAAGGAATCCGGCATTGGTCGCGAAACCCACCAGGTCATTCTCGACCACTACCAGCAACTCAAGTGCGTGTTGGTCAGCTACAGCGAACAGAAGCTCGGTTTCTTCTAAAGAAGTAGGCTCCTCCACTGTCCCATTTGCGGGCAACTCTTCGGGGGCGGGTAACCGCCCCCATTTTTTCAGGAGAAGAGCATGGTTGAAAAAGTCATTGCTACCGAAACAGCGCTGGCCCTTATCGAAAGCCTGAAGAAGAAACATGGCGAGTTGATGTTTCACCAGTCCGGCGGCTGCTGCGACAACAGTGCAGCCAACTGTTACCTGCCTGGTGAATTGACCATCGGCGCCGGTGACATTCACCTCGGCGATATTGGCGGCGTACCTTTCTACATGAGCAGGTCGCAATACGCCTACTGGAAACACACCCAACTGATTATCGACGTAGTCGATGGCCACGGTGGCACTTTTTCCCTGGAAGGCCCAGAAGGCAAGGCTTTCCACACTCGATCCCGACTCTTTACCGATGCCGAATGGGCTGAACTTGAAGCCAGCGGCACCGTTTAAACGCAACACCGATCAAAAGGAACCGATATGAATAAAAAACTCACCACTCTGCTCCTGCCACTACTGGCCGTTACCGCGCTGGCCACCGCGACACCCGCCAAAGCCTCTGACGCGATTGTCAAAAAGGCCCGATGTGTTGCCTGCCACACCGTTGATGCCAAACGCGTTGGACCGGCCTACAAGGATGTCGCCGCAAAATACCGTGGCGATACCACGGCTCCGGATAAACTGTTCGCCAAGGTACGCGCTGGCGGTAGCGGCGTCTGGGGTGAAGTCCCGATGATTCCACACGGCGCTGACAAGATTAGCGACGACGACCTGAAAGCAGCAATCAAGTGGATTCTTGCGCTGGAATAAAGTAAGACCCCGAAGTAAGGCCCCGCGAATCAAGACGCCGCGCCACAAAAAAACCGCAAAATTTAAAGTTTGCGGTTTTTTATTTTCTGCCGATGGCCATCACTTCTTACCCGATGGCCATCGCAAAATTGATGATCAGAAACAGTGCAACTTGATCAGTTTTTGAACATCCCGCCGGGCAGCATGCGTTGCAGCATTCTGTCCCGCTTGATGACATGTTTCAGAGCCCCCGCAACATGTAACACGATGAGGCCGGCGCCTCCCCAGACAGCTATCAAATGAAGTTGCTTGAAAAACGCATTCAGCGACTCATCCGGCCAGCCTGCTTTAGGAATTTCGACGCCAAAAAACTTCAACGCATACGGCGTAAAAGAAGATGCAAGATAACCCGCTAGCGGTGCTAGAAAGAGAAACACATAAAGAGCATGATGGGTCGCCTGAGCAAGATAGGCCTCCCAACCGCTCGCCGCCAACGGCGGCGGAAGCTGCCGCCGACGCCAGGCAAGACGGGCGATGACCAGTAACAGCATCAGCAAGCCGAACGACTTGTGCAGACCGTAAGCTGCGCTACGCTCCGCCCCTTTGGGTAGATCGGTCATCGTCCAGCCCATCCAGATCAACCACAGGATAACGACCGCCTGCGCCCAGTGCAGCACTATGGCCGGCAAATTGTAGCGTTGCTGGCTCATCCGGCGCTCACGTGCCAGCGGCAAGCTGGCAAAAATTTGTTATCCGGCAATTGCTCTAGGCTTGTTTTATCGACCAACGACACACCGCTCGCCCCAATGGTGGCACTGTAAAAACCAACACCATTGGGAGCTAGCACCGGGGAGTGCAAATTCAAAATGGACATTTATGCCTTAGGCCGGAAGATAAGATATGCCGTACCGCTTGAATATCGCAGCAACCGTACCATCTCGCTTCAGATCAGCCAAAGCACTACCAATTGCCTCGGCCAGAGCTACTTCCTCGACTTTGACGGCCATGCCTAGCGGCCAGCTATCCACCTTCAGCTCAGCAAACTTCGCAACATCGATGACAAAGCTGCTTTGACCGGCCAATGCCGCTTCCAGCTCGGCACGCGGTGCCAGGATAGCCGAAATGTGTCCATCAGCCAAACCCCTCGCCGCCTCGGCAATCGTCTTGAAATGCACTACATTTTCCCGCAACCTGCCGCTGAGCACACCAAGCAAAAACGAATCGGCCAGACTTGCGGTTTCGACGCCAATTTTTTCCCGCGTGAATATCTCAAGCGACACCGCTGCCGAACCGGAGAGCTTGGACACGCGCTCGGGATTGCGCGCCAGAGCGAGCGACTCGCGATGATAAGCACCAAATATCCGAACCTTGTCATTGGCTCGCGCCAGGTTCGCATCCACCGGTACGTGCAACATCACGTCAGCCGGTTGCGTACCGAGATAATGGCCTTTCCAGACCATGTTCCGCAGGTCATCGTTCATATCCTCGTCGGCATTGAAACCGACGATTTCCGGTGCCAGACCGAGCTTTTCAGCAATGGCTCGACCAATATCTGCATCAATACCCTTGCCGCCGCTCATTGCATACGGCGGAAAGTCGTTATAGACGGCAATGCGCAACCTGCCGCGCTGGCGAATGGCTGCCATATCGTCGGCGCGCACCGGCAGCGTGGCAAACAACGGAGTAGCGGCCAAGGCTTTGAGCCAAAGGCGGCGATCACTCTTCATGCACGCTTTCCAGCCAGGTGCGAATCGCCCACATTGCTTCCTGGCTCAGCGTACCTTCGAACGGGGGCATATAAACCCGACCGTCACGAACGGCACCCTTGCGAATGCGTGGCATGAAAACTTCGTCACCATCGTTGCCCAGCGGCAAATAACGAAGATCCGGTGCAATACCGCCCGAGACGCCACCCAGGCCGTGACAGCGGGCACAGTTCTGGTTGTAGGCGGAATCTCCGATACGAATCGCTGTCTTATCTTTGCGATATGGGTTCGAAGCCTGCCATTCGGTGCCGAGATTTTTCAGGCCAGTCGTATCAACCGCTTGGGGAACGACATCACCGTGGGCGAAAACTTGTGGCGCGGTCGCACCGAGGAAAGCGGCTGCGGCAATAGCGCAGATAGAACGGATAGGATGTTTCACATTGGCTCCTTTGGTAAGTACGAGTGACTGCTTTTGTCGATTATCTTTTGCAAACCCTGTGCCAGGGAGACGGCACTTGCAGTTTCCGGCGAATTTAACTCGTTAGCGGCAATGAAGGGACGCCCACGAGCCCGGAATGGGCTTAATATCGTCCAATCTTGGCACACCACTTGCTGACTCAATTCACGAATTGTTCAGCACATTGCTAATAAAAGGTGCAGGTGTTACGTTATGAAACAACAAGAGCAAAAAAATCAAAATATTGTTGAGAATACTGGAGGAGAAATGGGTCAATTTCAGCCTATTACCGAAATGCATGGGCGGCAACTAGAACAGGCAAGGCAGCTCTTCTTTGATCGTGGCGTGTTACCGGAAGGTCTGGTCAAGCCGATGATAATACGCTCTTGGGAACGTTGCCGACGTTTCGGTTTGAGCGAAAACGGCTATTTGCCGGGCGTTGAATCACTTGACCGCGTCGCGCTGAAAACCGAGCAGGAGCGCAATCGCTATCTTCTGCTACAGGGCCGGCCGATCATGGAGCACATTTTCGAGCATATTCGTGACTCAGGAAGCATGGTCGTTCTCGCTGACGCCAACGGGCTGTTGCTGGAAACTGTCGGCGATGCTGACTTCGTTGACCGTGCCGACCGCATTGCGCTAGCGGCAGGCGCCTCCTGGGATGAAAATCTGCGCGGTACAAACGCCATCGGCACCGCGTTGACCGAAGAATCACCGACCGAGGTTCTCGGTGCTGAGCACTTCCTTGAACACAACGGCTTTCTGACCTGCTGCGCCAGCCCGATCTTTGGACCGGACGGTCGCCTGATCGGCATTCTTAATATCTCTGGCGACTATCGCGCCCAGAAACATCACACCATGGGTCTGGTCCGCCTTTCGTCGTTGACTGTCGAGAGACGCCTCTTTGAAGCAACCCACGCCCGCGACATTCTGGTTTGCTTTCATAATCGGGCCGATTACCTGGGAAGCCCCAAGGAAGGCATTGCCGCTGTGTCACCGGATGGTCAAGTGCTGGCGATCAATCGAGACGGTCTGAAAATCCTTGGCATCCGCCAAGTCGATGCGGTTCGCCGAGATTTTTCGATGGTCTTTGAAAGCAGCCTTTCAGCTCTCGTTGACCGTCTTCGCAACTGCCCGCAGGGAAATTGTGAATTTATGGTCAATGGTAAAGCCATCCACGTTCAATTGCGCAATCAACTTCCCCCACCCACGCTGGCCGGCCGTGTTTATGACGAGATGCCCATCCCTCGTCCGGTAAGGCGTACGGAGATCGCACCCGCCCCCGAACTGAATCTGGACACACTCAATACCGGCGATGCTCGCTTGCAGGCGGCCATTGACCGGGCACGGCGCATTCTCGGCCGCGACATTCCGATCCTGATTCAGGGAGAATCGGGTGCCGGCAAGGAAATATTCGCCAAGGGTTTCCACAACAGCGGTCCCCGCCAGAGCGGCCCCTTCGTCGCACTGAACTGCGCTTCAATCCCGGAAACCTTGATCGAATCGGAACTCTTCGGTTATCAGGGTGGCGCCTTTACCGGCGCCCGCAAGGAAGGCGCACCCGGCAAAATTCAGCAGGCGCATGGCGGCACGCTTTTCCTCGATGAAAT
>Ga0154020_10006639_pt1 | contig 13559 bp, 8 predicted proteins | sample Klosneuvirus_201_FD_109709 | JGI IMG/M metagenome (GOLD analysis project Ga0154020, IMG submission 109709) | Active sludge microbial communities from wastewater, Klosterneuburg, Austria - Klosneuvirus_20160825_MG | ecosystem: Engineered > WWTP > Aerobic digester > Activated sludge | place... | reverse complement strand
GCGATCTGCGCGTTTGTGAGTTTGAAGACGCACTGGCTGATCAATCACAAGCGCGAGCCGGATGCGTCCCTGAAGGCGGAGCTGACGGCGCATGTTGCGCATGAAGTGGGGGCGTTGGCGAAGCCGGATCAGATCCGGTTTGCGGACGGGCTGCCCAAGACGCGGAGCGGGAAGATCATGAGGAGATTGCTGCGGGATGTGGCCGCGGGTGTGGAGAAGATCACGCAGGATACGACGACGCTGGAGGACTTCAGTGTGGTGGCGAAGTTGAGGGCGGATGAGGAGTAGGTGTCGCGTTGCGGGTGTGTGCGGCACCGTCTTCCGATTTGAGATCCGGCCAGACTGTGAGCACAAGGAGTTCTGCGAGGGCGCTGGAACCATCAATGTGATGAGTCCGACAGACTGCTAGAACTCGTTGTGCGAGCGAACGGTCTCGCCGGACCGATTCGAAGAGTTCTCGCCAATCAGGTAGGTCGCCGTATTCCATCGCCGAGTCGATCGCGGCCAGAGTCCATTCGTTGGTGTTCAGATGCCTGTGCTTCATTGGACCGTTCGCCGCGCCCTCGCAATCCGGGCCCTTTGATGCCGCGATGGGCCTGCTGGCCCGTTCCCACCATCATTGGGCGCGATCGCCGGCTTGAAAGGCGGGCGTGTACTACTATTATTGCATGATGACGCAAATAAGCAAGTATTGGTGCTAGATCGAAAGAACCTGGAAGTGAGGCAATGCCATGGGAGATCAGGCGTACAAACCACTCGTTCTGTTCCTTTGCACTGGGAATTCTGCGCGGAGTCAAATGGCCGAGGCGTTGCTGCGCTCAAGGGCGGGCGATCGGTTCGAGGCCGCGAGCGCTGGGATGGACCCCAAGGGTGTACATCCGTTGACGTTGGGGGCACTGGAGGAGGTCGGGGTGAGCGCCGAGGGCCTTCGATCGAAGAACTCGTCGGAGTTTCTTGGGAAGGTCGCGGTCCGATTTGCGATCATTGTCTGCGAGCGGGCCAACCAATCCTGTCCTCGCATCTATCCATTCGCGACGCGGACGCTTTATTGGCCCTTCGACGATCCTGCCGCTGCCACGGGAACCGAGGACGAGCGGCTTGGCAAGTTCCGCGAAGTGCGAGACCAAGTTGCTGCGCGAATCGATCAGTGGCTGGATGATGTAGATCGCGTGCCCTGATCCAAGAGCGTTCCGGCTCTTGGATCGTCCTGTCCAGGAATGTAAAACGGGCCCGGTTGCTTAACCGGGCCCGTCACACAAAAGAAACACGGAGTCTCAGGACAAGGGCATTAGCGGCAGCCGACGGAGTAGGCGTTCAGGAAGCACTGGAAGTCGTTGGCGGTGAGGATCGGGTTGGCGGTGCTGCCGTCGCAGTTGGCGTAGGACGAACCGATCGAGAACTGATTGAGGAAGCACTGGAAGTCGTTGGCCGTGAGGACCGGGTTGGCCGAGCTGCCATCGCAGTTGGGGTAGCAGGTCGCGGCACCGATGGCGGCGTTGATGGCATCGAGGTCGAGTTGATCGACGATGAGATCGCCGGTCATGTCGCCGGAGAGATCAAAGGCAACAGCCTCGGCCGTGTTGTTCCAGTTGGCGTGGCCATCGGTGACCGCGGGGTTGCCGATGAACTGGGCGGAGATGTACGTCACATCCGCGGCGTCGATCACGCCGTTGGCCCCGACGGGAGCCCAGCCCGGGGCGATGCCGCCCGAGCCGATGACGTCGAAGCGGGACTCGCCGGCCGCGTAGGCGGGGCCGCCGGACTTGGTGGTGCCGAAGAAGTTGTTGCTGCCGGTGAGCGTGAACCAGGCGTTGTCGATGGCCTCGAAGCCCTTCTTGCGGTCGAGCTTGCTGGTGGCGGGGTCGATGGCCAGGCCGTCGGCCCAGTAGCGGATGTCCTTGGCGTCGAAGTTGCCATCGCCGTTGAAGTCGCCCAGGACTTCGATGATGGCATCGTTGCCGGTCGTGCCCGAGCCGGGGTTGGGGCCGGTGAAGGCGGGAGCGGCCCAGACCGGGCCGGCGTTGCGCTGGCGGTAGGCCTTGAGCATTTCGGTTGCATCGTTGAGGTTGCGGAGGCCATCCCCGTTGAAGTCACCGGCGATGCGGTTGCGGGTGGTGAGGGTGGTGTTGTAACCGATGCTCGCGCCGGCCTGATTGATGTAGTTGGCTCCGTTGACGACTCCGTCGGTGTAGGTGATGCCCGCACCGGTCTTGCGGTTGGGCGCCTGGCCCGCCAGGTTGGCTGAGCCGGTGCCGAAGGTCTGGAACTGGGCATCATCCAGAACACTGAACGGTCCGAGCAGGGCGGGGCTGAGCGAGGCGTTGTACCCCGTGTTCACGATGAGCTGCGTGGGGTTGGAGGGGTTGTTGATGTACTTGCGGGCGGGGTTGAGGATCAGGAGCGTCGCGGCCCACTCGCCGGGCATGCCGAAGGTCTGCGGCGTACCCGGCACCGTGATGAAGTTCTCAACAGAGCGGGTGATGTTGTTGACGAAGGCCGCGGCCTCGATGTTGGCCATGCGCGGGTTGGTGTTGCCGGGGGTGCCGCCGACCATGGCCTGGTTGCGCGGGTCGCCGACGGTGGCGAAGATCGCCGGGCCGCCGATGGAGTAGAGCTGGGCGTTGGTGCCGGGGACGTTGTCGAGCAGGTTGTTCAGGGTCGGGCGGGCGTAGTCGGTGCCGCCGGCGAGAGAGCAGCGGATGGCGACCAGGTCGTAGCGGGCGGAGTTGGCGACGGAGAAGCGTTCAGCGCCGGAGTAGCCCATGCCGAGGCGGCTGTTGCGGACGGTGGTCTCGACATCGCCGCTGCCGATCTTGTTGGAGGGGGCGTACTGATCACCGAGGATGTTGGTGTTGCCCGTGGTGCCGTTCTGGGGGGCGGTGCCGCCGACGTTGTCACCGACGCCCCAGGAAGGGTCGATGCCGGCGGTGTTGTTGAAGCCGTTGCGGGTGCCGGAGCCGATTTCGCGGGTGATGGCGACGAGGTTCTCTCCGTTGAAGAGGCGGCCGGTGCCGTAGAAGTGGTTGACTTCGGTCTGATCAAGCTGGCGAACGCCGGTCCCGAAGCTGGTGATCATCGAGACGGGCGCGAATGCCAGGGGCGTGTCAATGATGGTGTTGCAATCGGGGGAGCCGATGTTGATGTTGCGGGTACCGATGTTGACGAGGTTGTAGATGAAGCCGCCGCCGGTGCCCTGGGCGTTGACGGATGTACGGGGGTTGAGGCCGTAACCGGCCTGCGTGGGAAGACGGCCGTAGGAGGCGTTGGCGCTGGTGCCGCTGCCGCGGAGGGCCCAGGTGCTGGGGACATCCACGGGTGTGACGTCAACGCGGTATCCGCCGGAGGCGGGGGCGCCGGTGACGGCCTGAAGGGTCGTCAGGTTCGCGGCGATGGGGAGGCCGCCGACGTTCGTGGGGGTATAGAGGGCGCCAAAGACGTTGGGGGTGACGGAGGTGTCGTAGACGAGGGTGCCGTTGTAGTACTGCTTGGAAGCGTTGTTGTTCTGGACTGGGCCCGCGCCGGTGTTGCCGAAGACGACGTTGGGCGGGTTGACCAGGCCGACGGCCCCGGTGACAAAGTTGCCGGGCCACAGGGTCGGGGTCGAGCACGAGCCGGAGGCGACTTGTCCGAAGTCCACCAGTTCCTGATATCCGGCGACGGAGCCGGAGAGGCGGTAGGTGACGATCCACTTGTCCGCGGCGGTGAAGGCTGTGCTGGTGACGGTTGGGGTGAGGTTGTCAACGCCGGTGTTGAGGATGCCGGCAACGCCGTCGCCATCGCAGTCGAGGTAGTCGTTGGTGGCGGCGGGGGCTTTGAGGAAGTTCTCCAGCAGGGTTGCGCCGGAAAGGTTGACGACGGTGGGTTGTTGTCCGTAAGCGCTGACGGCCAAGCCGGCGGCGCCCAGGAGTCCGAGGCAATAAGCGGTCTTCCGATTCATGAGTCAAGTCTCCATTCGTGGGGGCGGTGAGTTCCCTCTCTGATCGATGGCAATACACAACCTTCCGGGCACACACCCGGGGGCACCATCGATCACTGACTGCTAACCATCTCTTTCCCTGCTTCGAGTCACCGCCGAATGACCGCACTCACGCTCTCGCATGAGCGGGCCTCTCAACTCACCTCAGAACATTCATGGCCCTTCGGCGTTCATAACTCCGTTGGGTCCCCAGCCCTTCTTGATCTTGTTGTCGCCGCTGAGGCTGAAGTAACCGTCGCCCCAGAGGCGCTTGCGGATGGTGTCCTTGACGTGCATCTGCTCGGCGTGGCCGTCGACGAAGGCGAAGCAGCCGGAGCCGCCATCGACCTTGCTGTTTCCCTTGCCGGGGTGCGAACGGCCAACGCAGTTCAGGAGCGAGATGTTGGCCGTGTCGATCGCCCCCGCGGGGATCTGATTGATGGGGAGAATGGCCGCGGTGGTGGGGTAGTAGAAGCGAGGGCCGCCGGGGGGCTCGTTATACACGGAGGAACCCGAGGAGACGCCCAGGAACGGCGAGACAGCGCGGTGACTCTTGCTTTCCCAGCCGCCGCTGGAGCCAGACCCGATCAGGCTCCAATCGCCGGTGCTGATGAACTCCGTGACCAAGATGGTCTTGGAAGGGCCCATTTGGCTGCCATCAACCATGGCGGGGTTCACGAAGATGTTCTTGCGGGGTCCGGAGCCGTTGAACTTGTTACGAGGGAAAATGGCTGCGTTGCCGGTGTATCCCATGCGCTTGACCTGGCGATCAACCGGCAAGGTTGATCCGGGACCGCCACCGGTGCCGTTGACCTGATTGGGTTCCCAATCGTTTGGGTTCGGACCGGGGTTGGTCGCGGGCGCGCCGCCGTGCAGGGCGGCGGGGTTTTTGAAGGCTTCTTCGGGGAGGGACCCGCTGTCAAAGAGGAACTGGCTCCAGTGGAGGTAGCCGTTTCCGGGGGTTGGGTTGTTTTCGACCTGGTCCTGAAGGCGCCATTCGCTGGTGTCGGGGTCCTTTGGGTACAGATAAGAGGCCGGGAAGTACCGCTCGCTGACAGTGTAGATCGTGATGGCTTGGGCGATAGAGCGGGTATTGGCCGCGGACCGCATGCCCCGCGCGGCGGCGCGGGCTCCCGAGAGGCTGGGGAGGAGGATGCCGATCAACAGCGCGATGATCGCGATGACGACCAGAAGTTCGATGAGAGTGAATCCGAAGCGTCGTGCTGATTGCCGCATCTTTGCGATCTCCGTGCTTGTGTGTGTGCTGACCGTCCACGAGGAGCGGGGACAATACCGGGCGCGGCGCGGAGCATGGTGAAGGTGCCGTGACGTTTGCGCTAAGCTTGCGGCGTGTTGAGCGCAGGAACTCGGGGCAGAACCAGTCACGATACCGCGCGCGTGTGAGCACACCGTGAAGAGTGTGTTCAGATCGGGCCATTTCTGCGGGCTTGGCGCATCTTCGCGCGGCGTACGGGTGATACAAACAAACTGTTAAGACCGGGCCGGTGTTGTTGAGAATCCATTCCTATCATGGGTGTCCTGGGAGTCCAAGTGAGTCACGCTCTTGCTATTCACGCGTTGAAGTTCAGGTACCCCGGTTCGGCCGAGTGGGTGGTGGATGTTCCTTCGCTCGAGCTGGCTCGCGGGGAGCAGTTGCTTTTGACGGCGGGGTCGGGTGCCGGCAAGAGCACGTTGCTGCAGCTCATCGCGGGGCTGATGGATCCGGATGAGGGTGAGGTGAAGATCGACGGGCATGGGCTGCACGCGATGCACGGGGCCAAGCGAGACCTGTATCGCGGGCGCCATATCGGGATGATCTTTCAGACGTTCAACTTGCTGCACGGGTTTTCGGCGATTGAGAACGTCATGGCGGCGCTGATGTTCTCCTCGATTCCGGCCCAAGAGCACCGGCCGCGGGCGGCGGCGTTGTTGGCGCGGCTGGGGATAGAGCGGCAGGATGCGGGGCCGGAAGAGTTGAGCGTGGGTCAGCAGCAGCGGGTGGCGGTGGCGCGAGCGCTGGCGTGTGATCCGGTGCTGGTGCTGGCGGATGAGCCCACGGCGAGCCTTGACCCTGAAAACTCGGCGGGCGCGATGGATCTGATCCAGAACCTCTGCAGGGAACGGAACGCGGCGCTGCTGTGCGTGAGCCACGATCCGGCGATGAAGGCGCGGTTTGAAAGGCGGGTGTCGCTGCACGAACTGGGTGCCGCGGCGGTGGGGGGGGGGAGCTGCTAGCCATGGCGATGACGGACTTCACCATCATCCGGCGGAGCATGACGGCGCGGATGTTCTCTACGGTGACGACGATTGTTACGGTGGCCGTGGCCGTGGCGTTGATGCTGGTGCTGCTTGGGATGCGGAGAGCGGCGCGGGACAGCTTTGAACGCGGGAGCGGGAATGTTCACCTGATACTGAGCGCTGAGCCGGACCCGATGAGTGTGGTGCTCAACACCATTTTCTATTCGCGGCTGCCGCAGCAGTACATCGAACACGCCCGGTTTGAGCGGATTGTCGCGTCGATTCCGGTCAAGGATGAGAGCAAGAAGCTTGTCGATGGGTATGCGATTCCGCTGGCCCAGGGTGACAGTTATCGCGGCCTGCCGGTGCTGGCGACGACGCCGGAGTTCTTGACCGCGTTTCAGCCGCAGGTCGAGCGGCCGTGGAAGTTTGCGGTGGGTGCGCCGTTCAGTGGTGACCTGCAAGTTGTTCTGGGCGCGACGGCGGCGCGGCAGACGGGGCTGAAGAAGGGTGACAAGGTCGTGCTGACGCACGGCAGCGGGGATTCGCGGGGGGGAGCGCCGGCCCATGAACATGACGAGTTCAAGTTCGAGGTTGTCGGGATTCTCGAGGCCAGCGGCACGGCGCATGATCGGGCGCTGATTGTGTCGCTTCAGAGTTCGTGGATCATCCACGCTCAGGATCGGCTTGAGAAAGAGCACGGCGCCGGTGAGCACCACCATCATGGCGATGACCACGATGAAGAGCACGTGGCGGGTGTGGATGACCTGATACCGGCGGACAAGAAACTGACGGGCGTGTTGGTGCGTTTGGCATCGGCATCGGCTACCGGCACACCCTCCGTTCTTCAGCAGGTGGCTTATACGCTGAAGCGAGAGCCGGGCCTGACGGTCGCGCAGCCCGCGGCGGAGATCGTCAAACTGTTTGGAATCGTGTCGAATATCGATCAGGTGCTGCTGGCGATGGCCGCGGTGGTGATGGTTTCCAGCGGCATCGCGATTATGCTGGCGCTGTACAACTCGATGGAGCAGCGGCGTCGGCAGATTGCGATTTTGCGCGTGCTGGGGTGCAGCCGGCCACGGGTGTTTGGTTTGGTGCTGACGGAATCGGCGATGCTGGGGCTGATTGGGGCGGCGGTGGGAGTGGTCCTTGCGGCGGCGAGTCAGACGGTGGTGACGCAGGTGATGAAGCAGCGACTAGGGCTCGTGATTGAGGGTTCGATTGCGCCGGTGCTGGGGCTCAGCGTCGTGCTGGCGACCGTGCTCCTGGCCACGCTTTCGGGGGTTGTGCCCGCGGTGATGGCTTACCGGACGGCGGTGGCCCGGAACCTCAAACCGCTGGTTTGAAGGGAGATCCGGAACAGCGATCTTGTCCTGGCGTAGAACCCTACGATTGCTGCGGTTGTGGAGGCTGATGCATGAAGGTCTTCTGGGCTCTTATCGGGTTGCTTATGCTGGGCACGGTGGCGCTGTTTGCGTCCGGGGTGCTTTCGGGCAAGCAAGATGCGGCGGCACCTATCAAAGAGGCTCCGCCGGTGGTTGCGGTGGTGCCGCCAGCGTCGCTTCCTGAGGCTCAGATTCAGAACCCTCCGCCGCCCGTTGCTGCGCCGGCCGCGGTCGCTCCAGTGCAACCAGCGCGGGTTCCTGCCGACACGACCGCCGCTACCCCCGCCGCCGTGATTCCGACGGCGGACGAATCTTCACCGACCACGCCCGCATCGGAACCTCAAGCAGCGGAGGCGGCGGCACCTATGAAGCCGGCTGTCCAAGCGGCGGAACCGACCCAGCCCGCCGCCGAGCCGGTGGGGGACCCGGTCAATCCGCTGATCGCGCTGCGCAATGAGGTCGAGGCTCAGCGTGCCGCTGAGGCCGCGAAGCACGAGAAGCCCGCGGCCGGCTCGCCTCCTGCGGCTCCGGCAGCCCCCGTCGTGGAAGCACCCGCGGCTGATGCGCCCTTCGCCGGGGCCAAGGTTGAGACCAAGCCCGACGGCTCTCTCCTGTTTGATGACAAGTACATCGTCAAGGGCAAGGGCACTCAGGAAGATCCGTACAAGGTGACCTGGGATCAACTCGTGTCCGCGCAGAACGAATACGCCCCGAAGGAAGGGCGGAAGACAATTCCGCCGCGGATTCAGGCGCTGCATGACAAGTGGCTGGATATCACCGGCTACGTCGCGTTCCCGCTGATGACGGCCGAGGCCGATGAGTTGCTCTCAATGATGAACCAGTGGGATGGCTGCTGCATCGGTGTGCCACCGACACCGTACGATGCGGTTGAGGTACGACTGGCCAGCACGGTCTCCGGCAATGCACGCCTGACGACGTATGGATCGATCAAAGGCAAGTTCAAAGTCGATCCGCACCTGGTGGGTGGCTGGCTGGTGGGCTTATATGTGATGGATCAGGCCAAGCTCACGCCCGTGTCGTATGGTGGCATCGCCCCGTAACTACTTGACAGGCGCTTCTTCGCGGCAGAGCGTCTCAAGGGCGCGACGAACTTCGCCGACCTGCGCCCGCGTGAGACCCTTCATGCCTGGGACATCGGTGAAGAGAGCATGCGTGAAGGCGTCGCGGACTTTTTTGCCGGCGGCGGTCACTTGAAGAAACCGGACACGTCTATCAGCTTCGCCTTCGGAGCGCGACAAAAGCCCACGTTCCTCGAGCCGATCAACCAATCCCGTGATGTTGGATGGATCGCACGCCAGGCACTCGGCGATGCTCCGCATGGGCTCGGGATGATCTAAGAACATCAGGACTTTGGCCTGGGCGGAAGTGAGGCCGTGCGCGGTCGCGATACTCTCAAAGTGCGTGCGCAGGCGATCGACGTACGAGAAGAGCAGTTCGATCACTTCTGCGCGTGCGGCAGCGCCGGGGTCTTGGGGCTTGGGAAGTTTGCATGAGCCCATCGGTGCATGATATCCGATTACTTGACTACTTCAACTGTCGAACATATCTTGTATTCGTCCGGTTTGCCGCCCCGGGACTATTCTCGCCGGGCCGCACAAAGGGGAACAGGTGAAAGCAAAGCCAATCATCGCCGGAGCGGTGCTGATCGTTGCGCTGGTCGTGATCGGTGGGGGAATCTGGGGGTGGAAGCACCGCCCGACCAAAGGCGCGGAAGGGAACGGTGGCGGTGCGCCGCCAGAGTTCGTAGACGTCACGGCCGTCAAAGCGGAGGCGTGGCAACCCTCGGGTCGCCTGGTCGGCACGATTGTCGCCAAGCGGTCGATCGCGCTGGCCAATGAAGTCGTCGGCGTGGTAACCGAGATCGGCTTTGAATCCGGCGACACCGTTGAGCCGGGTCAGGTTCTGGTCAAGCTGGACACGGCCACCGAACAGGCGGATCTCGCGGCCGCGGAAGCCAACCAGCGGCTCGCCGCCGCGGCCATTGAAGTCGCGCAATCCGATATCCGGGCCGCCGAAACCGGGGTTGAATGGGCCAAGAACAACTACGAGCGTTACAAAGGCGCTCCGTTGCAGTCTGTTTCAGTTTCTGATGTTGATCGAGCCCGCACGGATCTGGACAAGGCTTCGGCCGCGCTGGAACGCGAAAAATCCATGGTCATCCAGAAGCGGGCCGAGGCGGATCAGGCCGCGGCCCGGGCCCAGCAGATCAAGACGCAGATCGCCAAGAAGACGCTCAAAGCGCCGTTCCGTGCGCGTGCGGGCATTCGCACAACGAACACGGGGCAGTACCTCGCTGAGGGCACCGCGATCGTCAGTCTCACGGAACTCAGCGACGACATCTATCTCGACTTTGCCATTCCCCAGGAGTACACGTACCTGGTCCGTCCAGGCACGACCGTGACGGCCAAGTCGAGCATCATCGGCGGCGGCGAGGGCAAGACGGCCCAGATCGCGGTGCTATCGATGGATGCCACCGTGAATCCCACGACGCGAAACGTTCGTGTGCGCACGGTGGTGCCCAACCCCGGCTTTGCACTCAAGCCGGGGATGTCGGTTGATGTCGAGGTTCCGATCGGCCCGTCGCGGCCGGTGGTGACGGTCCCGACCACCGCGGTTCGGCGGGCATCGTTCGGTGACCATGTATTTGTGTTGGTGCCGGCTCCACCTCCCGAGCCGGGCAAGGGCCCGCCGCCGGATCCCAAGGCGCCGCCCATGCCGCCGGCCATGATCGCCAAACAGCGCATGGTGGGCCTGGGAACGAACCTGGGAGACCGTGTGATCATTTCCTCGGGCCTGGAAGCGGGCGAGAAAATCGCCGCGGGCGGCTCGTTCAAACTCCGGGAAGGCGCGACGGTATTCGAGGCCCCTCCTAAGCAGCCCAAGGCTGAAGCAACTCCCGCCACCACCAGCATCCGCTGAGCCAAGTCTCGCTGAGGCAACTCAATGAAGTCTTCATTCACAGACATTTTCATCAAGAAGCCGGTTCTGGCGATTGTGATCAACCTGATCATCCTCGCCGTCGGCTGGCGCTCGATCACCAGCCTGCCGGTGCGGCAGTATCCACGGCTGGAATCCAGCGCGATCATTATTTCGACGGTGTACATCGGGGCCAGCGCGGAGACGGTCCGCGGGTTCCTGACGACTCCCATCGAGAAGGCGGTCTCCGCCATCGACGGGATCGACTACATCGACTCATCCAGCACGGCGGGTGTCAGCGTCATCACGGTACATCTGCGCCTGAACCATCCCAGCACCGACGCCTTGGCCGAGATTTCCGCCCGGTTGAACCAGGTGCGCAGCGAGTTGCCTGCGGAGGCCGAATCTCCGAGCATCGAGATTCAGCGTACGGACAAGCCCTACGCCACATTCTACATCAGCATGACCAGCGAGAACCTGAAGCTCTCGCAGCTCAACGATTACATGACCCGCGAGCTTCAGCCCGAGCTTCAGTCCATCCCCGGCGTGCAGCGCGTGGGGATTGAAGGTCCGCACACGCTGGCGATGCGGATCTGGCTGGATCCCAACAAGCTCGACGGCTACGACATCACCCCCGGCGAGGTTGCGCTGGCACTGCAGCGCAACAACTTCGTCGCGACGGTCGGCCGCTCGAAGGGACCGGATGTCGAGGTCGATCTGATGACCGACACCGACCTGCGAAGCCCCGAAGAGTTCCGCCAACTGATCGTGCGCGAGCTGGACAACACGGTGGTCCGCCTGGGCGATCTGGCGCGTGTCGAACTCGGCAGCGAGGAGGCCCGCGGCCAGGCCGGGTTCAACGGAACGCCCGCGATCTGGTTCAGCGTGTGGCCGCTGCCGCGAGCCAACGAGCTGGATGTCGCCCGTGACCTGAAGGCCCGGATCGCCCAGATTCAGCCCACGCTGCCCGCAGGGGTCGTGATGACCCTGGCGTTCGATGGCACGTACTACATGGACCACGCGATCAAGGAGATTATCAAGACCCTTGGCGAGACGATCCTCATCGTCGGAATAGTCGTGTTCCTGTTCATGGGGTCCATCCGCACCGTAATGGTCCCCATGATCGCGATGCCGATTTCGCTGGTCGGGGCGTGCCTGGCGATGCTCCTGTTCGGCTTCTCGCTCAACCTGCTCACCATTCTTGCGATTGTGCTTTCGGTCGGTCTGGTGGTGGATGATGCGATCGTGGTGGTCGAGAACGTTGAGCGCCACATGCGTGAGGGCAAGTCCAAAATCCAGTCGGCGTTCATCGGGGCGCGCGAGCTGGTCGGACCGATCATCGCGATGACGATCACGCTGGCGACCGTGTACGCCCCCATCGGGTTTCAGGGCGGGCTGACGGGCATGCTGTTCCGTGAGTTCGCGTTCACTCTGGCGTGCGCCGTCATTATTTCGGGCATCGTGGCGGTCACGCTTTCACCCATCATGAGCGCATGGCTGGTGCCCAGCGGCGCGAAGGAAGGGCGCTTTCAAAGGTTTGTCAATCACCGGTTCGATGGCATCCGGAGGATCTACTCCCGCCAGCTCGGTTTCGTGCTTCAAATGCGATGGGCGGTTGCCCTTGCGGCCGTGCTCATCACGGCCGCGGCCCTTCCGCTGTACAACGGGTCCAAGAACGAGCTTGCTCCCAACGAGGATGAGGGTGTCATCTTCTGCTACGTGCAGTCCGCTCCTGACGCCTCGCTCGATTACACGCTCCGTGGCTTTGAGGGGGTCGCCGACGCGTTCCTTTCGGTTCCGGAAAAGAAGTTCTTCTTTCAGGTCGCGATGAGCCCATCCTCTGGATTCTCCGGTATCCAGGTTCAGGACTGGGAGTTGCGCAAGAAGACCACGGGTGAGATCCTGGGCGGGCTTTACGGACAACTGATGCAGGTCGGCGGGGTTCAGGCCTTCCCGGCGACGCCGCCGCCGCTCCCGGGCGCGGGCCAGTATCCCGTCGAACTCATGATCACCAGCGCAGAGAGCGCTGACAAAATGGCGCCCTATGCGGGCATGCTCGTGGGCGCGGCGTTCGGGAGCGGCAAGTTTATGTTTGCCAATACCGACCTTCAGATTGATCTCCCGCAGACGCGCATCATCATCGACCGCGACAAGGTCGCCGATGCGGGCCTCAACCTCGCCGCGGTCGGTCGCGACCTGGCGGTGCTGCTCTCGGGCGGGTACACCAACCGGTTCAACTACGAAGGCCGCAGCTACAAGGTGATCCCGCAGGTCGAGGACATGGCGCGAGCGACCCCGGACCAGATTCTGGACCTGAAGATCCGCACTCCGGACGGCGGTTTGGTCCGTGCGTCAACATTCGTCAAGCTGGAGACCGTCGCGGCGCCGCGGGCCCTCACCCGCTTTCAACAGCGCAACAGCTTCAAGATCTTCGGGGGCACCGCTCCCGGCGTTACCAAAGAAGAGGCCCTGACCGCTCTTGAGCAGGCTGCGGCCAAGATTCTCCCGCCCGGGTATTCCATCGACTATGCGGGCGAGAGCCGCCAGATTCGCAAGGAGGCGTCATCGCTGGTTGGTACGCTGGGCCTGGCCCTGGGGCTGATCTACCTTGTCCTGGCGGCACAGTTCAGCAGTTTCCGTGATCCGTTGATCGTGCTGCTGGGGTCGGTGCCTCTGGCGCTTACCGGGGCTCTGATCTTCACGTATCTCGGCCTCACCACGATCAACATCTATTCCCAGGTGGGTTTGATCACGCTGGTCGGTCTGGTCGCCAAGAACGGGATTCTCATCGTCGAGTTCGCCAACCACCTGCAGGAACAGGGCTTGTCGAAGTTCGAGGCCGTGAAGCAGGCTTCCGCCACGCGGCTCCGCCCGATTCTCATGACTTCCGCGGCCACGGTGTTCGGGCACTTCCCGCTGGTCCTGGTGACGGGCGCGGGCGCGGAGGCGCGCAACTCGATCGGCATCGTGCTGGTGAGCGGGATGGCGATCTCGACGATGTTCACGCTGTTCGTGGTGCCTTGTATTTACATCCTGCTGGCGGG
>Ga0154020_10006638_pt1 | contig 13559 bp, 13 predicted proteins | sample Klosneuvirus_201_FD_109709 | JGI IMG/M metagenome (GOLD analysis project Ga0154020, IMG submission 109709) | Active sludge microbial communities from wastewater, Klosterneuburg, Austria - Klosneuvirus_20160825_MG | ecosystem: Engineered > WWTP > Aerobic digester > Activated sludge | place... | reverse complement strand
TGCTGTTGTTCCAATTACATCCCGAATAGAAACTGGTTTTGCATTACCTCCCATTGCAGATTTTGAAAAAGTAATTACTTCAAAATCAAAAGCAATCGTTATCTGCAGCCCTAATAATCCAACGGGTTATTTATATAGCAGAGAAGAAATGGAGGCGTTGAAACTACTTTGTATCAAACATAATCTATACCTCTTTAGTGATGAAGCCTACCGTGAGTTTTGCTATGACGGCGAATATGTAAGTGCCATGCATCTTGAAGGATTAGAACAGCATGTTGTGCTGATGGATACCATTTCAAAAAGATATAGTGCCTGTGGTGCAAGGCTGGGTGCTTTAGTTACAAAAAACAAAGCAGTGTATGATACTGCAATGAAATTTGCGCAAGCAAGATTAAGTCCTCCCGGTTTGGCGCAAATAATGGGAGAAGCTGCGGTTGATTTACCAGCAAGTTATTTTGATGGCCCAAAAGCAGAATATTTAAGTCGTAGAGATTTAATGATAAACCGATTAAATGCAATGGAAGGTGTGTATTGTCCAAATCCAGGTGGTGCATTTTATGCTATTGCAAAGTTGCCTATTGATGACAGCGATAAATTTTGTCAATGGCTATTGGAAGAGTTTTCTTTTAATAATCAGACAGTGATGTTGGCTCCTGCAACAGGTTTCTATGGAACTGAAGGATTAGGAAAAAACGAAGTTCGCCTGGCTTATGTTTTAAATCTTGATTCATTAGCAGCAGCAATGGATTGTTTAGAAGAAGCACTTACTGTTTATCCCGGAAGAGTTGCCATTGAAAAGAAAACGGCTGATGCTATAAAGTAATTATTTAGAATAAATAAGTTTTTGCTTTTCTTTAAATAAATCGGATAGAAATTCTTTATTCAATTCTGAAAAAAGAATTGGTGCAGGCGGTTCATCACCAAATTCATTTAGTATCAACCGCCACCAACCCACATTCTTCCAATGCCCAAGCTTGTATCCTACTTTTTCATAGGTAGCGAAATAGTTAAATCCGCATTTCTCATGAAAGACAACACTTTTATCGTTCGGTAAATTAATTACAGCGTACACATTATTATACCCTTGCTTTTTTAAAATTTCAAACAAAGCCAAATACAAAGCCTTTCCGATTCCTGCTTTTTGAAAATCGTCATGTATATAAACAGAACATTCTACACTCCATTGGTAAGCTGTTCGTTCTCTGTAACGGGAAGCATATGCATAGCCAGCAATTATTCCATCAACATCACAAACAAGCCACGGCCAGTTTTGGAGATAGGTCTCAATTCTTTTTGCAAATGATTCCACGGATGGAACCTCTGTTTCAAATGTGAGAGAAGTGTTTTGAATATAGGGAGCATAGATGTCCAGAATTGCTTTAGAATCTGCTGGTTTCGCTAATCGAATTGAAGGCATCTTCAAATTTCAGTCTAAAAAAGCAAAAAAGCTCCAAAAAGGAGCTTTAAAGTACGGGAGAGCAGACTTGAACTGCCGACCTTCGGGTTATGAATCCTGTGCTACCCCCCAAAATCCTTTTATAATAATCTGATTGTTAATGAACTTCAGTTAAATATCTGCACGAATTTAATTCATTATAATAAACATTGTTAACTATTTTGTTAACTCTGAAATAGCTATCTATTGTGGTGAATTTTACTTTTTTTTGAATTTTGTTTTACTTCATTTGTGCTAAGGATGTAGCTTACTTATTTAGTAAAAACAAATAATCAGGCGACTTTATTAAATAGTTGGCATCTGAAAATATCAATTAATATACCATCCTTAGTATCAATTACAAATCCAAATTTGTCTGTAAATAATATGCGACCAAAACCCCTTACATCAAATACACTCACCTGCTTTCCCATACTACATCCGGAACAGGTGCCATTACTATGAGATACTATAATCTTTACAGCCTTTTTGTCTTTAAATGAATCAAACAACGATTTTAATTCTGCCAAAAAGAGGTACTTATTTTTGTCTTCAAAAATATCGTCTTCTTGCATATATGGCTCAAAAATTGAAGCATCCAGCTCTATACAACTCTTGGTAAACGCATCAATGATACGTTCAGATTGTAATACTTGTGATTGCTCCTTAAAAACATCTGAGGTAGTTAAGTGAACTGATGATAATAATTGCATATTGATAAGGTTTAAAAATGTAATTAGTTAGTCAAATTAAAATACGGGTTTTCTGAAATGAAAATTTTCCGAAATACATAATGACTTTATGAATTTGCCCAATAAATTAATGTCTTCAGATTTTGAGTAATGAAAACATTCTAAAGGTTCGCCAGTACTTTTGTTGTATAGCGAAGGGGATTCAGGATTTTCAGTTAATAATAATTTAGGTATATAGAATTCAGAATATTTATTTTCATATTCGCATTCCAACTCTTGAATAGCCTCTATAAATTCTACGCCATTCACATCTTTATTATCCTCTGTAATTATTAGATTAATCCACTCTTCCTTTTCAAGGTTAGTTTCTAGAAATTCTGTTGCTTCCACAATATTTTCAAAAAGATACCAATTACTATTGGGAACAAATTTATTCTTCATTTCTTGAGTAAAAATTCTAGAATAGCTCTGGTCATTATCTACATAAATTACATTAATTGCTTTCTGTATTGAATTATTGGAATCTATAGTTTCTTCTGGGTATAAGAACTGTGACCATAAGTAATATTTATACTTAGTATAATCAAGATTTAAATTATTATTCTTTTCGATAATAGTCTTATAATTTTCTAAAAGTGCATATCCTGTAATTTGTAATTCAAACTCAAGGCAATCCTCTTGTTCTGTTCCATCGTTGACATATTCTAACTCCTTTTCAAGAACTTCTGTTGGGATAAAATTTATACAAGTTTCTGATGTTTTAATTGAATACTTTTTATCAGCTTCTACAAGGGTAAGGATCTTAGGAGAATATCTTAGTCTTTCATCTCTATTAGTAATTCTGTGTTCTGATAATAAGCGATTAATCTCAATAAGAAATTCTCGCTTACTATTTATTCTTGATTTTATGAATAATTCCTCCCTATTGATGCCAATTTCATTTCTTAAGATGTCAACTATTGGGTGACCATAAATTTCCATAACAAAATTGTTTTCCTAATTTATGAAGTTATTAATCTATTAGGTTATGAATAATTTGAGAGAACTATTAAATAAATTATTGAACTATTAGATATAATTCAAATATCAATACTTTTAATGAGTATTTGCCAATTCCTTCATAACATTTATCATGTTGTTTGCAACTATATTATATGGCGACATTAAGCATATTTTAGTATCAATATAATTAAGACATTCTTCTTTATTCTTAACTTCTTCTACTACATTGTTATAAATCGTAATTTCACAATTTCCATAAAACAAAACTTCTGTATAGTTTCCCATATCAACTATATCATCTGGCATTCCTTGTACTTTGATGACCTGTTGTCTAGTATTTCCAGTTTTAAAATAGAATCTTAAAAACTGTGCTGCTGACTTTATTTTCTTCATTTTTTCATATGTTGCAAGCTCATATTTTGATGGCGGGGATTTAATTAACGCATTAGAAGTTGATATTGAATCTTTAATTCTTTCCACATTGAAAGTAGAATCTACAATTCTCCTAATTTGTTCTTTTGTAAGAGAGGGGCCCGAGTTTGAATCCAAAACTGGTTTTTCAGCAAACTCAATTTGAGTTTTATTTGTGCTCTCAATTTTTTTTTCTTGCGGTTGACACCCTATTAAAGGAATCAAGATTAAAAGAATTTTTTTCATATTATTAATGTGTTGGTTAAGGTTTTAAGCTAAAATATAGAGAATTCTCTATTGTGCAAAATAGTCAAAACAATTCCCTTTTAAGGGTGAAGAAAAAGCCCAAATCTGGATATTATATTAATAAACCTGCACTTTTTTAGTGGGCTCGAAAATCAGGGAAATTATAAATTCTAAAGGACTTTCAATTGAAGAATTAGCAAATAATTCTGGTATGGATTATTCTCAATTAGCTAGAATGGAAACAGGTCAGGTAGAAAATCATTATTCAATGCTGAAAAAAGAATTGGTGCAGTGTGAGAATAATATTTCCCAAATAAGCTCAAACTTTCCTTGAATATATGTGACTTCTAACTTTTTTATTTCGTCTATCTGATCACTTAGAATAACATAAAGATAGTCAGCTTCAGCATTGTTATATTTCAAAGTATGTTCCATGATGAAATTCAATAATTTTTGCAGATATAATTTAATACCAATAAGCTAATAGTCCCGGAAATTGCATAAACCTCACTTTGTTCGCTTTCTGGTTTTGTATTATTGAACAATACTTTTCCCTTATTATCTTTGACTATAAGAGTAATGTCTTTAATTGTTTTTGATAAACAATTATATACAGAATAAACAAAATAGGTTACGCTGGGTACTATTATTGTTTTACCGTTTTGGTATAGCTTATAATTTACTATAGTAAACTTTGACCATCCCATTTTTGTCCCATTAGCATTTTTTACAACATTATCACCATTCACATATGTCTTCTCTCCATTTTCATTTTTAGCTATATATATCCAATTTTGAGCCTTAATACTACGGGACAATAACAGTACTATAAGTACAAGTTGAAATTTTATAAAGTTTTTCATAAATATCTCTTTAAATGTTTTTTAATATTATTCGGCAGTTTTATTAACCCATTTGCCTAATTTGAGTACATATCGTAATGCGATTACAATTACGAGGAATATCAAAGCATAACGTAATGAAGACTTAAAGCAACTTTGTCTAATTATTTTCAATTCTTCATTAATACACTCAACCACTGTCTTAGATATAGTATCAAATTCATAATTTGGATTTCTAGCATACTCAATACAGTGAGTAAGATGATTTGTTTTATTTTTTAAATTGTCCTTTAATCTAAAAGTTTCTTTATCATAATTTGCTTCCTCTCGTATTTCTTGAGGTGTCCTACTGTTACGATCCTTGTAAGGATTACTCCAATAAGTAGTGTACGAGTAATCCTCTCTGGCTATAATTTTTTTCCAGGAAGATTTGACATCAATTAGATTACGCCTCTCCTTATCTGTAAAATATCGTATACAGAAAAAGGCGACTCCAAAAGCTACTGCTATAAGAAGTAAATAAAAGTTTACTTTTATTTCATTTGCTACTATTACATTGTTTGACTTTATCATGATTGAAGCATTTGATGGATAAGTTAGTTTTGGTTAGCGGAAATCTGATTGGTTCTAGAACAAAATAAGGCAAAATTGCTCTAATTAAATACATTACTATAGCTTCATTTTGTTTCTGTGAAGTACTACAGAGACAATGAAGTTTTAAAACAATTTGGGGACAAGGTAAGAGCAATTAGGCTGTCTAAAAAGATGTCTCAGGAGGATTTAGCTTATGAATCTGGTCTTGAATACAGTCAAATAAACAGAATTGAGTTGGGTAAGATTAAAACAAGCATTAGTCATCTATTTATTATCGCTAAAGCTTTAAACGTTACACCCCAAGATCTTATCAATTTTTCCAAAACATATAGTGCAACAATCAATTCAGTTCATTTTCTTGGAACGACCCAATTTTTGGTTATACCATTATCACAACTATGTGGTGTGAGATTTGTATCATTGACTTTAAAAAGTGTGGGTATTTGAACCGCATGTCCAAAAATTAGAGCAGTTGTCTTGGAATGGATGGTAATCGACTTAAAGAAAGAGCTTTTTAAGTAGTCTGCTTAATAACTTGTATTGCAACGCTACTACCAAAGTTGCTCATCCTCTTAAATCTGGTCATACATTACTAACCTCATATTTATAAGTTCTGTTGTTAAAAGCAGGACGTGTGCCTTCTAGTATATCAACTATTGCTTTATTTATATCAGTGTTTTCTATTCCGCCCGTTATGAAGCTCACCTTATTCTTTTTTTCTTTTGCAATATCCATTCGAATTATTTGTTCTGCGTCACACACTACTGCAAGATTTGGGTTATGTGTAACAATTATAATCTGTCTTCTTTGTTTGGCTTTTTTGATAAAGTGTACCAATATTTTATAGACACTTTGATTGTCTAGGTTCTCTTCCGGTTGGTCAATTATTATTGGTATATCTCTTTTGTCCAGCAGCAGGTAGAATATTAATAATAATGCACCTCTTTCGCCCGGGGATAATTCAGTAAGGTCTTTATTGCCAAGCTTTAACTGGTATCTGGGTTCATAGTAGTCCATAGAAAAAAGAAAATCATAGAAATCTTTATCGCTGAATCCACCTTTCAATTGGCTTTTCAATTCTTTTTTATCTTGATTACCATCTTCCTGTCTTTTATCATAATGCAAATGATCCAGAATTTTATTTACCCATTCAACTACGGCATTAGTATCATTAAAGTCAACTACTTCTGAAATTTTATTCAGCATTAGGCGTGCTTCATTTACACCATAAAAACTTCCCGCTGCTCCATTGCTGATATAATTAAACAACTTGCTTTCAAATTCATGAATTTCTAATGCAACATCAACATTTACATTATAATCACTTAACTCGTTTTTATTCATCGCAATAAATTCTGTAACAGGTTTATATAATTCTCTGTATAAATCTGCTATTGATTGCTTAAGCGCAAGCAATTCCTTTAGAGTGTTTATACGTTTAATATATGCCTCGGTTAAATCTGTTTCTATATTATTATCCAGATAATTTTTAATTACCTGATAGTAATTAAGCGTTTCGTCTTTTTCTGTTGTTCCGGTTATCTGATTCTTTTGTCTTTCCCAATCCAACACTTCAGTTAAATATTGCTGGTATTGCTTACTCTCTCCTTCTAATTCTTCCTGAAGAGTCTTAATAGCAGCATTGGCATTATTAATCAACAACTCAGGGTTAGAAGGATTCGTATCTATAAGCAACCCTTCAATTTCGTCAATACGAATAGACTTCTGCAGAATAATTGCCGCTACCGATTCTATATTAACTGTGTAAGTTACCAGGCTGTCTTCTGAAAGGCCAAATTTTTCAATAAATATTTTATTGGTTTCTAAAAATTTATTTATGTAATCAGCAAGTCCATTTAGCCGGTCTCTTAAAGTGGTTGCTTCATTTATATCAATTTCTAAAGTTGCTCTTTCTCTTGATAAACTATCAATTAAATGTTGTTGTATTTTAATTATACCTCTTTGTTCAGCTATCTTCCTGCCAACATCTTCTGTCTTTTGTCTTTTCTCATCAGTTTCTGCTGGAGGTTCTTTTTTCAATGGCTCCTTTTCAATATGAACTCTTAGTTCATTTTCTTTTGCAAGTAGAGATTCATTAATTGAATTACGATAACTAACTGAATTTTTCTTTTCTAACTCTGTGATGCGAATGTTTTGCTGAAGAATAGCAGTTTTTATTTGGTTAATTTCATTTTGCAAAGACTGCTTTCTGTTGTTGAGCACTTCTGTAAGTGTGCCTTTTCCAAGCTTCTGATAATCTTCCAGCCTGGAAAAGATTACTTTCTCCAGTTCCTCTTCAAAAATTTTTTTATCAACTGAAGTACAGAGTCGTTCTAAAAAATTTTGGGGGAGGTACTTAACTCTTTCTGGTGAATCAAGATTTGATGTAGCACTTAAATTTATAGACTCCGGGCTTCCTCCCTCCCAATGAATAACAGCCTCAAATTCCTTAGCCAAATTTGGACGAGGATTTCTGAATTTTTCTTTATTGAGAAATGAAAAATGGGTTTGATCAATATGTGCATTACCACATAGACCCAAAATATCGGAAAGTGCACTTTTCCCTTTTCCTTTATTACCTATAATAGCAACTAATTCGGGATTCATATCTATTTCGAAATTATCAAACCATGTGTCTGCAATTGTACTACCAGGCACCTTCCTAATTTCAATAGACTTAATATATTTCGTAGGATTAACAGCAACAGCTTTTAGTATTGGTGGAATTTCACCAATAAAAATACGGGAGGGCTCATTGAGGATTTGCAATAACCCTTCAAAAGTTGTTTCAGCCTTTACCCACGTTGTATCTTTTACTATTTCAATATCTCCTTTGGTATCATTTCGTTTTACACACTTTCCCAAAAAGTCATCTATATCAATAAATGAATGAGCATCACATCCGGTAATAACTGGCTTTGCTTTCGCCAATTCCTTGGATTCGTACCGATCTGTTTTTAAATAATATTCTATGTTCTGTTTACCCCCAAAAAAGCCATCGCATGTCTTATCGATTTCATCCGTAACATTTAGTTTTCTGGGCGACTTTGTATCTGGTCGCAATCCTGCATTATTTGCAGCTGCTAACAGAACATAACAATTTTCTTTCCCAAAAACTTCCTTTAGCTTTTCTCTCAATTTTGTATAGTCAATACCTGCTTTTTTAAAGTCGCTTTCTTCAGAAATACCTTGACAGGATACAACGGCGCCTTTGTTTGTAATATTTGTATTTAATTTCCCTAAGAATTCATCAATCTTTTTTTTTATAACCGTATTAGAAAAGACGACATGAATGTTTACTTCTTCAGCACTTCTATTGACTGATACCTCCAAGCGAAATTCAATGTTACAAAAAAACAATTTCGCTGACTCTGGATACAGTACTTTATATTTTTCTAAAAAAATAAAATAATTATCAGCAGAAAAATAATCAGTGATCGCAAATACTTCTACATCTGAATCATGTATTTTTTTACAATATTCATCCCATACATCACCCTTTTCAACAATAAAGTTGTTATTAAGTTTAGTAAATGGGGTGTGGATATGTAAATCCCATTTTCTCCATTCTGAGCCTCTGTTGTATTTAGTATTTGACATAGCAAAAAATTAAAGTTCTTATTCAAAATATTTAAACTCCTTCACCAATAATCTATATATCTCTTCTTTAACAGCTTTTGTCAACTTCTGAATGTCGCTAAATCTATTCTGTAAATCTACTTCACCATTTTGTTCTGCATATTTTTTTATCTGAATGAGTCCAGAGTAAGGAGTAACAAAGTCAGGATAGTCGAAATATACAAAATAGGGTTCGTCTTTAAGCCCGACATTTTCGAGAGTCTGACCTTTGCAGTACTCTTTATTCCAATATCGATATAGTTCAGTAATAGCTTCTACTAATAATTGAGCAGGATTTTCTGATGGCTTTTTAATAATTTCATTTGTCAAATTTGTTGACCAAAAGCTTTTGGGATTTGTCGGACAAAGAGGATTGTCGACATATACTTCTGGAGCTCCTTTTATAGGGTTGTTCTTTTCAAATTTGGTAACCACGCAACGGTTTTCGGCAAGCACAAATGCAAAGCAGAGGCTGTGCCAATATTTTTCTTCTTTGATGGAAATATTAGGATTCCAAATATCATATTGATTGGCCCAGATAGGGTAAAGACCATTAATTGCTTTTGTCAAAGCAAACCATGTGAATGTAATTTTTGTAGACTCTAAGTCATATGCACAATATCCATATTTGTCAGATGTGCCACTTTGAACTTTGGTCAAATTAATATCTATAAACCCAGGTCGAAGTTGAAACCATACTCTATCAGGATTATTTGTAAACCTATCGTCTTTGCCTTTTACTCTAACAGGAGTCATGTCATCCATAAATCCTATAAACTCAGAGTTCTCAATTCCGTAAGTTTTCTTATTCTTCCGTCTTGGATCTATTAATGGAAGGCCACCACATGGTTTAGAAGATTCTTTTTCTTGTTTAGTTTTATCCCTTTTGAAATCGTACATTCTTTGGTCAATCCAGTCCTTTATGTAACCTCTATTATTATCAAGTTTTACGTCTTTTTTCCCTCTCAATAATTTCTTTATCTCTTTTTCAAGCTTTTCATCTTCTTGCTCCCATACAATATTTAAGTCCGTGGCTTTCCAAGTGGTAAGGTCTTTTACTTTAACTATATTTTTATTACCTTTTTCTTTATAGCTATATTTCCAAATCGTAAATGCTAATGGCCATTTGCCGTCAAGTTTAAAAAATTCATTACTGGTTATGATAAACCCAGTTTGATATTCAAAATAATTATCCCAAATGTTCCTGAAATTTTGATAAGTAGGACGGGGTAAAAGCCAACTGGTTGGCGTAAATATCATAACTAATGGCTCAGTCCCTGGTAATTCTTCAACCTGTACTCTTGACATATTTAGTATCTGTCCGAGGAAAGCGAGATACCTTTCTTTCCCTGCATCATCACCTGTTAATTCTAAGATACTTGGATGTATTGCATATTCCGAGTTTGTGGCATCACGAGCAGCAACGTTTTCGTCTGTATTTTTATAAGGAGGATTTAAAAGAAAAGCTAATGGTTTATCCAAGACAACATTATTTCTGTTCACTTCATCTTGGAGCCTTGATAAATAAGTTTGTGCATCTTCATCAAGAAAATTCAATCCTTCATTATTAGAAGTTTTGGGGACTATCGTAAATCCATGTTCTACATGCCATGGGTCAGCTTTCATACGGCGTTCAATAATTTTCAATAAATCTGGTTGCAATTCTGAAACGATTTTATGTTTCAATTTCCCTTTCCAACTACTAACAAGATTACCGCTTCCGGCGGCAGGATCAAATACAATATAATTTTCATTGAGGTCTTCCTCTATTTCCTGTTTGGCAAACCATAAGGCGAATTTGCTAAGATTGTTATTTGTAAAAAAGATACCATGTTGCTTTACATATTCCGGAGCCACTTTGGCTAACACTTCATCAAATCTGCCAAAATAGTAATCAACTGTAAGACCACTTCCTTCGTTTGTGAATACATATTGTGTTTCTACAAACCGAGTAAAATCCTGAATTTTATTTCGATGAATGGCAACCGGTGAACTGTGTTTCTTTCCTTTAAATCCGGTAACGGTTACTTCTGTTTCATCTTCATTTACACTAACTGTGCTTGTAATATCCCAAAAGGCGACTATTGTGTAAAAGGCATGAACAGCTTCGATATGAGTAGGAAAGAATGCTTCCATTCTTTCAATCGTATTAATAAAATTGTGGGTACTGATAAGAAAGCGATCGCTATCAAGATTTTTTAGAATTTTAAGAATTTCATATGATTCAGTCAAAAGATTTCTGGCACCTCCAAATATATCTCCCTGTAAATTTTTTGGTTCAAGCCAATAGAGGGCACTGTCGTGAATAGCTTTTATTGTTGCTTTATCACATTTTTTTGCGATTTCTTTGCCAATGGCATTTGGTGCTTTGTTAATATCTGCCTGGTATGAAAGTCTGATTGCTTCTTCTGGGAGTTTGTTAACTTTCCAAATACCAACAAACTCTCTTGCTATTACCATAATGGTATGAAAACCGAGTCCGAATTTTCTATGATAATGTATTGCCTGGAATAAACCCTCCAACCATTGTTTGTACTGTGTTTTGCTTTCTACTATTAATTGTCCATCTATATATACATCAGCACCTTTCGCATCATTTTCAATTTTGAATCGCTGCTTGAAAAGATTTTGAAACAATGGATATAATAAAGCCCGACGAGCATTTTCAACGCTTTCACTCCGTAGGTATTGTTTGAACTTATCTAATTCCGATCCAAATGATTCTTTATGTTTCATAATGAATAAGGTTCTTTTACGAATATATGAAAAGGAAAATAAATATCATTAAAAACTGTTGATAATCAATGATATAGTTAAAAAATTGGGTAACGATATACTACTTCCCACACCCCGTTTAGAATTTGTGTTTTTAAGCGAATGTATTAGGGAATTACACATATAATGTTTTGGTTCAAACGGTTTCAGGTTAAAATACAAAATAGGGTGAAGGTATTTCAATTAAAATTTGAGGTAGATAAAAGTGAACATATTTTTTCTATATTTATATCTTTATCATAATTAGCGTTAGCTTGACTATTGTCCCACGTTAATTCTTTAAATCTTCGCCAAAGGGACTTGGCGACAAACTGTTTTTATGAGAAGTCCTGAAACCCGTTTTTTTGGATGGATATTTATCATCTTCGCTACGATCTGTGCAAAGGTCAACATAACCTATATAAGAAATTTTGAAAGCATTGCAGACATTGATAAATACCAGTCTATAAACGTAACTAAATTCAATATAATACTTTCTTTAATATTCGCTGTTTCTGGTGCTTTAATGATTGGGAAGAATAAACGTCAGCATTTAATCAAATAAAACAGATTGCGTTAATTCTATCCAATATAATTGATAATGGCAAAAAGTCAGAGCGAAATAATTCGTAATGGAACGACAACGCTTCAAAAACTTATTCTTAATACGCCTAACGAGTTATTTATACTGTCTATAATCGCCCAAGATGGTACAGTATTTACTCCTGCTTTTATTCTTGATGCAACTAAAAAGAATCCTATAAATTTCACTCCTAACTCGCCACCTAAATTAAAAGAAGCATACGCTATTTTCTTTAGGTTAATAGAAAGGGGCATGGTTAAGCAAGGGTTTAATAAAAAGAATGAGTATAGAACTATAATAACCTTTCGAGGGCATATTTATCGTATTACTGGTCATTATACATTTGGGATATGGACGTTTGTTTTAGGCATATTAATTGGATGGGCTTTACAAGGGATTAACTGCAACCAAAGTAATAGCAAATCAAATTCTTCCACACCCATATCCAAAAAGGCAGACTCCATACCCATACCGGGGTTGGATAAAAAAGCCTCTTCTCTTTCGGACACATCAAAAGTTCGTACAGATACCACAAGAATAGACACAGCATCGTCCAAGATATTAGTGAAGCCAGCACAACTAAAATGATTTTCATAATTTTTAATGAAATGCACCAAATTCCAACAGAACTTTATGAGAATATTATTAGTATTGAGAAAAAGTTAGAAAATAATGGCAGCTCAGAATTTATATAACGTTAACCGTAGTAAAAATTCAACATCCTTTTATGGAGATTAAAGAAATACCCGTAATAAACTTGTATTCAGACGGTGGAGCTGAACCCAATCCAGGAAAAGGTGGGTTTGGTGTAATCATGTACTATAAAGAGATTAAACGTGAGTTCAGTCAAGGTTATGAATTTACAACTAACAACCGAATGGAACTTATGGGCGTTATTTATGGACTTGAACAACTTAAAGCAAAGTCAGTAGTGCATGTCTATTCCGATTCTCGTTATGTAGTTGATGGTATTGAAAAAGGTTGGGCAGAAAGGTGGAGATCGAATAATTGGTATCGAACAAAAACAAAAAAGGCTATCAACTATGATTTGTGGGACAGACTTTTGATTCTTATTTCAGCACAAGAAAAAGTTACATTTAATTGGATTAGGGGTCATGCAGGACATCCTGAAAACGAAAGATGCGATGAACTTTCTTTAGCGGCCTTAAACGGTGAAGATTTGCTAGTTGACACTGGATACCAACCTAATCAATTGCAAGGTGATGAAAATGGTGAGGGAGAATTTGTTCAAAGAGGTTATCAGAAAACTAAAGAAAATGCTGAAGGAGATCCTTGCAGAAAATGTGGGACAAACGTTGTAAAGAAACCAACCAAAAAGAAGAAAGCTAAACCGGGTCAGACTTATTATTATGAATACTACC
>Ga0154020_10006637_pt1 | contig 13560 bp, 8 predicted proteins | sample Klosneuvirus_201_FD_109709 | JGI IMG/M metagenome (GOLD analysis project Ga0154020, IMG submission 109709) | Active sludge microbial communities from wastewater, Klosterneuburg, Austria - Klosneuvirus_20160825_MG | ecosystem: Engineered > WWTP > Aerobic digester > Activated sludge | place... | reverse complement strand
GTTTTTAAACTCACCCCATGGCGTTACCGCGCTCACGGTTTCAAGCGTGATTCTCCCGCCGAAGGATTCTAGCTGCTCCGCGTCACCGTTCAGCATCACGCGAATGACCGGAGCACCCGTGAATTGAATCTGATCCACGGCATCCTGCAATCGGCGCAGGCGGTCCAGCAACGCCCCGGGTGGCTGTTTCGTGCGGCCCTGAAAGACCGGCCAGTCGCGCACCGCCGTGGCGTTGGCAATCCGTCCGCTCGCCTGGAGCCGCACGCCCGTGTAATCCGCCGAGAGATCGTCGAGGCTCCACTCGTTACCGGGCAGAAAACGCAGGGCGACGGTGAGGTTGGAGACGGCGAACGGGCGGGAAGGTTCGTTGGTGGCGGCGAGTTCCCAGATCAGGCTGCCCTGGCGCAACGTCACGCCGCGCACTTCGAGCTTCAATCGCGCGAGGGCGGCGTAGTTCAATTGCACGTCAGCCGAGCGAGCGGAAAATCTTGGCAAAGCCGGACTGTTGTTCGTGCCCAGCACGCGGATGTTCTCGGCAACCAGCCCGCGATAGCCGCGCAGGCGCAGGCGGGTGAACTCCAGATCCACACCACGGCTGCGGAGATTCTCCAGCAGCGGGCGCTTGATGAAATCAGGCAGGCCGACCTGGTTCAGGTAGGCGCCGATGCAAACCAGCACCAACAGCGTCATCAGCACCGTGATGCGGAACCGCCGGAAGTAGATCCGCAGCCGCCGCCACACGGTGCGCTTCGGTTTGCGCTGTGGCTCAGAGGTCATCACGGACGGGGATGCTGAGGTAGGTCAGGATGTCCTGATAGATCGCCCACGGAAACTCCATGAGCCACGAGACGCCGTCGAGCGTGACGACGGCATAGGGGAATTGCGATGGCGCGGTGCCGCCAAACTCGATCTGGTGCTTCCCGCCGTCCTTCAACTCAAAGGTGAGCCGATGCACGGGATTGGTGAAACCGTAAGCGGCGCGGTCAAATTCTCCGCGCGCCGTCCAGAACGCCGCCGTCAGATCGCCGATGCGATGCACGCTTTCCTCCACCGCCAGCGTGTTGATGGCACCGACCGAGCCGGGCGCAACGGACCAGAGGTTGGTCCCCTTCCGGACAATCTCCTTCGTCCGCCCGCCGTCCTCGATGCGGACGCGGGTGACGTCTTCCTCGGTGAAATGCCAGACGCGCCGGTCCCGCATCTCCCAACTGGCCGCAGGCAGCAGATCGAAGTCGGCCTGCTTCACGGCATACACGGAATCTTCATCCGCGCGCCGGGCGAAAACGAGCCCGTCCTTTGACGCACCGAACATCAGTTGCCCGACAGAAGCATTTGTATCGTTGCGGTCGGGTTTCACGAGATATTGCCGTTGCGGCGTGGCGAGCCCGTAATTGGTCAGGGCCGACTCGATGACCACATCCTTCACGAACTGCTCCACCTGCAATTGGGCGAGCGCGACGATGGACTGGTTCATGTAGTTCGTATCCGCGATGAAGTCCGGCGGCAGCACGCGCCAAAGGTTGTTGGTTTCCCGCACCAGTTTGAACCGGTCCTTGCCGACGACTTCAATGGACTCCGGCACAAGGCGGATGGTGACAAGGTGACGGTCGTAGAAATCCGTGGCCGTCGCTCGCCAGGCCTCTATCAATTCGCGCGGCACCGTCACCACGCTGTCCAATCCGCTGCGGCGGGCATAAACGAGGCTGGCGTTGTTCGTCGGACTTTTGCCGAAGTGCAGCGCGGCGGCTGTATTGGTGCCGGCGACAAATGTGATGTCGAGTTCCGGAGTTTGCAGTCCATAGGCGTCCAGGTCGGCCTGGGGACTGTCGGTGATGAACTGAGCCACACGAACTGACTGCAATTGTTCAAGCAGTTTGTTCACATGAGAATTATCCGCGCGGGCTTTCTGCCGGACAAGCCGCCACTGGCCATTGGTCGGGTTGCGCTGCAATTCAGTCACCCGCGCCCCGTTGTTGACGAGCATGCGGTCGTAGGCAAACGACTTCCAATCGAGCAACGCGGTGTCGCGCCAGTCGCCAGGCGATTGCGGCAGCGCGCCCAGCAAATTCGTGGAAACGAGATGCACGCCAGGAATGCCGACCACCTCGACGAAAACCTGGTCGCCCGGTGCCGTGCGCGAGCCGATGACGATCTGCTTGCGATCCGCACCGGTGAACAACGCCACCGTGGCGGTCGGTTTGTCGAACCCGAAATCCGCCGCAGCGTTGGGTTGACCGAGGAGTTCACCAGGCGACAAAAACCGGTCGGGCTGCAGGCCGCCGAACATCGCGAGCAGAGCTTCGACCTTCTCCTGACGCGCCGGGTAAAGCAAAGGCTTGAGAAGCTGCCATGAGCCATTGGTGCGCTGCGCGAAAAGTTCCGGCTGGCCGCTGACACGCACCTGGATGCCGATAAGCGCCATTGGATCCAGTCCTGGCAGCACGCGCATGGGCAGGCGGGCCGGGCCGGCGACGTATTTTTCCCACGCGAAAATAAACCCGCCCAGCAGCGCGGCAAGCGCGAGGAGTAGCCAGGTGTTCTTCGAGTTCATCGCAACAGGGAAATGCTGAAATCGGAACAAGTCATGGTTGCCGCATAAAATTTCAGCATGTCAGTTCTTCAGCCTTTGACTTTCAATTCCGGCGGCGCAACCAGACCAGTGCCCCGATCAACAGCGCCGCGCCAGGCAGCCCCCCAAGCAGGACGATGTAGGCGGACTTCAACTGGCTGCGCGTCATGATGATCTTGAACTCGCTCACCTTCTGCGGCCCCAACCCTTCCATCAACTCCTGCCGGTTCAGCAGCCAGTTGAGCGCGTAATTCATAAAGTCCCGGTTGGCGGCGGAATCGATCATCTGGTTGCCGAGAAAAATCGAGTCGCCGATGACAACGATGCAGGTGGTGCCGCGTCCGTTCGCCACGCCCTTGACCGCACCCTTCTCGACGGCAACCGCGACGGGTCTCGGTTTGGCCGGAGCATTGGTTTCATCAATCAGCGTCGAGCCGGGACCGGTGAACGCAAGCTCATCCACGGAAGGCGCATCGGTCGCGGTGGCGGTCGCTTCGATGCGGGAAATTTCCCGGGGCAGGATGAGGTGAATGCTGGAGTCAATCAGCGCGTTCGCCACGAGATGCTTTGAAAAACTCTTCACGACGACATCCTGGCCGCGCAGGGAATTTTCGTCGTCTTTGATCAGGTGATTGCTGACGTTGACCCCCCACTTCGCGAGCAGCTTTTCCAGGCCGAGTTCCTTGTCCACGGAGGTGCAACTGAAAAGCGCCAGCAGCCGCCCGCCTTCGGTGAGGTAGCGCTCAATCTTGGCGAGTTCGACGTCGGACAATGCCTTCGTCGGGCCGGCGATGATGAGCGCGTTGCAATCGGCAGGGACCGTGTTGGTGCTGAGCAACGAAAGCGGCTCGATGCTGACGTAATTCTGGAGCGCAACAACAGTCGCAAATTTGAGGTAGCCTGTCTGCTCCTTGCCGTCGCCCAATGCGTGTTCGCCGTGACCGGTGAGATAGTAGGCGCGCTGCGGCACGGGATTGATGACCGCAAGCAGCAAAGTCGAGCACATCATCTCGCCCTTGAAGGCGACGGGCTTCTTGCGGAACTCCATCTCCTGCTTGTTCGGGACGCGCTCGGTCGAATAATCCATCAGCGCATCGCCGTTCACCATCTTCACGCGGCCCGCACAATCGAAGATGACGAGGTTCTTGTCCGTCGGCGCATCAAGCTTGTATTTGGTCTTGATGCGCTGGGCTTCCGCCGGGCTGCTGGTGTAATCCACAGTCTCGATGGAGATGTTCGGATTCGCATGACGATATTCTTCCACCAGCGCGCTGACCGTGCTGAACAAGGGATCCTCCCGTTCGTAGTAGAGCGTGACGTGGACCTGGTTGGTCACGGATTTGAGCAGGCCGAGCGTGCGGGGCGACAACTGGACGCGTGTCTGCGTGCTCAGGAAACTGCGCTGGAAAAAGAAATTGTGGCTGATGTAGTTCACCATGCCGACGATGGCGAGCACGGCGACGAGGCCGACCAGCTTGCTGAAGCCGATGCCCCATTTGCGGCCGGGCGAAAAACTGGGCGGAGGTTGGCGTTCGGCAGACATGTTATTTCCAGCGGCGGCTTTCCACCACCCGCAGCGTCAGGAAGAGGAACAACAGGGTAAGGGTCACAAACGAAACGATGGCGCGCGAGTCCACGATGCCACGCGCGAAATCCTGCATCTGGTCCGTGATCGCGAAACAATCAAGCAAGTTGCCGAGGTTGCCAAATTTGCCGCGTAGTTCGCCCACGTAGTTTCCAACGACGAACAACGCGAGGTTAAATCCCAATGCCAGGATGGCTGCGACCGCCTGGCTTTGCGTCAGCGAGGACGCAAAACACCCAAAAGACAGGAACATTCCACCCACCAGCAGGATGCCGAGATATGTCGTGCCGAGCAGGCCGGGGTCAAGCGGTGGAGGGTTGACGCTGAAACGGTGGATGGTCACGAGGCAACCCAGCAGCGGCAGCCACATGATGGAGTAAAAGATGATGGCAGCAACGAACTTCGCCAGCACCACCTGACCGTCACGCACCGGTGCCGTCATCAAGGTTTCGTAGGTGCCGCTGGCTTTCTCCAGCGCAAAGGAACGCATCGTGATCAGCGGCGCAATCGGGATCAGCACGAACCACGGATACCACGTTCCGAAGAAGAGCTCGTTCAACGGCATCGGCATCGGCTTGAGCAGGATCTGCTCGATGATGCTGATCAGGCAGATGCCCGTCAGCAACGTCGCCGCCGCGATGATCACGTAGCCGGTCATCGAAAGAAAATACGACGCCAGTTCGCGCCGCGTCAGCGTGAGGAACACCCGCATCAGCCTTCCTCCTCCTCATTGGGCCGCGTGACCTGGACATAAATGTCTTCGAGCGAATGACGGCTCCGCGTCAACTCACGCAAGGCCCAGCCGCGCTCACGGGCCATCTGGTAAACCGACGGGCGCAAGTCCACGCCCGCCCGCGGCGTCAGCGCACAACGATGGAACGAGCCGTCCATCTGCGACACATCAAATTGTTCAATCTCCGGCATGTGCGCCCAGCACTCTTCCAGTTCATGCACCGGCCCGGAGATTTCCGCGATGACCTGCCCGTCACGGCTCATCGTGCGCTGCAAATTTTCCGTCGTGTCGGCGGCGAGGATGCGGCCCTCATACATGATGAGCACGCGGCTGCACGTCATCTCGACCTCCGGGAGGATGTGCGTGGATATCAAAACCGTGTGTTTCTCCGCCAGACTCTTGATCAATGCGCGCACGGCACGGATCTGATGCGGGTCAAGGCCGATGGTCGGTTCATCGAGGATGATCAGCTCCGGTTCGTGAACGAGCGCGTCCGCCAGTCCGACGCGCTGGCGGTAGCCCTTGGAAAGCTGTCCAATGATCTTTTTGGCGACGTCGTTCAAGCCGCATTGCTCCATCACCGTGTCCACCCGGTCGCGTGACCGGCCGACGCCCAGGCCCTTGAGCCGCGCGCGGAATTTCAGATACTCGCGGACGCGCATCTCCGGGTGCAACGGATTGTTCTCCGGCATGAAGCCGATGCGTCGCCGCACTTCAAGGGAATCGTGGAAAACATCCAAGCCGGCCACGCGCACCGTGCCGGAAGTCGCCGGCAAAAAACAGGAGAGGATGCGCATCGTCGTGCTTTTTCCAGCACCATTCGGCCCAAGCAGGCCGACAATTTCGCCGCGTGCGACCGCAAACGATATGTCGTCCACCGCAGTGTGGCCGGAATAGCGTTTGGTTAAATTTGAGACCTCAATCATCGGTTCGCAACTCGTGAGTAAGCGAGCGGGAGCTTAGTCAATCCGCAGGACTACGGGCGAACAAAAATTTCTGCCCTTTGCCGCGCGCGACGCCGTCAGGGATTCCGCAGCTTGAGGTCCACCTTCCCCTGCACCGGCTGCACAAACCGGTCGCCAATTGGCTGGAACGCGATGATCGTGATCTTGGCGGTTTCATCCTTGCCCTTGTTGATCAGTGCGAATCCAAAATCGCCCAGCTCATTCACCGGTGTTGCATCAATCGTCGTGACCAGCATGCCCGGCTTGAATTCCGCCACCTCCGCCGGGCTGCCTTTTTCTACGCCCGTGATCAACAGCCCCTGTCCATCGGCCAATCTCAGCCGGGCGGCCGCCTGCGGAGTGATCTGCTCCAGCGTCAAGCCGGTGCGCCGCTTCACGATGTTCTCAAACGGCTCGAGTTTGACATTCACCGCCCGTCGCGCGCCCGCATCGAGCGCAACCAGTGCCACTTCATGCGATTCAGGGGTGGTCAGAAGCTGTTCGCTGAAATCCACCAAACTATTCGGCGTCTTGCCGTTTACCTGGGCAATCTGCATCCCCGCTTTCAACCCGGCTTTCTCCGCGGGGCTTCCCGCCTGAATGTTCGCGATAGTCAGTATTGAAGCATTAGCTTTGAGTTTGGCCCCGAACCACATCGAGTATTTGATCTCGGGCGAAAAGAACTCCGAGATGGCCGCCGAAATCTCCCGCACTGGTATCGCGAAGCCGATGCCCTGCGCCTGCCGATACACCGCCACGTTGATGCCGATGAGCTCGCCGCGCAAGTTGATCAGCGGTCCCCCGCTGTTGCCCGGATTGATCGCCGCGTCGGTCTGCAGCCAGTCCGCGATGTTCAAGGGTTCGCTGCCCGACGTAAGCCGGCGGTTCTTGGAACTGAGGATGCCGCGCGAGACCGAACCGCCAAGGCCAAACGGGTTGCCGAGCGTGACCACCGTTTCACCCAGCAACAGATCATCATCCTTGGCAAACTTGATGGCCTTGAACTTCTCGCCCGGCTTGCTGCGAATCTTCAGCAATGCCACGTCGCTTCGCTCCGTCTGAACCACCTTGTCCGCGTCATACACCCGCCCGTCGGAAAGCTTCACCTGCACACGCGTCCCGCGCCGCACCACATGGAGATTCGTGAGAATGTAGCCATCCTCGTCAATGATCACCCCCGAGCCGAGGTTGTCGAGCTGCTCCTTGGTCTCCGGCTGGCGCGGCGGCTGGCCGAAAAACTCGCGGCGCAATTCATCATAGAAATCCCGATACTCCACCATCCGCGACGTCGCAATGTTCACCACGCTTGGCATCACTTTTTCCACCGCATCCACCGTCGCATCCCTCCGGATGTCCGCCTGCGGCTCCTTCGCCAGCTTGATCTCCACGGGCGCATCAACCGCCGAGACCAGTCCAACCAACACCACGGCAACAAGGAGTCCTGCTCCCCAACGAAAACAATTTCGCTTCATAGTCATATCAACAGTCAAAACTCCCGCCAGTTGCGTTCAATTATATTCCCAAAGTTCAGGCCCCACGCCGATAAAAACCGCGAACTCCAGCAGCCGCAGCTTGACTTTGCAACCCGGCCCGCGCAAAAGCAATTCGCGTGTCCCCGTGCGACCACAGCTTCTACGCCCGCTGGCGGCGGCAATGCGGCCTCGCCCCTTCGCTCCACGAAATCACCGAGCCGCCACCCGAACGCCTCCTCCAAGCCATCTGGCAGCAGCAGCGCCTCCGGCGTGATCATCTGCGCACGTTGGACGGGCGCGCCGTCCGGATACTTCACCCCGGTTTCCTCAGCGTCGAAGGCGGACCCGATTTTCGCGGCGCGGTCATTCAATTCGCCGATCAAACACCCGTGAGCGGCGACATCGAAGTCGATTTGCAATCCGCCGGCTGGCACGCCCACGGCCACGACAAGAATCCGAACTTCCGTTCCGTCATCCTCCATGTCATTTGGGCCGCGTCGAAACGAAACGTAGCGTCAGGCATCTTGCCTGACGTAGAGCCGGGCATCCTGCCCGGCGGAAAAAGCGTCCGCAGCGGTGCGAGTCTCGAAAGTTCCAAAGCCTCAATCGTTACAAAGCCCGACCCGGGCGGCAGGATGCCGCCCTCTACGTCAGGCTGGAAGCCTGACGCCACCCTCGCCGTTTCCTATGCGCTCGACGCCCCGCTCCACGAACTCGCCACCTGGCTCGGCGGCGACACCGCCCCTGCCCTGCCCGAAGAATTTCGCGGCCGCTGCTCCGCGCCGCTGCGCGAACTGGGCGAGGGTCAGTTGCAGGAATTGCTGCGTCAGGCCGCGCTCGTGCGCTTTCACGGCAAGGCAGCGCAACTCGCCGCCCGCGCCCGCGACGCTGGCTGGGAACAATCGCTGTGGGAAGGCTTGTTCCGCGCGCTAGGTTACAAGCACAACACCTGGGCCATGCAGCGACTCGCCGAACTCCGTCCGCGCTGGGCCGACGGCGCGAAGTCTGCGCCCGAGCTGCAATCCCGCCTTCTCGGCATCGCCAACTTGATCCCCGCCGAACTCACCCGCGCCCAACGCGACGCCGACGATTTCATCCGTCAACTCTGGGACCACTGGTGGCGCGAACGCGATGCGTTTGTAGATTGCCAGTTGCCACGCTCGCTCTGGCGCCTGCACGGCATCCGTCCCTTGAATCATCCCCAGCGCCGCCTCGCCCTCGCCGCGCACTGGCTGGCGTCAGAGAATTTGGTGTGTGCGCTGGAACAATGGGGTGTGGCCCAACTGATGGCGACAACCAAGGTAGGGCGCGTCACTCCGTGCGCGCCGTTGTCCAAACTTCCAGAGCACGGCGCTCACGGAGTGACGCGCCCTACCACACAACTTGCTTCCGCCCTTGCCAAAATCCTGCAACCCAAGCGGGACGACTTCTGGACACACCACCTCACACTCCGCTCGGCGCGTTCCACCAAACCTCAACTCCTGCTCGGCGAAGCCCGCGTCACCGACCTCGCCGTGAACGTCATCCTCCCGTGGCTTTTCGCCCGCGCAAAGGAAGGCCAGAACGCGCCCCTGCAGTCCGCCCTGGAAACCACCTACTGCGCCTGGCCCGCCGCCGAAGACAACTCCGTCCTGAAACTTGCCCGCCAGCGCCTGCTCGGCGGCACGAGTCGGAAGTTCTTCCACACCGCCGCCAGCCAGCAAGGCTTGCTGCAAATCACCCGCGACTTCTGCGATCACTCCAACGCCATCTGTAACCAGTGCCGTTTCCCCGAACTCGTGCGTGCGTGGGGTGTGAATTCCGTGAGCGAGAAGACATCATAGGAGCGCGGACTGCCGAGTCCGCGAGTTCGGGTTTCGCCGCACGGTCTCGCGGACTCGGCGGTCCGCGCTCCTCGAAGCTTGCCATGCTCGCGTTGTCACGATTGACTGACCGCACCTCACGGATTCACACGATATGAAAATCACACTCCACGGCGCCGCCGGCAATGTCACCGGTTCAGCCTATCTCCTCGAAACCGACCGCGCCCGTGTGCTCATTGACTTCGGCATGTTCCAGGGCGGTGCGCGCAGTGAGGAAAAGAATGTGCTGCCCGCCGACGTGCTCGCCCAGCGTCTCGACGCCGTGCTCGTCACGCACGCGCACCTGGACCACGTCGGTCGCCTGCCGCTGCTGGCCAAGAATGGTTACGCCGGTCCGATTCACGCCACCCGGCCAACCATTGAACTCGCCGGAATCATCCTGCGCGACTCCGCACATTTGCAGGCGAACGAAATGGAGCGCGAAAACCGCAAACGCCAGCGCGCCGGCAAGGAACCGCTCGCGCCAATTTACAACGAGCAGGATGTCGCCAACGTGCTGGCCTTGTTCCGCCCGGTCGAATACCACCAGCCAGTTGAAGTCGCCCCCGGTATTTCGGCCCGCTACGTCCAGGCCGGCCACATGCTCGGCTCGGCCAGCATTGCACTGACAATTCAGGAATCCGGAAAAACCAAGACGGTCGTCCTCTCCGGCGACATCGGCCCGGCGGGTCTGGCGATTCTTCAAGACGCCGAGCCGCTGCACAAAGCTGACTTGGTGTTCATGGAATCGACCTACGGCGACCGCGACCACAAGCCCGTCAAAGAAACTCTCGCCGAGTTCGGCGAAATCATCAAAGACGCCATCGCCCGCAAGGCGCGCATCCTCGTGCCCGCCTTCGCCACTGGCCGCAGCCAGCAGATCATTTATCACTGTGAGGAACTTTTCTGCGCCGGCACCATCAGACCGTTCCCCATCTACCTCGACAGCCCGATGGCCATCGAAGCCTCGCGCGTTTATCTGCGCTATCCCGACCTGTTCGACGATGAAGCCAAGGCCATGGAACGCGCCTGCGAACTCGTCCGCACGCATAGCAACGTCCATCTAACCCCCACGGCAGCGGATTCAATGAAGCTCAACGATCTGCCCGGTCCGATCCTCATCATGGCCGGCTCCGGCATGTGCAATGGCGGACGCATCCTGCATCACCTCAAGCACGGCCTCTGGAAACCCGAAACAACCGTCCTGATTGTCGGCTATCAAGGTGAAGGCACGCTGGGCCGTATGTTGGTTGACGGCAAGGAAACGGTGAAGATCATGGGTGAAGAGATCGCCGTCAAAGCACGCATCCACACGCTCAACGGCTTCAGCGCCCACGCCGGCCAGAGCGAATTGATGAAGTGGCTCGGCCACCTCACGCCCTCGAAGCCCCAAGTTGTCCTGACCCACGGAGAAGCCCGCGGGCGCGAACCGTTGGCGGAACTGATCCAGAGACGCTACGGCCTGAAGCCCGTGCTACCGATGCAGGGGGATGTGATCAAACTCTAACGGCGGAGCGCTGGTCTCCGACCCGGCGCATCTGAAATTCGCGACCTCTCATTAGCACCGGGCTTCAGCCCGGTGTCAGCAGTGAAGGCGAGCCATAGCCGTTCAACGGCTTTGATTCGGCCTGTGGATGGGAAACGGTCGAAACCGTTTCCCGTTTTTGGTTCGCGGGTCACCCGGCTGAAGCCCGGTGCTAATGAGAGAATCGCATTGCCCGCAACCGCTAGTAGGCCAGCGTCCAAATCAGCGGCAAATGATCGCTGCCCACCGAAGGGCCAAGCCGCCGACGAACCACTCCCACCTCCGGCGACATCAGGCAGTGATCAATCGGAATCTTCCCCGCCGGCAGAAATGCCGGCCATGAGCCGCTGGCGCCGAAACCTTTGGAGCCATCGCGCAGGCCGCTGGCTTTGAGAAGGTCAGTGAAGCAAGGACTCCAAGGTGTCGTGTTCAAGTCGCCAGCCAGCACGACTGCATTGGTGATGCCCCGGGTATGCTCGGCGAGCTTGTTCAGTTGCTCGTTCCGTTGGGCCGAATAGCTGGCGGTTCCCGGAGGCAGCGGATGCGTGCCGATGAAGTGGATTTGCCGCCCAGACAGTTGCAGGTCCGCAACCACGCTAGGAACGCCTGCGGAGCCAAACTCCATCACCGTTGAGTTGGTCCAAGGCACCCGGCTGAACACGGCGATGCCGAAGTTGTCCTCGCGGGGCTCGACCACTTGATGCGGATACGTCGCCGACCATGCTGCCAGATTCTGCATCCACGCATCATCTACTTCCATCAACAGCACGATGTCTGCATTGGCCTCACGCAGGAATGACAGCACCAGGTCGGATTGCGGATTGGAAGTATGCACATTGAGCGAGACAATCCGAAACAGGCTGCTGCCAGAAGCTCGCGTGGCCCTGCCAGTAAAGAAGTGTGGTAAAATCACCAACAGGTTCAACAGGCAGCCGGCGCTACAGACCGCCACCCAACGCCAGCGTCGTCGCCATGCCCAGAATCCGGCGAGCGCCAGAATCACGACTGCAAGATGCGGGCGAAAGTGAGTCGTCAATTCCAGCATCCACCAAAAGCGCGCGAAAAATCCAGCGGCCGTCGCCAGCAAAGCCATCATGCATACGACTTCAAGAAGACCGAGCAGCGACAGTGCGCTGAGCCGTTTCGTTTGTGCGTCTGCGTTCATTGATTCAGAACGGATCGCTGCCAGACTTGCCACGCTTTCGCGGTGAAGGCTTGCGTTGCTTGTAGCTGACCGGCGTTGACTTCTTGGCCGCCGGTTCCCCGCCCATCATACGCTTCAGCTCCTTGATTTGGTCGCGCAACAATGCGGCCTTCTCAAACTCCAGATTGTTCGCCGCCGTCAACATCTCCTCCTCGAGTTCGCGCAGCGTCTCGGTTAGGTCCACGTCCATCTTCGCATCGTGGAGCAAGCCGGCGGCCTCGCCCCGCTTCTCATTCCGCACCACCAGACTGTCCTCCACGGCGCGGATAACGCTGCGCGGCGTGATGTTATGGGCCGTGTTGTAGGCCACCTGTCGCTTCCGCCGATACTCAGAGACGGCGAGGAATTTCTGGATGCTCTGCGTCTTCACGTCGGCGTAAAGAATCACCTCGCCGTTCAGGTGCCGCGCCGCGCGGCCCGCCGTTTGGATCAAACTCGTGGCACTGCGCAGATACCCTTCCTTGTCGGCGTCGAGAATGGCAACCAACGAAACTTCCGGCAGGTCGAGCCCCTCGCGCAGCAGGTTGATGCCGACGAGCACGTCAAACTCGCCCTTGCGCAGCGACCGCAAAATCTCCACGCGCTCGATCGCCCCGATCTCGCTGTGCAGGTAGCGCACGTTGATGCCGATGTCGCGCAGGTAATCCGTGAGTTCTTCCGCCGTGCGCTTGGTGAGCGTTGTGACCAGCACGCGCTCCTTCCGCTCCACGCGCTTCCGCGCCTCCTCGATAAGATCGTCAATCTGCCCGCCCAGCGGCTTGAGCGTAATGGTCGGGTCAATCAAGCCCGTCGGTCGCACCACGAGTTCAACCACGCCCGGCTGCTTGGCGCCGGTCAGCGGCGCGATGCTCATCTCCCCGGCTTTCTCCGACCGCGCGCCCTGAACTGAATCCAGCCGTGTCCATTCCAACTCCCGCGGCCCCGGCGTGGCGCTGACGTAAATCGTCTGGTTCTGCATCGCCTGAAACTCCTCAAACTTCAGCGGACGGTTGTCCAACGCACTCGGCAGGCGGAAGCCGTAATCCACCAGCGTCGTCTTGCGTGACTTGTCGCCTTCATACATCGCGCCGATCTGCGGCACCGTGGCGTGCGATTCATCGATCACCAGCAGAAAATCCTTTGGCAGAAAATCCAGCAACGTCGTCGGCTTCGATCCCGGCGGACGACCGCCGATGTGCCGGGAATAATTCTCGATGCCGGAGCAGAAGCCCATTTCCTCCATCATCTCCAAATCGTATTCCACGCGTTGCTTGATGCGCTGGGCCTCGATGAGCTTGCCGTGTTTCTCGAACCAAGTGATGCGCTCGCCCAGTTCCTCGCGAATCGCCAGAATCGCGGGCCGCATCTTCTCCGACGGAGTGACGAACTGTTTGCCCGGAAACACGGTGACGTGCTGCAACTGCTCGATCTTGTTCCCCGTCAACGGATCAAACCGCGTGATGCGCTCGATCTCATCGCCGAAGAACTCGATGCGCAACGCGTCCTCCGTGTAGGCTGGGCAGACCTCGATCACATCGCCGCGCACGCGGAACTGCGCGCGCTCGAAAGTGATGTCGTTCCGCGTGTATTGGATGTCCACCAGCTTCGCGAGAAACTGTTCGCGCGTGAACTTCTGCCCCACCTGGACGTGGATCAGCATCGCCTCGTAATCCTCTTTGCTTCCGATGCCATAGATGCACGACACGCT
>Ga0154020_10006635_pt1 | contig 13563 bp, 15 predicted proteins | sample Klosneuvirus_201_FD_109709 | JGI IMG/M metagenome (GOLD analysis project Ga0154020, IMG submission 109709) | Active sludge microbial communities from wastewater, Klosterneuburg, Austria - Klosneuvirus_20160825_MG | ecosystem: Engineered > WWTP > Aerobic digester > Activated sludge | place... | reverse complement strand
ATGACATCCGCAGCAACATGATCCGTACTGCGGCTTTGGTAGAGGGAGCAGCGTTATTTGCGATCATCATCGGTTTCTTAGCTATGGTGCTTTAAAAAACCTTTACTGCATCCAAAGTACAGGACGGAGGATGCAGTAATTTTTAAAGACACTGAGCGAAGTCGAAGTGACGAAAAAGGATGTTTTCATTTCGAGCGAAGTCGAGAAATGACTTATGAAAACAGTAATTGAACATCTCAGAATTTTTTATTGTATAAATAATATAAAATGCAATTATTAACACCGGCCTTAGGCCTTATCATCTGGACGCTGCTTGCTTTCCTGATCGTATTTTTCCTGTTGAAAAAATTTGCATGGCCCATGATCCTGGGAGGACTTGCACAGCGTGAAAAAAACATTGCTGATTCTTTGGCTACCGCCGAAAAGATCAAACTGGAAATGGCGCAATTGAAAAATGACAATGAAGCTATTTTAACCCAGGCCCGTGAAGAAAGGTCCATCATGATCAAAGAAGCCAAGGAAACCAAGGATAAAATGATCTCCGATGCCAAAGAAGAAGCAAAGGTTCAGGCCAACAAGATCATAGCCGATGCGCATGCTTCTATCCAAAATCAAAAAATGGCAGCGCTTACCGAGATCAAGAACCAGGTAGGCAGTTTGGTTCTGGAAGTGAGTGAAAAGGTTTTGCGCAAAGAATTAGCCGACAAAGCACAGCAGGAAGCTTATATCAGGACCCTTGCTGCAGAAATGAAATTAAATTAAAGCAGAAAAGTTTCAAGGCTCAAGGCACAGGAAGGCTGTTCCACTTGTACCTTGTTTCCTGAATCTTGTAACTTAAAAGAGTATGAACAATCCACGTTTAGCAGGCCGTTACGCAAAAAGTTTACTGGACCTGGCAACAGAGCAGGGCCAGGTAGATGCTGTAAATGCTGATATGAAATGGTTAAACCGCATCTGCAAAAGCAATCCCGATTTTGTGAACATGCTGCGCAGCCCGGTGATAAAGCCAACAGCCAAAGGAAAGATCATTGAATCCATTACCAAAGAAAGGGTAAGTGTGCTCAGCAGTGCTTTTATCCAGTTATTGGTAAGGAAGAACAGGGAAACCAATTTACCCGAAATAGCAATAACCTATATTGACCAGTTTAATCAACTGCGCAATATTCACAAAGTAAAAATTACCACAGCCAATCCAATTACTGATGATATGCTGAATACCATCATGTCCAATGTAAAAGCCAGGGCAACTGCCGGGCAGACCTTTGAAGTGGAAACGCTGGTAGATAATGACCTGATCGGTGGATTTTTACTGGAAACCTCAGGCACATTGGTTGATGCCAGTATCTTAAGGGACCTGAAAGATATTCAGAAGCAGTTTATGAATAATGATTACCTGCACAGGATACGGTAAGACAAATGGATAAGAAATTTTTAAGGAGCTGTTACTGTTGTAGCAGCTTTTTTATTTTTTGTTATTTACCGTTTAAAACCCAAACACCGGCGTCTTAATATCATGGTAAAATAAAAAGGTCCATTTTTCTTCCGCTCCCTGCTCCCACCATTGCTGGCGCAGTTCCATACATTTGCGGCCGTCAAAATCGTATTTAGCAATAAATTTATTTTTCATCTGCTGTAATTGCGGGGCCACATCGCCGCCGAAGAATATTTTCTGACCCTCTTCCTCTATCCAGAATACCTGGTGGCAGGGGCTGTGGGCACCGGTTAGTTTATATGTGATATAGCCATCGATCTTACCGGAATCACCTTCCAGAAAAATGACCTGGTCGCTGTTTTGTAAACCCTCAAAATCTGTGATATGATATGAGGGTGCCCCTTTTTTCAGGGCAAAAGCCATTTCATCCTTATGCACATAATAGGTGGCATTGGGAAAGCTCAGGAATTTTTGCTTAAGCAGGTCATCCGTTTTATAGATGCCGCCTGCATGGTCCTTATGTAAATGGCTCAGCAGTACTTTGGTAACTTCCAGGGGGCCGATCCCGTTGTTGAGTAAGTTCTGGTGGATCTGTAAAGTTCCGTCGGGCATGTTAAATCCAAGGCCGGTATCAATAACTATAACATCATTGGCTGTGATCACTGCAAACGGCTGTATCTCTACCAGCAAACTGCCCAGGGATCTTTCCTGGAGTTCATCCTTATCCTTATTAAAAGGGACAAATTTTTTGGTCCCATCAATGGTAAATGCGCCTTCGCTGAGAGGAATTATTTTCATTTTCTTAATGCCCCTTTTGGGGGTTAGGGGGCTTAGTAGTCACCCAAAGTTTCGGGTAATTGTGCCAGGGCTTTTTGTAATTGCTCATCATTGGGGGCAATGCCATGCCATTCGTGGCTGCCTTCCATAAAATCAATGCCTTTGCCCATTTCGGTCTTCATTAAAATAACTATGGGTTTTCCTTTGCCAATAAAGGTTTTGGCATTGTTTAGCCCCGCAACAACAGCATCCATATCATTACCTTCCATTTCCAGCACCTGCCAGTTAAAGGCTTCAAATTTTGCCCTTAAACTGTCTAGTGCCATTACCTTTTCAGTAGGGCCGTCGATCTGCTGTCCATTGTGATCAATAGTGGCAATCAGGTTGTCAACTTTTTTATGCGCAGCAAACATGATGGCCTCCCAGTTTTGTCCTTCATCCAGTTCGCCATCGCCATGCAGTGAGTAAACAATACGGTCATCATTATTCAGTTTTTTGGCCAATGCCGCACCCACTGCAACGCTCATTCCCTGTCCTAAAGAACCACTGGCAATCCGTACGCCGGGTAAATCCTCATGCGTGGTTGGGTGGCCCTGTAAACGGCTGTCTATTTTCCTGAATGTATTCAGTTCTTCAACGGGGAAATAACCGCTGCGTGCAAGCGCACTGTAAAAGACAGGTGAAATATGCCCGTTGCTCAAAAAGAAAATATCCTCACCGGTACCATCCATATTAAATTTGGGATCATGCTTCATGATATCAAAATAAAGAGCAGTAAAATATTCTGTACATCCCAAAGAACCTCCCGGGTGTCCGCTTTGAACGGCATGAACCATTCTTACAATATCTCTTCGTATTTGGGTGGCTATTTCTTTTAAATTACTCATTGAAGTATGTATTGGTTTACATTAGTAACATGTGTGGAAATCTGTATTTGGCTGCAAACCTACTTTAAAATAGTTTTATTATCAAAGTAAAATAGGAGTTTACATGCTGTATAAATAATAAGTTAGGATTTTTGCCGTTATTTATCATATTTGACCGTTAAATAAATTTTTTATACTAAATAAACGTTAACCAGGCATCTATTTTGCAAAAGGCAGAGTCTAACTATTTGATATAAAGTTTTTATGCTCCAAACATATTTAATACTTTTGCATTATAAAAGATACTGACTCAAATTACCGGAATGAATAATATTTTATTAAGTGGGGGATTGGCGTTTTTGATAACTTTTTTTGCGATTCCTGTTATAATCCAGGTTGCCAAGGATAAAAAGCTGTTTGATGAACCCGATGAGCGCAAAGTTCATAAAAATGTTATTCCCACTTTAGGCGGACTTGGTATTTTTGCCGGATTCATTATTGCAACATTGATGGGCGTTCCTGCCGCGATCACATCTGAACTTCAATATTTTGCTGCTGCAACCACCGTTATTTTTTTCCTGGGAATAAAAGATGATATTTTGGTGTTATCGGCCAGCAAAAAATTTATAGGCCAGTTAATTGCTGCTGGTATCATTATCAAATTTGGCGGTATACAGTTAACCAATTTGCATGGTTTTTTAGGGATCTACGAGATACCGCATATCACCGGGATGTTAATTTCGCTTTTTACCATTATTGTGATCACCAATTCATTTAACCTTATTGACGGTGTAGATGGTTTGGCAGGCAGCCTTGGTTTAATGACAACCCTTGTTTTTGGTGTTTACTTTTTTTATGCAGGGCAGTTAACATTTGCTGTTATGGCATTTGCGTTAGCCGGCAGTACCATCGGATTTTTAATTTATAATTTTTCTCCCGCTAAAATATTCATGGGCGATACCGGTTCCCTGTTACTGGGGCTTGTAAATGCCATCCTGGTCATAAAATTCATCAACGTAGCCGGTAACCCTGCCTCCAATTTCCCGATAGAAGCTGCCCCGGCCATAGGTTTTTCCATTTTAATGATCCCGCTTTTTGATACTTTACGTGTTTTTGGATTAAGGATACTTGACAGGCGCTCGCCTTTCAGCCCGGACAGGACCCATGTACATCATTTTTTACTGGATCTTGGATTAAGCCACCGTATGGTAACCATTACCTGCGTTTTGGTAAACATCAGTTTTATAAGCCTCGCATTCTTTTTACGTAACCTGGGCACTACAGTTGTGATCGGGATCTTATTGTTATCGGCCTTTGTTTTTATTGGTATCATTTATTACAGCCGTCCTAAAAATAAAACGGTCCTTGCCAATAATGTTGAAAAGGCCAGGATACTTAAATCGCACAAGATCCTTAACCTGGCCGGAGAGGCCGTTGAAGCGGATTAATTCCTTTACTTTCTCCCTTTTAAAGTTCAGTTTACATTTTAATTGTTTTAACTATATTCGTTTGCTGTTAAAGTAAGTTTAACAGCCAATTTTATATAGCTTTGCAGCCAATTAATAATCCAAAATATGTCTGAAGAAATAAATAAGATCATCAGTGATACAGCAGCATCTATGCAAAAGGCTTTATATCACCTGGAAGCGGAATTGGTTAAAATACGTGCAGGAAAAGCAAATCCAACCATGCTGGATGGTATTATGGCTGATTATTATGGCAACCCTACAGCCATCAACCAGATCGCCAATATTTCTGTACTGGATGCACGTACCATCTCGGTTCAGCCATGGGAAAAAAATATGTTGCAGGCCATTGAAAGGGCGATAACGATGGCCAATATTGGCATCAACCCCCAGAATGATGGTAATATTATCCGTTTATTCTTACCCCCTTTAACCGAAGAAAGGCGCAAAGAAATGGTTAAACGATGTAATGCCGAAGGTGAGCATGCAAAAGTTGCTGTGCGGAATATACGCCGCGATGGTATTGAAGCCATAAAAAAACTGCAGAAAGACGGCCTGAGTGAAGACATTGCCAAAGATGCAGAGAAAGAAGCCCAGGATCTAACCGATAAATACATATCGCTGGTTGAAAAACATTTAGAAGCAAAGGAAAAAGAGATCATGGCGGTTTAAAATAGTTAAAACGATTTGATATAACCATTACCGATGCAGTCTGCCAGGGAAGCTTTGTTTTTATTATTCTCCATCCCCTTTTACATGATCCTGATCGGGGCCGAAATTATTTTCAGCAACCTGCAACAGAAAAAATATTACTCGTTCAGGGATACTATTCAAAACATTTATTTCACCTTATTGAATGCCGGGCTGGATGGGCTGTTGCGCGTGCTGTTTTATATAAGTGTGCTTGCCTGGAGCTATCAACATCATTTTATTCAAATTGAAAATCCTTATTGGTATTGGATCATATTATTTATCGGGGTTGATCTTGCCTTTTATGTTGAACACCGTGTTGATCATTATTGCCGTTTTTTTTGGGCAGTTCATGTTACGCATCATTCATCCGGGGAATTTAATTTAACAACCGGCTTTCGTTCTTCCGTTTTTCAACCCGTTTACCGGTTTATTTACCTGGCACCCATTGCTTTACTTGGTTTTACACCGCTTGATATCATATTCATGTATTCGGCAACCCAAACCTATGGCATCCTGGTGCATACGCAATACATCAAAAAAATGCCGCGTTGGTTCGAAGCTGTTTTTGTAAGCCCCAGCCATCACCGGGTACACCATGCCAGCAATATCATTTACCTGGATAAAAACTTGGGCATGTGCCTCATCATTTGGGATAAATTATTTGGTAGCTTCCAGGAAGAACTGGAAGAAGTGCCTGTAAAATATGGACTTACCAAACCGGTTGAAGATCCTTCCAATCCTGTCAATATCATTTTTCATGAATGGAAAAGCATGGCAAAAGATGTAAGTAAGACATCAACTTTTACCACCAAACTAAAATACATTTTCATGCCACCCGGCTGGAGCCACGATGGCAGTTCAAAAACTGCCGTACAATTGCGTAAAGCACAAAAAAACCCAAACAACTAACCGGTTTATTGTTCCTGTTTATTATTCCCGAGCATAAGGTTCCATCATCAATTGTCCCTAACTTTATCCTTCAAATTAAAAAGGTATTTATGTACCAGGATGCAATAGAAAAAGTATTACAGTTCACCCGCCCCCTGCATACCATAACACGCACCTATGGCGGGTTGGTTTTACCGGGCAGTTCCACATACTTTTTTGTGAACGGCAACGGTGTGGCCATTACCTGCAAACATGTGATGGACCTGATACCGGCAGCAGAAAATATTAACCGGAATTATATAAGCTATAAAGCCGAAAGAGACAGGATCCCCAATGACGGCAAATACAAAAAGAATATCCAGGGACTGCAGTTAAAATATAAATACCTGCCCGAAACCACTGTTCAGTTAAAGAATAATTTTTTAAATTCTTTTGATACCATCAGTGAAATTACCTGCCATGCCCATCCCACGCTTGACCTGGCCATCCTGGAATTTAAAGGGTTCAACAAAATATTTTACAATGGGCATGCTACTTTTTTAAAAGACAGCAGTACCATAAAACAGGGTAAATCTTTGGGCAGGATCGGCTTCCCGTTCCCGGAGTTTAATAATTTCAAACACAATCCCGAAACGGATGATATCGAATGGACCAACACCGGAAATCCAAATTCACCGTCATTTCCCATTGATGGCATTGTTACCCGGTTTGTGGCCAGCCAGCCCAACAGCGGTATAACCGGTATTGAGATGAGCACACCCGGCCTGCGCGGGCAAAGCGGCGGTCCCCTGTTTGATACCGATGGAAAAATTTACGGAATGCAGTTTGCCACCAACCACCTGCACCTGGGTTTTGATATGAACAATTTTGAGATCATCAATAACGGGAAGAAAAATAAAGTTTCGAATAACCCTTTTTTACATGTAGGCATTTGCGTTCATGTAGACAGGATAAAAGAATTCCTGCGGGAAAAAAATATCGATTTTACCGAGGCCGGCTAACTACCCGTTTTTGAGATCTTCCGGTTGGCCAGGTAAACACCTGTTAAGATCAGCGCCAGGCAGCCAAACTGTACCCATCCCACTTCTTCGCCATAAAACAGTCCCCACAAATTTGCAATAACGGGTATGCCGTAGGTTACCATGGAAGAAAAAACAGCACCCGCCCTTTTTATCAGTACATAAAAAATAATGGAGGCTACTGCTGTTCCAAGAATGCCCAATAAAGCAGCATGCCCGGTTGAATATAAAATACCGCTATCGCTTAAGGGTAAACTAAAATAGCCGGTAAAGTAAAGAACGATCAATGCCGGTATGGCATTTAAAGTGAGCGCTACAGATGCGATCTGCAGCGAACCGATATGATGCAGGTGTTTATGCACCATGTTTACATTAAACCCATAACAAATGGTAGCCAGCACTACGTAAGAAATATACATCAGGTTCTGGTTTTCGGGTATTTGTCCTTTACTGAGCAGTAATAAAATGCTGCCGGTAAAAGCAACCCCGATACCGAATATTTTATTGGAAGTTGTTTTGGACCTGAAAAAAAGCGCACCGGTTATAATTACAAAAATGGGCGTTAAGGAATTTAATGTACCTGCAAGTGCACTGTCGATCCCCAGTTCGGCTACACAAAACAGGTATGCCGGCAATAAACTGCCCAAAACCCCCGATATAAAAATGATGCCCAGTGTACCTGCAGGCACTTTTTTAAAATTGATAATGGCCGAAGGCAGCAGCACCAAACCGGCAAAAACGATCCGTAATGAAGCTACCTGGAATGCGGTCAAATGCAGCAATCCTTCCTTCATCATGATAAAGCTGCTGCCCCAGATGATGGAAAGAATAATAAAAATAAACCAGTTTAAAAATCCTTTGTTCAATTGGTATAAAATTGCCGCAAAGTTGATGTATTTATCGTAATTAAAATAATATGGTTTATGATTTTTGTCAATTGGAATACCTATTACTCCTGTTGCATTTATAGTTAAAATCTATTACTTTTAACACATCATTACCCGCATCAATTTATTAACCAACTAAAACCAACACCATGGGATTTATTAAAGAATTTAAAGAGTTTGCCATGAAAGGCAGCCTGGTTGACATTGCCGTTGCATTTGTAATGGGCGGTGCTTTCGGGAAAGTGATCACTTCCTTTACAGAAGGAATTGTTTCACCTTTGATCGGTATGATCGGTGGAGCAGACTTAAGCAAAAATGTTTTTGTACTTAAAGAAGGAGTTAAAGAAGTTAAAGATGCCGCAGGCGTTGTTATTTCGGAAGGAGTTGCAGAAGTAGCAGTTAAATGGGGTGATTTTCTGACTGCCATCATTAATTTCATCATTGTAGCCTTTGTTATGTTCCTGGTCATTAAAGCCATCAACAAAATGAAGAAAAAGCAGGAAGAAGCACCTGCCGGCCCTTCTACAACCGATGCATTATTAATGGAAATACGCGATTCATTGAAAAAATAATTTCCAGGAAATTAATTATTTAATAAAAATGCAGTCTCAACAGCTGCATTTTTTTAAATTTAAAAAATATGAAAAAGCCATTATTATTCACAACTTTCATTTTTTTTACAGTTGTTTATGTATATGCACAGGACCCCACCATTAAGGACCTTAAAAATGAAGCAACCAAATCCGTTAAAAAAGACCCTGCAGATACAGCAGCCAAAACCTGGAAACTGGGCGGGCTGGTTAATGTTAACATTAACCAGGGTACATTAACCAACTGGTCGGCAGGCGGCGACCAGTTTTCATTTTCATTAAATGCCTTTTTGAACGTTTTTGCTTTTTATAAAAAGAATAAAAGTTCGTGGGACAATAACCTGGATCTTGGGTATGGCATAGTAAACACCACCAGCCTTGGTTCCCGCAAGGCAAGTGACCGTATAGACCTGCTCTCGAAATATGGCTATGCCATTTCGCCTAAATGGAATGCAGCCGCTTTATTTAATCTACGAACACAATTTGCCAATGGGTATGCCTATTCAAAAACGGCAGCCGGGGCCGATACCGCTGTGATCATCTCCAAAACATTTGCCCCTGCCTTCGTTTTGCTGTCACTGGGTTTTGATTATAAACCAAATGAAAATTTTTCACTGTTCCTTTCGCCATTAACAGAACGCTGGGTGATCGTTACCGATGATTCCATTGCACCGCTTTTTGGAGTTGTCCCCGGCAAAAATTCAAAAAATGAACTGGGCGCATTTGTATCTGCCAATTATACAAAAAAACTGGGCGCCAACTTTGTTTACAAATCGAAACTGGATCTGTTCTCAAACTACAAACAGAAACCACAGAATATAGATATATTCTGGACAAATGCCCTGACTGCAAAACTTACAAAGTATATTAATTTTTCTTTTCAACTGGATATGATCTATGATGATGATACCAAAAACGTAAAACCGGCTAAGGGGCCTGCACCACAATGGCTGCAGTTAATGGGTATTGGTATTGCCTGGAATTTCAGTAAAAAATAATTTATTAAGAATTTTTTATGATTTACAGCACGCTGTAATCAACTACGAAATATTTATTTTTTAATCTTGTTAACATAACCCCGCCTGTATTTATATATTTTTGCCGGATGCAAAAATACCCAATAACCTTACTTTTATCAGTAATCGCAATTTATCAGTCGCCGGCACAGGATCAAACGGTAAAGGAATTTCAAAAAGTTGCCTTAAAAGAGCTGAAGCCCCTTGAAAAAGACGGGTGGCATAAGGCCGGCACATTCATCATCAATGTAAACCAGGGCGCTTTACGCAACTGGGCCGGCGGTGGCGAACAAAATACGCTGGGCTTTACCACTTTGCTGAATTATAACGTAAACCACAAAAAAGGTAAAATAACCTGGAATAACTATTTTGATATTGCCATCGGGTTTCAAAATGCCAGCAGTTTTGGGCAGTTCCGGAAAGTTGATGACCGCATTGACATTACCAGTAAATACGGGTACCAGTTCTCCCAACAATGGTTCACTGCTTTATTGGTTAATTTTAATACACAGGCATTAGCCGGTTATCAATATACCGATAGCATAAATACAAAAATATCCAATTTGCTCAGCCCGGGTAAAATGCTGCTTTCTGCCGGAATAGATTACAGGCCTGATAAAAGCTTTACGCTTTTTGTTTCTCCTGTTACAACGCGTTTCATTGTAAAAAATGATAACGATTTTTATACGATCGATAAATTTGGCGTAACTGCAAACCGTAAAGTAAATACCGAACTGGGTGCATTTGCAACAGCCAAATTCACCAAAAAGTTTTCGCAATGGGCATATTATACAGGCAGGCTTGATCTTTTCAGTAATTATGAACGAAACCCCGAAAATGTTGACCTGTTCGTTACCAATTTACTGACCATGAAATTCAATAAATGGCTGGCCACCAATATCAGTGTTGATATGATCTATGATGATGATATTGTAAAGAAAACCCAGCTTAAAGAGATCCTGGGAATTGGCCTTACATTAAAGCTTTAATCATTTGTTTTACCGGGTAAGGGCTGTTTTTCCACATTTACATCTGGGCCGGCTTTTTATAACAAAACTGTCTCAACTTAACGCTACATTTGTCCCTGTTTTAAAAAGGCAATTTTTTCATTACCATAATTGAATTCAGTGAACACAGCATCGTACCAGATCAAACTTGACCAGTTTGAAGGCCCGTTTGACCTTCTTTTGTTTTTTATTGAAAGGGATGAACTGGATATTTACAATATCCCCATCACAAAGATCACCAATGATTTCCTGGATTATATTCATAATACCGAAAAACTCAACATCGAGTTAAGCAGTGAGTTTATTTTATTCATCAGTACCCTGATGCGCATCAAGGCTAAAATGCTTTTACCCCGCAAAGAGATCGATGCTGATGGCAATGAAATTGACCCGAGGCAGGAACTGATCAATAAGATCCTGGAATATAAAAGGTTTAAAGAAGCCGCTACCAAAATGGCTGAAATGGAAGCGATGCGGATGCTGATTGTAAAGCGTGGAAACCTGCAGAAAGAAATTTCGCAGATCGGTGAAGAAGCGGGTGAAGGAACCGAAATACAAACCGTAACGCTCTTCAAGCTGATGAAGGCTTTTGAAAAAGTGATTGTAAAATTACAGGAACGAAACTTTAAACCGGTTCACACGGTTGTTCAGTATAATTATACCATGGAAGAAAGCCGTGAGTATATGCTTTCCGTTTGTAAAACCGAAAAAACGGTCTCCTTTGAAAAGGTATTTGAGATATGTGAAAACCGTATTCATGCCATTTTCCTTTTTCTTTCACTGCTTGAGCTTGTTCAAACACGGTATATGAGTTTACTTACCGGTGAAGGGCGCAATAATTTTATTATTGAATGGAATGAGAACCGGGAAGATGACATACAGGGATTATTACCAGGCGAAGAAAATACAGCCATACTTAATTAACATTTTTCAGGTTCTTCCGGTAAGTCATCCGCCGCGGCGGATGGCTTACCGCTTAATTACTATAAGACTTTAAACACGGTGAGCCACCCTTTAAGGGGTGACTCACCGGAAAGCCAATTTGGCAGTTTGATAAAATGGTATTATATTTGATGTTTAAACATTGAATTTAAAACAACCAATTATGAAATCAATATTATTTAAAGCTTCAGACAGGGGCACAGCCGATTATGGCTGGCTGAAACCCAATTATTATTTCAGTTTTGCCCAATACCATAACCCCGCAAAAGTACATTTTGGTTTGCTGCGTGTATTGAATGATGATTTTATTGATGGTGGCGGCGCATTTTCTACCCACCCGCATGATAATATGGAAATTGTTACCATCCCCTTTTCCGGCGCCTTAAAACATAAAGACAGCACCGGTGGTGAGGGTGTTATAAAAGCCGGTGATATACAGATCATGAGCGCAGGAACCGGTGTTCAGCATTCTGAGGCCAATGCATCTGCAACTGAACCGGTAACCCTTTTTCAAATATGGGTATTCCCAAAAGAAAAAAATATAAAACCCCGGTACGATCAAAAAACATTTGATGTTTCTGAAAGGGCAAACAAATGGCAAACGGTGGTTTCGCCCATTGAAGCCGACCATGCATTATGGATCAACCAGGATGCCCGGTTTGCATTAACAAACCTGGATGCCGGCAAGCAGGTAACCTATTCAAATGCATTTGCAAAAAATGGTGTTTTCCTGGTTGTCATTAATGGCACTGTAGATGTAGAGGGACAGCAGTTAAACAAAAGAGATGCTTTGGGAATTTCCGAAACTGAAAGTTTTACTGTTACTGCTTCGGAAGATGCGGAATTACTGGCGATAGAAATACCGATGAACTGATCGTAGTGCTGTTACCCAGCATTTAATAATAGATCCATAATAAAATGGGCTGATCCGTGGAATCGAGGTATTTTTTGATCTGCAGTAAAAAGTCAGGGGATACAGTAGGACACCCTTCGCTCAAACAAATGGAAGCAGGGTAAACTTCTTTATTGGGTACACCATTAAATGAATGAAGCACTACAGAACGTTCCAGGGCCTTATCATTGGTTTTGTCGAGCCCAATCAACCTGTAAGCCAGTCCAAAATCGCCCTGGTAGGATTTTCCGATCTTATATTTACCCAATGAAGTAGAGTTGCTGTTTGGTGTATTTGAAAAAGTAAGTCCGTCTGTACCATTTACAGAACCCTTACCATGCGTAACCAACCCTGCCATTTCCACTGAATCATTTTCGAGATTATAAATAAAAAAACGGTTCTTGCCTGAGGGTAAACGCATATCCAGCAGGAAACAATAGGTGGCATCATAACCACGTGCAGTGGTGTAGTTTTTTGCAGAACCGGCCTTTTGTTTTAAGCGGCTCAATATTTCACTATGGCTGATCTCTCTTTTTTCTGTTGAACCAAATGCCCTGATCTCACGATCCATTCTGTAACTGGTGGTATCCCTTAACATGAACCCAAATGCAGGCACAACAGTAAAATACCCAAGTAGTACTACTAGTGATTTTCGCAGGATATATATGCAGGATTTTTTCAGCATAAATAACTAACGCATTACTTTCAAAAAAAATTGTACAAACCATATTATTAAAAAATAAAAATAAAATTTGTAGAATTCCTTCTATAGTTATGATTGATCTACAGGCAAAACGAAGAACCTGTTTTTAATAATAGATCCATAACAGGATTGGCTTTCCAGGTTTATCCAGGTATGTTTGCAGCCTTTTCAAAAATGCAGGAGCAACGGTAGGGCAACCCTGGCTTACACAAATAGGAAATGGCGATACTTCTGTATCAGGAACACAATTGTGCGCATGCAGTACTACAAAACGGTCAAACGCTTTGCTGTTGGCTTTATCCAAACCATATAATTTATAAGCCAGGCCAAATTTTCCATTATAGGATCTACCCATTTTATATTTTCCCAACGAGGTACAATAACT
>Ga0154020_10006634_pt1 | contig 13564 bp, 10 predicted proteins | sample Klosneuvirus_201_FD_109709 | JGI IMG/M metagenome (GOLD analysis project Ga0154020, IMG submission 109709) | Active sludge microbial communities from wastewater, Klosterneuburg, Austria - Klosneuvirus_20160825_MG | ecosystem: Engineered > WWTP > Aerobic digester > Activated sludge | place... | reverse complement strand
TTATCGCGACAACTAATCATTATTTCTAGTACTTTCTTAGTAAAGTATCGTACAAATATTTAAAGCTCACGTCGGATAATATGATTTACTTGTTATAAATACTGCGGAGCGAGTATTGTACTCGCTCCTACAGTTTCAATCATAGAGACAACAACACTTTCTCTACTGTATTTTTTTTCTATCCCTCTATTTTTAACCCTATAATTTATGAAAACAATTATTTTGAAACTTGCGACGCTGTCAATTTCAATTTTTGTGTTTGGTGCTTGCGGTAATGCTATGCACGATATGGGAGATATGAATATGGGAGTACCTGTACCGGTTACAGAAGGTAGATTCGCAAGTCCATTAGTACTTCCCCCGACTGCGAGTAGTTCTACTACGCTTAAGGCGCAATATGTAGCTGCAAAAATCAATGATTTTGGTGATGTAAATGGTCTCGGTTATACGTCCAACGGATTGCTCGGTCCGACAATAACCGTAGAAAACGGTCAAAATGTGAGCGTTGATTTTGTGAATCAACTAAGTGAGAATTCAAATATTCACTGGCATGGTCTAAAAATTCCCGCCAATATGGATGGTCATCCTGAAAATGTTGTAAAACCCGGAGGATCCTTTAATTACAATTTTACCGTTAATCAAAGAGCAGGGATGTATTGGTATCATCCTCATCCTGATATGATCACAGCGAAGCAGGCATTTCAAGGTTTGGCGGGCTTGTTTGTCGTCAATGACAACGAAGAGAATGCTCTTAATTTACCAAAAGCATCGAGAGAAATTCCTCTCGTGATTCAAGACAAAAGAATATCATCTGGAAGTATTTCCTATGCGCCCACTATGTTGGAACAAATGACTGGATTAATGGGACAATACGTTCTAGTAAATGGAGTATATGCACCATTTCATAATGTAGAAACAGCTAAATACAGAGTGAGGATTCTCAATGGATCAAATGCTAGAATATATAATCTCGCCCTTTCTAATGGTGCAAGTTTTACGCTCATAGGCAACGATGGTGGCTTACTTGCCACCTCACAGCAAGTTAATAATTTGGTGATAGCACCAGGTGAACGTGCAGACGTAATAATTGACTTCAGCACAACAAGTCTGAATTCTGAATTGTACTTAATCAGTAAAACATTTGATGGTGGAAGTGCTCAAGGAAAGCAAGAATTCAAAATAATGAAATTTATAACTACGACGCAAGTAGTTGATAATTACACTGTTCCTTCGGCCCTGTCTACGATTGTACCTTTGGCAAACAGCCCATCAACAATTACACGGAACTTTAATATTGCTAATGTTCAAAGTCATAGCTCAATGTCAAATATGATGACTCACACGATTAATGACAAAATGTACGATGTGAGTAGAATTGATGCACAAGTTGAGAAAAATTCGATAGAAATTTGGACATTTGACAATACAAATGGTAAAGAACCTCATCCGATGCATTTACACGGAGTACTGTTTCAGATACTAAGTAGAACTGGTGGTAGGAGTGCACTTACACCATTAGAAAAGGGTTGGAAAGATATTGCCTTGTGCATGCCGGGTGAAATAGTGAAAATCATTGTTCAATTTAATTCCTTTACTGGGAAGTACGTGTTTCATTGTCATAATTTGGAACATGAAGATAGTGGAATGATGGGGCAATTTCAGGTAAATTAACGGTAATGTTTGGCTATGTAAGTTATTCAAGACAAACAGTACCAAATAGATATGATAACTTTTACAGTACGGTATACTCCGGATAATACGTATCTAATGTAGATATAATTCCAATTGTCCTCTAATTTTACTACAGAATGTTGGCAGCATTAAATGAATAATAAAGATAGACTTAAAATCATAGAAACATCCTCTAAACAGGTAGGACCGGGTGTGTTTTACTCGACAATTGTAGTAATCACATCCTTTCTACCAGTGTTTTTACTTACAGGAATTGAAGGTAAACTATTCCATCCGTTGGCTTGGACTAAAACCTTTATTCTCATTATCGATGCATTTCTTGCTATCAGTCTTACCCCCGTACTCATCTCATTTTTCTTAAAAGGTAAATTAAAACCTGAAAGTGCGAATCCGATAACACGATTATTGGAAAAACTCTATACTCCTATACTCACATGGTGTTTGCATTGGCGTAAGACGGTACTTGTTACCAATGTACTTGCGCTCACTGTCGGAGCTGTGATGATGATTCGGATGGGCTCAGAATTCATGCCTCCACTCGACGAAGGGTCGATACTCTTTATGCCCGTTACTCTACCTGATGTTTCAAATTCAGAAGTAAAGCGCATCCTCCAAGTGCAGGACAAAATTATCAAATCTATACCGGAAGTAGAAAATGTATTAGGTAAGGCAGGGCGGGCAAATACTGCAACGGATAATTCACCAATCAGTATGATAGAGACTATTATTCTCCTCAAGCCGCAATCAGAGTGGCGTAGCGGAATAAGTAAAAACGATATTATCAATGAACTAAACGCGAAACTGCAAATTCCGGGCGTTGTCAATGGCTTCACACAGCCAATCATCAATCGTATCAATATGCTTTCAACCGGTATCAGAACGGATGTAGGGTTGAAAATTTATGGACAGAATCTTGATTCAATTTATGTGCTTGCACAGAAAATGAAAAACGAACTCGAAGGTATCAATGGTATTCGAGATTTGTACGTAGAGCCGATTACCGGAGGGAGATATATTGATGTGATTGTCAAGAAAACTGAAATTGGCAAGTACGGACTAAGCGTTGACGATGTAAATATGTATGTTGAAAGTGCGTTAGGTGGTATGAATCTTACCACTACGATCGAAGGAAGAGAACGTTTTACGGTGAATGCACGACTTGCGCAGGATTATAGAAATAGTCTTGAAGCAATTAATCAAATACCTGTAAAAACGGAAAATTACGGTACAATTCCACTCTCAGCCGTGGCTACTGTCTCGCTATCAGAGGGACCTCCGATGATAAATTCAGAGAATGCGATGCTGCGCGGAACCGTACTTTTTAATGTACGCGATCGTGACTTGGGTAGCACCGTAAAAGAGGCACAAGTAAAGTTAGATAAGATGTTCTCAAAGCTACCCAAAGGATATAATCTCGAATGGAGTGGTCAATGGGAGAATCAAATTCGAGCCAATAAGACACTTGTATTGATCATGCCAATCGTGTTACTAATAATATTTATGGTATTGTATTTCACCTTTAAATCCTTCAAAGAAGCATTACTCACGATGGTAACTGTTCCATTCGCTCTGATTGGAGGCGTGTATTTAGTTTATTTTTATGGAATTAACTTGTCAGTCGCCGTCGCGGTGGGCTTCATTGCGCTCTTTGGTATAGCAATAGAAACGGCAATGTTGATGATAATTTACTTGAATGAATACATGGAAAAATTAATCAAGGATAAAGGTAATTCTTCGGCTACAATTTCCATGACGGACTTGAGAAAGTATATAACTGATGGTGCAATACAGCGCCTGCGACCGAAACTTATGACCGTATCGGTATCGCTCTTCGGGTTGATTCCGATTCTATGGTCATCTGGGACGGGAAGCGATATAATGCTGCCAATTACGATACCGTTGATTGGAGGAGGAGTCACCTCTACCATTTATGTATTACTCGTAACACCCATTGTTTATGAGATGGTGAAAGAAAGAGAATTAAGTAAATACGGTAAAATTATAGTCGTAGGAACTCATGAAGATTCGTAACATTATAGTACTGGCAATCATCGTGTTTTGTAGCCGGCAAGCAACTGCACAGGTAATGACCCTGCATGAAGTGTTACGTCGAATAGAGGAGAATAGTCCAATGCTCAAAATGTACGATGAGCAAATATACGCCATTAAAAATTATTCTCAAATGACTAAAAGCTGGATGGCGCCTACAATTAGTAGTGGGTTGTGGCAGACTCCATACAGTTCTATCGGTGATGGAATGCTGATGATAACGGCTGAACAAATGATACCCAATCCGGCAAAACAAAAAGCGAATTTCGACTATATGCAGGGTATGATACCCGTGGAACAGCAAGGAAAAACGGCGAAGAAAAATGAAATGTTTGCAATGGCTAAAGACTTGTATTATAATTGGATTATACTCCAAAAAAAATACGATGTCCTCACGCAAACAGACTCGCTGATGAATTATATACTCAAAACAGCTCACCTGCGATACACCTACAATAGAGAAAAGCTGCCAAACATTTATAAAGCACAAGCCGATTTATATGTCGTTCGTACTATGGAAACGATGATTTCAGGGGAAATGAAGCAGAAAAATATCGCACTCAACACACTGATGAATATAGATAAATATTATGTATTCCAGATAGATACAAGCGTGCTGCCTCGTAGCTATGAATTGATGACTCTCGATACATCCATCATTCTATCCGCTCGCAGTGATATTAAACAGTTTGACGCAAATATCGCTTTGACCAAACTCCAGCAGCAATATGAATCTTCAAAGCGGTTTCCTGAATTTGGTGTTTCGGTCAGCCACATGCAAGCGCTTGGAATGATGCCCAATCAATTTTCAGTCATGGGTATGGTTTCCATTCCATTTGCCCCGTGGGCTTCAGCGGAATATGAATCGACTATTCAAGGATTGGATAATACCGCAAATGCAATGTCCTATCAAAAGCAAGCACTCGTCAATGAAACAGTAGGTGCAATTACCGCGCAACAAGTGCAGATGCAGACACTTAAGCAGCAATTGTTAAATTACAAAACAAATATAATTCCTTCGTATTATAATGGTTATCAAACTTCGCTTCTCGCCTACGAACAAAACACAGAAGATTTATTTGTCGTCCTCGATGCTTTACGAATGTATCGTATGGCAAGAATTGATGAATTAGACATCCACAATATGCTACTGATGATACAAGTGAACTATGAAAAAGCTCTGGAAATTCGATAAAAACCTTGCGATTATACTCAGGCAAACAACGTGCAGTTTTTTGATGGTGACATCCTGTGCGTTGTACGTATCGTCTTGTGCCAACCGCGAAGAGCACACCCATATCCCGACTACTAAACCAAGTGAATTAAACGGCTTGGTGCAGCCGACCAACCAAACAATATTCAGCCGCGTCAAAACAATTTCTCCGATCCAGCAATCAATTCTACCACATCACCTTGCTTATGGAGTGATATCATACAACCCTACATTAATCAACACTATTAGCGCTCGATTCAGTGGAAGAATCGAAAAATTGTATGTGCGCTATAACTTTGAGAATGTAGCCAAAGGTCAGCGTATTATGGATATATATAGTCCTGCAATACTCACCGCGCAGCAGAACTTGATTTTTCTCCTAACGAATACTCAAGCAGATACTCAACTTATCCACGCATCAAAACAACAACTTGCATTACTTGGGCTTACAACTCAGCAGCTTCATCAGATTGAAACCACAAAACAGCCCATAAATCCATTACCGATATATAGTCAGTATGCAGGGCATATTCATGACATTGGCGTGTCTAATGGAATTACGCCTCCACTACTGAGCTCAGGTGGAATGGGTACTATGGGTGGAACTCCGGCTACGGCGGAAGCAGTACAAATTGAAAATCTCCCTTCGTCCCAAACTTCTGCAATCTCCGTGAAAGAAGGGATGTATCTCGAAAGTGGTCAGAAAATCCTTGCGGTATATAGCACCGAACAGGTGTGGGCGGTGATGAATATTTTCCCTGAAGATGCAAAATATATCCGGGTCGGTGATAAAATCGACATCAAAGCCGAAACGAATGAATCGAATGTAATTCATTCTATTATAAGCATGATAGAGCCGCTCGTAGGGCGAAATGCATCAACGGTAAAAATGCGCGTGTATTTGCAAAACACAGACAAACTCCACCTGAAAATTGGTACTCTGCTGTCGGCAGACATCACATCTGCCCCGATTGAGGGGGTGTGGTTACCACGATCGGCAGTAGTGAGTGTTGGACAAAAGCATATAGTATTCACCCAAAATGGTATTCATTTCAATGCACGAGCTGTTCAAATAGGGTTCAAAACCGATTCGGTTATACAAATTATCAAGGGAATAGAAAGCAACGAATTGATAGCTGTTAACGCGCAATTTATGGTAGATAGTGAAAGTTTTATACAAACATCAGAATGAAAATCAAGCAAACTCATATCGCCTTTATCCTTCTGGTAATCGGAGCACTTGCGGTGATGTTCTCATCGTGTACCAACCATACCAACCATACCGAAATGGCGGGAGCAGATGAATATTATACATGCTCTATGGATCCGCAAGTAATTGAAAATAAAGCAGGTAATTGTCCGATATGCCACATGACTCTCATCAAAGTCAAAAAAAACAATCTCTTACCAGGTCAAATAAAGCTTAGCTTGCAACAGATAAAATTAGCCAATATTACCTATGATACCCTTCAAGTACAAGGAATTTCTAAAGAGGTACATCTTACGGGCAAAGTAACTATCGATCAAAATAAGTCTGTGGCAATTAGCGCAAAAGTACAAGGGAGAATAGAGAAGCTAACCGTGAAAAATAGTGGGGATTATATTCAAAAAGGACAATTACTATACGAACTCTACAGCGAAGAAGTAAATATAGCACAGCAAGAATATCTTTATGCGCTGCAAAGTGAACAATCGGCACGACTTGCTACTGCTTCAAAAATCAAATTGCGGCTCTATGGAATGAACGAAAATCAAATTGAACAACTCACTACTTCAAAACAAATCGTACAATCTGTACCTGTGTATTCAGAAATAGAGGGCTTCGTACTTGATATTTCAATTAGTGAAGGAGAGTATGTGATTGCTGGAACGACTCTCTTTCATTGTGCTGCTTTGACGTCGCTATGGGTCGAGGCGCAGGTATATTTACCATATTTATCATACATTTCGATTGGGACGAAAGCGAGTTTTTCCGTTCCGTCTTCGAACGACAACTTGCTCTACGGCAATGTTGTTTTTATAGCTCCTCAAGTCCAATCACCGGATAGAGTTGTGCTTGCACGATTTCAAATGACCAATCCCAATCCACTCGTCAAGCCCGGAATGCTGGTCAATATTGCGATTCAAACACAACATAAAGATGCGCTTATACTCCCAATTGATGCAATTATACAGGACAGCAAGGGTGTCAATGTATGGGTGTGTACATCGAGTGGAGTATTTGAGAATAAAATGGTCTCAGTCGGAATACAAAATAGCCGACAAATTGAAATAACATCGGGTCTCAAAGTCGGTGATGTGGTCGTGGTAACCGGCGCATATTTACTCAATAGTGAGTATGTATTCAAGAAAGGAGCGAGTCCGATGGAAGGACATTCTATGCCCGGAATGAAAATGTAATGTAGTAACACTCATATCTAACTCACAATATTCTCAACATAATTCAAACAATCATGAAATCTACAATCGTATTTTCTTTAGTTGCAATTGCAGTGATAATTAGTGCTTGCAACAGTTCATCGGATAAAACCCAAATGAAATCAGAATCCTCTTCAAAGGGCGCAGTAACTACCGTACAAACATACAATCTTGATACAACAAAATTGAAAAGCGGCGATACATTTTATCAATGCGAGATGGACCTTGAAGTACTTTCGGACAAGCCGGGTAATTGCCCGAAATGCTCGATGGAATTAACAGTGATGAAAAAACACTAATCCAAATTCACATGGTTGAGCTTCTAATTTCATTCTCATTACGTAACCGCTTGATTGTAATAGTCGTTGCTGCTCTAATGTTCGCATGGGGCATCTACGAAGTTCAGCACAATCCAATCGATGCGATACCGGATCTTTCAGAAAATCAAGTCATCGTGTTTACGGAATGGATGGGGCGTAGCCCTCAGGTAATCGAAGACCAAGTGACCTATCCGCTGGTGTCGAACTTGCAGGGTATTGCAAAAATTAAAAATATACGCGGCGCATCTATGTTTGGGATGAGCTTTGTGTATGTGGTATTTGAAGATAATGTGGATATATATTGGGCTCGAACGAGAGTAGCAGAACGATTAAATTTCGCCCAAAAGCTCCTGCCGGAAGGAATTACCCCAACTCTCGGACCTGACGGAACTGGAGTAGGGCATATCTTTTGGTATTCACTTGATGCCGTGGGATACGACCTTGGAGAGCAGCGTGCTTTACAGGATTGGTACATAAAATTTGCTCTTCAGACGGTGTCGGGCGTGAGTGAAGTAGCATCATTTGGGGGCTTTCAGAAGCAATATCAGGTGATTATTGACCCTATCAAGTTGAATTATTACAATGTATCTATGATGGATGTATTAAGGGCTGTGAAGTCAAATAATAATGATGTAGGCGGCAGAAAATTTGAAATGAGCGATAAGTCATATATTGTACGTGGCTTGGGGTATATTAAATCCATCAGTGAAATTGAAAATATCCCACTTGGAACATTCAACAATGTTCCCATACGAATCCAAGATGTTGGCTCGGTGCAAATGGGAGGAGACATTCGTTATGGAATTTTTGATGAGAACGGTGAAGGTGAAAAAGTGGGTGGAATTGTCGTGATGAGGTATGGAGAGAACGCCGATGCGGTTATCAAAAGTGTGAAAGCAAAAATGGAAGAAGTTCAGAAAGGGCTGCCCGATGGTGTGAAATTCAAAATTGACTATGACAGAAGCGGACTGATTGAAGAAGCCATAGGTTCGGTTAAAGGAACATTGATCGAAGTATTCATAAGTGTTTCAATAGTGATTTTGATATTTTTATTTCACTGGCGGAGTGCGGTAATCATTCTCATTCAGATACCTATATCTGTTGCATCAAGCTTTATATTTCTTAATTACTTGGGGTTTTCATCTAATATAATGTCATTAACAGGAATTGCTCTCGCAATCGGTGTAATTGTCGATGATGGAATCGTCATGGTAGAAAATTCATATAGACTATTGAGCCAAGAACAATTGAAGGAGTAATTTATATAGGGTTTCCGCATCAAATTTTTCGAGGGGTAATAATCTATTTCTTTAGCCCTATAAGGGCGAAATATTAATAGATAGTACGTCCAATAATTCATAAAAGCTCCATCGGAGCGATATAGTTGGTGGATTGGTCGTATTTATGTCGCTCCTCTGGAGCTTTATTTCAAAGAATCGTCCATTTTCTATTAAGATTTCGCTCCGATGGAGCTATTAGATATTTTGATGCGGAAACCCTATAATTTATAAATGAAAACCAAAACCAAAGAAATTTTCAACAATATGACTGAACATCAACACACATCTCAAGATCATTCACACCATGAAATGAATGCCCCAATGGGCACGAAGCATCACGACCATCACAAAATGATGATAGATGATTTTCGGAAGCGGTTTTATGTAGTAGCAATGATTACCATTCCTGTAATGGCTCTTTCGCCAATGATTCAGCAATGGTTTCATTTCAATAGTACATTTTATGGTTCTACCTATCTGCTTCTAGCGCTTTCTACGATAGTTTTCATTTACGGAGGTGTTCCTTTTCTAAAAGGGAGTGTGGGTGAACTGAAAGGCAAAATCCCAGGTATGATGACGTTAATTGCTGTTGCAATCACGGTTGCTTATGCCTATAGTGTGGCTACCGTGTTTGGTCTCCAAGGAATGGATTTCTTCTGGGAACTCTGTACCCTTATACTTATCATGCTATTAGGACATTGGATTGAGATGAAGTCTGTAGCAGGTGCTTCACGTGAGTTGGAATTATTAGTGCGACTTATGCCGTCGGATGCACATATAGTAATGGGTGAAATGATTCATGACGTAAAAACAGATTCACTTAAAGCCAATGATGTCATTCTGATAAAGCCCGGAGAAAAGGTAGCAGCAGACGGAATAATCTCAGAAGGTGAAAGTTACCTAAATGAATCTATGCTTACGGGAGAGTCAGTTCCTGTAAAAAAGCAAAATGGGGATAAAGTAATTGCCGGCTCGATAAACGGAAATGGTTCTTTACGAGTAATCGTTAGCCATGCCTTAAAGGATTCGTATTTATCGAGAGTAATTAAGCTCGTTGATGATGCTCAAAAAACAAAATCAAGCACACAATTACTTGCAGATAAAGCAGCACGAATTCTTACGATCACAGCATTAGCTGCCGGATTCGCCACCTTTTTTTTCTGGTGGCTGATTGCAAAAGAACCATTGGTATTTGCATTGGAACGAATGGTAACGGTCATAGTCATTTGCTGTCCTCATGCTTTAGGGTTAGCAGTTCCGTTGGTGGTGGCAATCTCAACTGCAATTTCAGCAAAACACGGCTTACTTATTAAAAACAGAACAGCTTTCGAGAATGCAAGGAAAATAACTACTGTCATCTTTGATAAAACCGGTACGCTTACCTTGGGAAAATTTGAAGTATCTCGATTGAAATCTCTGAACTCCACTTATGGTGAAAATGATATAATTCGTATCGCAGCAGCATTAGAACAAAATTCTGAGCACCCTATAGCTTCAGGAATCATTACGAAAGCAAAAGAATTTTCTGTTGAAATTCCGGTAGTAAATAATTTTAAAGAAATAACCGGAAAAGGCATAGAAGGGGATGTAGATGGGAAAAATATAAAAGTAGTCAGTCCGGGGTATCTTATTGAAAATAAAATAGATTTGCCTGTTAACTATACAAGTAGTGATGCAGAAACTATTGTCTTTATCATTATTAATAATGAGCTTGCAGGTTTCATTGCTCTTGCAGATAAAATACGGAGTGAATCTTACGAGGCGATTAAAACGCTTCGAGCTAATGGAATCAAATCTCTATTACTTACGGGAGATAATAAATCAGTTGCCAAAAGCGTAAGCGAGGAATTAAAGATGGATGGATACTTCGCAGAAGTATTACCGCATCAAAAATTAGAGAAAATAAAAGAGTTGCAAGAGAAAGGTGAGTTTGTTGCCATGACCGGTGACGGAGTAAATGACGCACCAGCATTAGCACAAGCAGATATTGGTATTGCCATAGGTAGTGGAAGCGACATTGCAGCAGAAACAGCCGGAATCATTTTAGTAAACAGTAATCCGCAGGATGTTGTAAATTTGATTCTTTTCGGCAAAGCAACATATCGTAAAATGATTCAGAATTTAATTTGGGCAACCGGTTATAATGTAGTTGCGTTACCTTTAGCCGCAGGGGTTCTTTATCATTGGAATATAATGCTAAGTCCGGCAGCTGGTGCTGTACTTATGAGTTTAAGCACTATTGTCGTAGCAATTAATGCAAAATTGTTGAAGATAAAAACAGTCTCATAAGTACGAATATGGTAAAATCATTCTTTTAATGTTTTTGATATGAAAAATCTATTGATATTGCTGAAAATCTTCTCATGTTGAATCCTTCAAGGAACTGAAACATGGATATTTTAGGATAACAAATTGGACGTAAACAGGTTTATGTACCCCTCTACCGTCCCCTTCAGGAAAATGTGCTTGCAACCTCATTATAAATATATATATTATAAAATAGTTCAACTCCCTCCCTGACCACATAAAGCGTTTAATACGAAAGTGTTAAACGCTTTTTTTATGTGTATAGTAGAGTTTTGAAGTTCTATGAACAACCCGAACGGGGAACAGAATAGCATTTTAAAGTAAATAACTATGGAAAACACCCAAGAACTGTTTCGTTTCACGATGAATCTCCTTGAGTCTAAGGGAATACATCATGAAAGTACAATGTTTGATTCAGGTGCAATAATGATAGATGTCTGGCATAACGGCAAATTTTATGTCATCCAATTTGATACTGATGGCTTTATTGGCTTTTCAGAAGTCAATGAGAATATTGGATTTGACTGTAACCCAGATGAGAAATTTTATGATAGCACGAAGTATAAACATAAATTAAACAGTATTATAGTAAACGAATGATAAGTGGCTCTTGCCTAAAATATCCATCTCCTATAATAGAAACAACTTTTTGGACTGAAGTAGATTTATCAAAAATCACTATGTTTGCTAGTTAAATAAAAGTTTTACAACAACTTCGGGAAGATTCCCAGTCCGGGCAGTTCTAAGGTGCACCAAGCGAAGCTTGGTATATTCATGAGGTGCAAATCCTTCGTGGTAATGGGAGCCCCCCACCCATTACCGTAATCGTACACTGTGTGAGGTAACAAACACAGTGAAGCTACGACGAGGAAGATAACAGACTGCAACGGAAGTGTTCACATCCCGTTTAGAAAATATATAAAGGTTATACTGTAATGAAAATATGCCTTAAAGCATTAGCCATTGTAGGCGGTAAAGAAATTGATTGTCACGGACATATTGAAATCCATACAAAAACTGATATTCAAGCATATATTTCTTGGCAACTATACGATTATGAGAATAACTCCATTGCTGGCATAAGTAAAAATTACTTTATTGCAAATAATAACAACTCTATTCAGAATATTATTTCGTTGGTTATTGAAGATATAAAAAAATATCGAATGGCGAGAAAATACATTATTCGTGAAATTAAGATTCCAGTCTGACCTGTTGTTTCAACCAGTCGTAAACACGTACTTATGAAACACAATGCTTCATCAGTGCAATTCCCGCCCCGCCACGAAGTACACCTACCGTCAATTACCTGCCAAATAAACACTTGCTGAGATGGTAAAGAGCAGGGAAGTAGTACGTACTACCGGGCGCAGATGTCTGAATCAGGATTTGCAGGATTGTAGGATGAGAAGATGAATACCATGAAGTAAGAAAGCAGTAGCAAGATGAAGCAAGAACCCCACCCGCCAAGAATCCTTTAATCCTCCAATCCTTTAATCCTAATTCAGATACGTACGCCAAGAATCTGAGCATTCACTTTACAGATAATACGAAGAAATACACCACGACGTGTGGTTGAAGATTTTCTGCCCCTACGTTATTTCGGGTGATTTCCTGATCGGCTGGTTGAGACATCTGCCGAGTAGATACGCTTGACTATTACAATCAGTCGCGACGGTAACCTATATTCATAAATACTAAAGTCCCGTACACTTTCAACCGGTTGCGTTGAAATTTTACGGGACTTTCTTTACGATCGTACTCTTAAATATTAATTCTCTATACGAATTGTATTATGTAGCGTGAGTAGGTTTCTGAATTCAAGTCGATGCTACTCAACTATTCTATTGGATGTTCGGCAGGTTTGTCTTTTTTGTGGAGGAATTTTTCGAGTACTTCCGGTACTTTTTCGAATACACCCGACAATCCGCTCGCAGGTCGCGTGGTAATGAATTGAATTACTTCACCTCTGCTCACGAGAAAACCAATCGGCGACATTCCCATACCCGCACCTCCGCCTCCACCTGCCCCTTCGCCACCCATGACCGATTTCGCAGGGGATTTGCCTTCTCCTCCTCCTGCACCAAAGCCAAGTCCGATAGACATGACAGGAACACATGCAAATTCTCCCAACTGAAACTCTTTACCGATGATGGTTTCAGTTTTAGATTCGTCTTTGAGAAACTCAGTAAATGTCTTGAGTAACTCATTATAATTGCTTTCCATTGTGTATCTCCCCGAATGTTGATAAAAATTAAATATTGAGCGACATTTAGCGCACGCTC
>Ga0154020_10006633_pt1 | contig 13564 bp, 9 predicted proteins | sample Klosneuvirus_201_FD_109709 | JGI IMG/M metagenome (GOLD analysis project Ga0154020, IMG submission 109709) | Active sludge microbial communities from wastewater, Klosterneuburg, Austria - Klosneuvirus_20160825_MG | ecosystem: Engineered > WWTP > Aerobic digester > Activated sludge | place... | reverse complement strand
GCGTGGCTCCAGCGTTTCGTCGCCTGCTGGCACGCCTCGGAGAGCGCGTTGTCCGCGCAGCCCAGCGTGAGGACCAGCCCCTTGAACGCGATCGGCGGCATCGCCCGGAGTGGTACGGAGGCGATGGCGTCGAGCGCTTGCGCCCACTCGTCTTCGGGCACGGTCTGGCCGATCCGAGCGGCGGCGGCCACAGCCCGAACAACCGCGTCGACCCGGTAGACCAGGGCCAGCGACGCCTCGACCGAGAGTCCCGTCAGCGCCTCGATGGCGAAGGTCTCCGAGCGCTGCGCCGCAGTCGAACGCTCGGGGAGCGCTCCGGCGCGGCGGACCAAGGCCTCCCATTCGCGCGCCTTCAGCGCGGAGCGCGGCGTCTGGTCGAGCCGCACAAGGGCGGCCAGGCGAGCGCGCTCTTGAACGACCTCGACCGCGGCCAAGAACTCACGCTCGGCCTCGGCCCAGGCAATGCGCTGATCCTCCTTCTTCGCGGCCAGACGATAGCCAAGATCGACGGGAACCAACGGGCTGCTCGCGCGGACCTCCCACAGACGCTTGCCGGCCAGCGCCAGCTCATCGCGATCCAGCCTCAACCGAGTCGCGGCGTAGCCGGCGGCGGCCAGGACGATCGCGGTGAAGGCTCCGGTTTGATCGGGCTCGGTCACGGCGCGCGCCACGGCCGCCTCGAGGGCCGCCCGAGAGCTGAGCCGCGGGAGCGGGGGCGGCGGACCGGCGGGGCTGCGCTCCACCGAGTCGCGCAGGTAGTGCAGCGGATCCTTCGACGTCGCGGCCAGCTCGACGATGATCAGACACAGCGGCGCTTGGTTGAGTTGCCGCACGACGAGCACCGGCAACTCCTCAAGCTCCACCGACGACAAGGTCAGCCGGGTAACCGCAAAGTCGAAGGCGAGGTCGACCGCCGCGGCGACCGCGACGGAGCGCGCTCGGCCCGCGGTGGGGCAGCCCTCAGTGAGGCGCTCGAGGCGCTCTCCCAGCTGAGACACCGTGCGGGGAATCGCGCGGGGAGCCGCCACTCGGGGGGTCGCTACCCGGCGCGCAGGCCCTGGGGTGTGCGCTTCGATCGAGCCGGCCATGCTGCGGACGGATGCAACCAGGAGGCCGCGTGTCAGGCGGGGCTCAGCGGGCGAGGAGCGCGGCCTGAAAGCCGCAGGATCGGACAGTCAGCCTCAGGGCACGAGGACCGCGGCCACGCCCGAGACGCCCCCCCGCGTAGCACGGACCTGCGTGGTTCCCGGGCCCAAGGCGGTGAGCTGACCGCGGGTGCCCAGGCCGTTGCTGACGGCAGCGACGGTCGGGTCGTCGGTCTGCCACAGCACGAAGTTCGTGAGATCGAAGACGGAGCCGCCGGAGAAGTTGCCCTGCGCGAGGAGCGGCACGACCTCTCCGAGCCGCGCCACGATCATCCCCGGGAGGATGCTGATCGAGACCAAGGTCTCCGGGGTGACGGTCACGACGGCCGTGCCTTCCATGCCGAGAAATCTCGCGCGGATCGTGGTAACACCCGGCGCCACGGCGGTGACCAAGCCCCGGCTCATCCCGGCGGTGCTGACCGCGGCGATGCTCGGATCATCCGAGGTCCAGGTGGCCTGCAGCGTGATGTCCTGCGCGGACCCGTCGCTCAAGAAGGCGGTCGCCTGCATGGCCAGGCTCAATCCCCGCGGGATCCGCGGAACGAAGGGCGTGAGCTGGATCTGGATGATGGCCGCCATCGAGACGGTGACCTGCGTCGTACCGGTGACGCCCATGAAGGTCGCGCTGATCGTGGCCATGCCCGGCGAGATCCCGGTGACCAGCCCGCGGTTGCCGCCGCCCGGGCCCCCTCCGCCGGTGCTGACCGCCGCCACATTGGGGCTGGTCGACACCCAGGTGGCTTGGCCGGTCACGTTGCGCTGCGTGCCGTCGGAGAACACGGCCACGGCCTGCATCTGGACGCGGTCGCCGGTGATCAAGGTGGGCTGAAAAGGCGTCAGCTGGATGCTGACGAGCTGCGCCGAAGTGACGGTCAACGAGGCCGTCCCGCTGACCCCGTTGAAGGTCGCGGTGATCGTGACCGTGCCGCCGCTGATGCCGGTCGCCACCCCGCGGTTGCGTCCGCCGCTGCCGATCTGCGCGACGTTCGAGTCGCTCGACTGCCAGGTGGCCTGACGGGTGACCGAGCGCTGGGTCCCGTCGGAGAAGATCGCCTGCGCCGAGTAGGGCTGCGTGCCGCCCACGATGATCGAGGCCAGCGCCGGGCTCACCGAGATCGAGACGATGACCGCGTCGGTCACCCGCAGCGTCGTCGAGCCGCGGATCCCCATAAACGTCGCCTCGATCGTGGTGGTCCCGCGCGCTAGGGTCTGAGCCTGACCTTGCGGGGAGATCGCGGCGACCGCGGGGTCCGAGGAGGACCAAGCCGCTTGCTGCGTCACGTTCTGCTGCGTTCCATTGCTGAAGATCGCGGTCGCGGTGAACTGCACTGGGGTCCCCGCGGCGACGCTGGGGGAGATCGGCGCGACCGTCAGCGAGACGAGCGTCGCGTCGCCGATGATCACCCGCGTGACCCCGCTGACCCCCATGAAGCTGGCGGTGACCGTGGTGACCCCAGCGGCGCGAGCGAGGAGCTGCCCCTCAGCGCCCAGGACGTTGCTGATGGTAGCCAGGTTGGTGTCGCCGGTGGTCCAGGTGACGCTGGTGCTGAGATCCGCGGTGCGCCCGTCGGAGTAAGTGCCGATGGCCTGGTATCGCGTGCGCAGGCCGACCGTGGTCATCGCGTTGGCCGGCTGCACGTCGATCGAGATCAAGACCCCCATCCCCACGTCGACCAACGCGGTGGCCGTTTGCCCGTCGAGGGTGGCGCGGATGGTGGTTTGACCGCTGCCCAGGGCGGTGACTTGCCCGGCGCTGACCGTCGCCACTGCGCGATCGTCGCTGCTCCAGGCCACGTCGGCGGTCACATCGATCCGCGAGCCGTCGGAGAAAGTGGCGATGGCCGTGAGCCCGGTCGTGCCACCGACCGACAGCGAGACCCGCGGGGGAATGATGACCAGCGAGACCAAGGTCGCCGAGGTGACGACCACGCCCGCGTCGGCCTGAAGCCCTGCGAACTGCGCATGGGCGAGGGTCATGCCGCCCGCCAGGCCGGTGAGGAGGCCGCTCTGACCGGCGCCGCCGTTTCCGATCGCGGCGACCCCGGGATCATCGATCGACCAGCGCGCGCTGTCCGTGAGGTCCTGCTCGCTGCCATCGGCGAAGCTGCCGATGGCCCGCAGCGGGAGCTGGCCGCCGACGATGAGCGCCGCGCGACCGGGCTCGATGCGCAAGGCGGTGAGCGGCGCGGCGCTGACCGTGACCCGGCTCGACGCGCTGAAGCCGGCAATATCAGCGACGATCGTGGCCTGGCCCGCCATCACGGCCTGCGCGCTGCCCAGACCATCGATGCGCACGACCCCGGGCTGATCGGAGCGCCACTGGCACTGGAACGTAAGATCGGCGCGGCTCATGTCCGAGAAGATCCCGGTGGCTCGAAACTGGAGCTGAGCACCGACGCTCATCGTAGGATCGACCGGATCGATCTGGAGCTGCACGAGCATCGCCGCGGTGACGGTCAAGGTGGCGCTGCCGCGTTGGTTGCCAAAGGACGCGATGATCGTGGTCTGCCCGCCGCTGCGGGTCGTGGCGATGCCGCCGGGCTGGATGTCGGCGACGTTCCCGTCCGTGCTGAGCCATTCGGCCGAGGCCGTGAGATCCTGGCGCGAACCGTCGCTCAAGATCCCCTCCGCGGTGAAGGCGAGCCGCACGCCGACCGGCGCGGTCGAGACAGCAGGAGACACCACGATGCCCGTCAGCTCCGCCGCGCTGACCCGGACGCGCGCGGTGCCCACGACGGCGCCGATGCCCGCCTTGATGGTCGAGGCGCCTGCGGAGAGCGCGGTGACCACTCCGGACGCCACGGAGACCGAGGGTGAGTCGCTGTTCCAGGAGGCTTGGGCGGTGACGTCGGCCCGGCTCCCATCGCTGAAGAGACCCGTGGCGACCAGGCGCAGCCGAGCGCCGATGACCATCGTGGTGTTCGCCGGGGAGATGGAGATCTCCTTCAAGACGGGCACTTCCCCGCCGTCCGGGAGGCCCCCGTCCGGGAGGGCGCCGTCCGGCAGGCTGCCGTCGGAGAAGCCGCCGTCGCCCGCGATGACGGACCCATCTGCCCCGATCCGGCTCGAGGATCCGAGCGGCTCGAGCTGGCCGCGACCGCAAGCGGGAGCGAGCGCGAGGAGAAGGACGGCGAAAGAGACACCCAGAGCGCGCATCGTGCGACTTGCATAGCACAGTGGGCCCGAGGCTTGCCCAATCGATCCCCCTCTGCTTTTGACGCAGCAGGTGATCCGCGCGAGCGCCTACCGACCGGCGTGGTGGCTTCCCAGCCCCCACCTGATGACGATGTTCCCGGTGCTCTGTCGGCCCCGCGCTCCGCTCTCCACTCGGCGCGAGCGGCTCGAGCTCCCCGACGGCGACTTCGTGGATCTGGACTGGGTGGGCGAGGACCAGGCGCGTCCTCTGGTCCTCATCCTCCATGGGCTCGAAGGTTCCATCGAATCTCCCTATGTTCGGGGGATCCTCCGCTCGATCGAGGCGCGCGGTTGGCGGGGGCTCCTGATGCACTTTCGGGGCTGTAGCGGCGAGCCCAACCGCGCCCGCCGGGCCTACCATTCAGGAGAGACCGACGATCTGCGGAGCGTCGTCGCGCACGCGCAGACGGTGCACGGCGACGGGCCGCTCGCCGCGGTGGGATATTCGCTGGGCGGTAATGTGCTCCTCAAGTATCTCGGGGAGACTGGGCCGGAGAGCCCATTTCAAGCCGCGGTCGCGGTCTCGGTGCCGCTGCTCCTGGCTCCCTGCTCAGCCCGGCTGCAGCGCGGTTTTTCGCGAATTTATGACCGCTGGCTCTTGATGAGCTTACTCGCCAGCCTGAAGCGTAAGGGGCGGCAGGTGGAGCTCAACCTAGACCTCCGGGGCCGCCGCATCTCGAGCATCCGAGCCTTCGATGAGCACGTGACCGCTCCACTCCACGGCTTTTCAGGCGCGGACGACTACTATGCCCGCGCCAGCAGCCGGCCCTACTTACCCCGAATTCAGACCCCCACGCTGATCGTCCAGGCCAGGGACGACCCCTTTTTGACCGAGGAGGTGCTCCCCAGCGCCTCAGAGCTCGGCCCGGGCGTGACCCTGGAGATCTCTGAGGCGGGGGGTCACGTGGGATACATCACCGGTTCCAATCCGTTCTCCCCGGTCTATTGGCTCGAGGAGCGCATCCCGGACTTCCTCGCGAGCCGGTTGTGAGCTTGGCCCCGATCGGCTACCCGAAACGAGGATGGCCTGCCCGCTCGACGACAGCCTCTCGGCGTTGATCAGCGGCGAGCTCGCCGAGCCTGAAGCCGACGCGGTCCGCACCCACCTCGATAGCTGCGAGAGCTGCCGCACCACTGTCGCGGCGCTCGCCCTGGGCCACCCCCGCTCCTCCGAAGACCCAAGCGATCCGGTGCAGCGCCCCCGATCACCGGGTCCCACTCCGGGGAGCCGGATCGATCGCTACGTGATCGAGCGGCTGATCGGCGCCGGCGCGATGGGCGTGGTCTACGCCGCCAAAGACGCCGCGCTCGACCGGGTGATCGCGCTGAAGCTGCTCCACGGTGATCATCAGCTCAGCGGCACGCTCGACCCGAGCGGCGGCGACGTCGGTAACGAGGCCCGCACCCTCGCGCGCCTCGATGACCCCAACGTGGTCAAGGTCTGGGACGTCGGCGTCTGGGAGGGGCGCATGTTCATCGCGATGGAGCTGGTCCAGGGCCAAACGCTGCGGGCGTGGATGCAGAAGCCCCAGCCGTACCGCGAGGTCCTCTCCCGCTTGCTCGGCGCCGGCGCCGGGCTGGCCGCCGCACACGACAAAGGGATCATCCACCGCGACTTCAAGCCCGACAACGTGCTCATCGCCGCCAGCGGACGGGCCTTGGTCACCGACTTCGGCTTGGCGACCGAGTCAAACCGAGAGAGCACCAAGATCGCCGGCACGCCCGCCTATATGGCGCCTGAGCAATTCTCCGGTCGCGCCGCCGACGAAAAGAGCGACCAATTCAGCTTCGCCGTGACCTGCGTCGAGGCGCTGACCGGCCGCCGGCCGTACTCAGGCGCGACCCTGGCCGAGCTGAAGCTCACCGTGGGACAGGGCCAGCTCGACCTCAGCGCGCTCTCGGCCCTCCCCCGCTCGGTCAAGCTCGCGCTGTCCCGCGCCCTGGCCTTCGATCCGGCGGCGCGGTGGCCCGACATGCGCGCGCTGCTCTCCGCCCTCACGCCTCGCGCGAACCGCACGAAGAGCTGGGTGGCGGCGGCGCTGGGCGTGGCGCTGCTCGGCAGCGGAGGCCTGTGGTGGCGCAGCACCGTGTGCTCCGGGGGGGCGGCGCGGGTGCAAGCGGTGTGGAACGCGAGCAAGCGCGCGACGCTCAGCCAAGCCTTCGTCGGCACCGGCCTGCCCTGGGCCGCGGACGCCGCCGCCGCGCTCAACGGCGAGCTCGATCGCTGGAGCGAGGGCTGGTCCGCGGCCTTCACCGAAGCCTGCACCGCCACCCGCGTTCGGGGAGAGCAATCGGAGGAGCTCCTCGATCTGCGGATGAGCTGCCTCGACCGCCAGCTCTCGGAGACGCGCGCTTTGATCGAGCTCTTCGAGCGGGCCGATCGCACCGTGATCGGCGCCGCTTCGCGCTCGCTGTCCCGGCTGACGCCGCTGAGCGCCTGCGCTGACCTCGAGGCCCTGCGCGATCCAGTAAAGCCGCCCAGCGCCGCCGATCGTCCCCGGATCTCCGCGGCCCGCCAGGCGCTCGGCGAGGTCATCGCGCTGCGCGCCGCCGGACGTTTCAAGGAGGCCGCGCTGCGCGCCGAGGCCCTGACCGCCGAGGCCCTGCTGATCGGCTATCGCCCCTTCGAGGCCGAGGTGCTCACGCTCAAAGGGCAGCTCGACGCCGATCTCGACGCCTTCGACGCAGCCAGCGCCAGCCTCCACAAAGCCGTCGCCGCCGCCGAAGCCTCGGGATACAGCCGCGCTGCCGGCGCCGCCTGGGCCTTCCTCATCGAGGTGGAGAGCGACAAGCGCGCCAAGAAGGAGGAGGCCGAGCGCGCCCAAGGCCACGCCGAGGCGGTGATCGAGCACCTCGGACGGCCCCGTGATCTCAGCGCCGTCTTGGCCCACAACACCGGGAAGATGCTGCTCCTGGCCGGCAAGCACCAGGAGGCCAAGCAGCAGCTCACGCGCGCCCTCGAACTGTACCGGGCCCTCGATCCCAGCTCCCCGATGGTCGCCGCCAGCTTGAACGCCATCGGCGATGTCGTGCGGGCCGAGGGCGACGCCGCGGGTTCGCTGAAGTATCACCAGGACGCGCTGGCTTTGGTGGTCGCCCGCCTGGGTGAGCACCACCCCGACGTGGCGCTGGCCCAGAAGAACATCGGGAATGTGTACTGGAAGCAGAGCGAGCTCGACACGGCCCTCAGCTGGTACGAGCGCGCGCTCGACCTACAAAAACAGGCCCTCGGAGAGGATTCGCTGGAGTACGTCTCCACCCTCAACAACGTGGCCAGCGTCCACATCCGCCAGCAGAAGCTGGCCGAGGCCGAAGGCGAGCTGCGCCGAGTGATCGCGGTGATGGAGGACAAGCTCGGCCCTTTCCACCGCGATCTCTACGGTCGCCTCAACAACCTGGCGGTGGTCTTGCGCTACCTGAATCGCCTAGCCGACGCCGAGGCGATCCTGCGGCGAGCGCTGGACATCGCGACCAAGGCGGTGGGCGAAGAGCACGACATGGTGGCCACGACCCTGGTGAACCTGGGCGACACGCTCCTGGCCGAGAAGAAGTTCGAGGACTCCGTGGCGGCCTACGAGCGATCGGCGGTGATCACCGAGAAGATCTACGGATCCAAGCACCCCAACCTGGCCGAGTGCTATGGCGGGGCGGCCTTCCCGCTGATGCAGCTCCACCAATATGCGCGGGCCCGGGCGCTCGCCGAGAAGGCCCTGGCGATCTTCGCCGATGGCAACGGCGTGCCGATGGTGGTGGCGCAGGTGCGCTTCGTCCACGCGCAGGCCACCTGGGAGCTGGAGCCGGCGCGGCGGGCCACGTCGGTCGCCGAGGCCAGGGAGGCGCGGAAGATCCTGGCCGGCGCGGGCGCGCAAGCCGAAGATATGGCGGAAGTGGACGCCTGGATCGCGGGGCACCGGGCGCGATGAAGCCGCTCTCCGCCTGGTTTGGTGGGCTCGATCCCGCGACGCTCGACCCGAGCTTTGAGCAGCAGCTCGGCCGAGCACGGGCGGCCCACGCCGCTCTCGCGCTCACCGCTGACAGCTTCGTCGAGCACGTGGCGCGCCACCTCGGGCGGCTGCCGGCGAGTGAGGTCGCTCCGGCGCTCCTCGCGCTCCACGGTCCAGACCTCTTCCTCGCGCTGGCCGGCGGCCTGGGGGAAGCGGCGGCCTGCGCGGTGCTCGAGCGTGAGTTTCTGTCCCGCTTGCCGGCGCTGCTCGAGCGCGGGCGCTTCGAGCGCGCGCTGGCCGAAGACGCTTGTCAGAGCTTTCGGGCCAAGCTCCTGGTGGCCGAGGAGCGCGCCGAGGCCCGCATCCTGAGCTACTCTGGGCGCGGTCCGCTGCTGGCTTGGCTGCGGGTCGGCGCCACCCGGGTCGCGCTGAACCTTCGGCGCGGCACGGTGAGGGCCGACGTACCCCTGCCCGCCGACGATGTCTTCGTCGCCGACGGCGTGATGCCCGATCTGGCCTTCATCCGCGAGATGCACCGCGAGCAGTTCTCACAGGCCTTCTTGATGGCCTTCGCCGAGCTCACCGATCGGCAGCGCACCCTGCTGAAGCTGGCCTATGTCGACGGGCTCAGCATGGACAAGATCGGCCTCATCTACGGGGCCCACAAGTCGTCGGTCTCTCGCTGGCTGACCGAGGCCCGGGAGCAGCTCGACCAGTCCACCCGCAGCCACTTGAAGAGCAGCCTCGACATCTCCGACTCCACCTGTGACGACCTGGTGTTCTTGCTCCGTTCGCACCTCGAGGTCAGCCTGCGCGGGCTGTTTCAGAGCAAGGCCTAGAGCGCCTGGCTCAACCCAGGAGGTGGGTTCGGACCTCCACCCGCACCGGGGTGGCCTCGCGCGCCAGCTCGAGCATGAGCACCTGAGTCGCCCGCTGCAGCCGCTGGGCCCCATCCAAGGGGTAGCCAGGCGCCTCGGCGGCCAGGACCTCCGGCGTCGCCTGCGCGAAGATCCCGGCGTTCACGCTCTCCAGCTCGCCTCGCGTGGGAAGCCTCCACTCGAACACCACGCGCGCGCGTCGCTCCGGGCCTCCGAGGTCCAGGCGCGTCTCGTGAAAGTCGCGCAGCTCCGCGGCGGCCTCCACCCAGGCTCGAATGAGCGGAAACACCCGCGCGGCGATCGGCGTGGTCGGCTCGTTCGGAACGCCCAGGACGTCCTCAGCGTTGTAAACGAGCCGCGATCCGGGCTCCGTCACCGTCACGTTGACGGCGTGCAGCGGAATCGCCGCGTCGATCAGCTCGGCCAAGGCAGAGGTCGCGCGCCGCTTGTCCTTGCGGTCGCTCACAGCGGCACTCGATTGCTGCGGATGGTGAGATCCACCCAGGCCATAGCGGTTTGCCGATCTTGGGCGCTCCAGTTGGCAGGAGGGTGCTGGAGCCAGTGGCTCTCCAGTCGGTTCCGCCGATAGCGCGCCAGCTCCAAGAGGTCGGTCTTGCTCTTCCGAAACGCGGTGTACGCGTCACCCAACCCGACGATCATGGTGGAGGCGACGCCGGCCCAGGGGCCTGCTAACCAGCTCGCAGCCCAGACGTGGTTCGTAAGACGCTGAGCGTGTTCTACCTGGTCGAGGTGTCGTTGGTCGCACTTGGCGAGGCCCGAGACCATCGCGCCCGCCAAAATGCCCACGATCTCAGGCTTCAAATCCACTTGTGCGTCGTGCAGCTCATGGAAGATCTCACGGACGGCGCTGGCTAGATCGAAGTCCCTGCGATCGCGAGCGCCATTGAGGTGGATGCTCACCAGGGTACCCAAGCTGTCCAGCTCGTCCGGGTTGACCTCCCGCGGTTCGTCCCCAAAGCCGCTGCGCTGCATCTCCTGAAGGATGCGCACCAGGTTCTCGCCGGTGACCAGCTCGTGCGCGCGCTTGCTCCCGTGCAGGACCTTGAGCGCGGCCGCAGGCGCAGAAGCCATCGTGCGCAGCAGGGCCTCAGTGTCGCCGGAGACCAAGGTCTTGATCACCAGCGCCTCGGCCCCGCTGAGCCGCTGTGGTCGATGAAACAGCCTTCGCAGCCGCACCTCGGCCTGACTCATGGGCGTCCCGTCCGGCGCGTGGACCTCGCTGATCACGTTGGTATTCTCCAGGAGTACCATCAGGGTCTTGAGCTGGCTGGGCGTCAGGCTCGCGAGTTGTGCCGCGGTCGTCGCGTTTAGATCGAGCTTTCCTTCCGAAATGGCGGCGCCGATCCCGGTGGTCCGCCAGGAGTCGTGGAGCGGAACCACCTGCTCCCGAAACCGAACTCGTTGCTCCGCGCGAATTTTCCGGTCCGAACCGGTGGGGAAGGTCCGCAAACTCTCAAGGGCTGCTAAGGGCGCGTCGGGCAGCGGCAACAGCATCTGGACGGGCACCTCGAGATCGGGGGCACGAACGGATGAGATGTCGACCGTGGGTGTGCCTCGCGACCTTGGCCCGACCCGCATGTACGTAAAGGTATTGCTCGGAGACGTGGCTGTCCACCTCGGCGATCGCTCATCTGAATCGGGGTCATCCCGAGGGGCGGCCGCCCGACTTGGACTGCTCCCGCGGCCTTACACGATTCCGCAACTTTCGCTGCAACAGGCCCGGTCCAGGCGTGTCCACGGCGTGATGGAAGCGCCGAACATCCGCCGCAGCTGGGATCCACAGGGCCGGGACCTGGAGGCGCCGCCCCGCGCGATCCCCGACCAGACCGAGCTCCTCCAGCCGGGGGAACCGGTGACCCGCGTCTTCTACTTGATGATGGGGGCGGTCGAGTTGGTGGTCCCCCACGAGCTGCACGGCTCGGTGAGCGTAGCCGTCCTGCGGGCGCCGGCGATGCTCGGGACCACCGATGTCCTCAGCAACTCCAGCTCCGCCTTCGGCTATCGCGCCCTCGGCCCCTGCTCGGGAGCGTGGCTCAAGATCGCTGACCTGGCGAGCCGGCCCGAGATCCTGGAGGAGGCGCTCCGCCAGGGCGCGCTCGAGCGCACGCTGCTGGCCCGCTCGGCGTCGGTGATGCACGACGGCGCGGAGGCGCGCTTGGCCGGCCTGATCCTGCGCTATGCCCAAGCCGTCGGGCGGCGGGAGTTGGGCGGCGTCCGCATCCTGGCCAAGCGGTCTCAGCAGGAGCTAGGCGCGGCCTGCGGGCTCACGCTGCGCCACACCAACCGCGTGCTCGGTCGCTGGAAGCGCCTGGGCATCGTCCATAAGGACGCGGGGCATTTGGTGGTGAACCTCGAGGCGCTGAGCGCGGGCGCCGCGCTGGCGACGCCGATCTTCGAGCGGCGCTACTCCGCCTCGGCGCAGGCCTAAGCGCACGGCGACGACGCGCCGCTTAGGCTGGCTGCATCGCGGCGACGACCTGCCCGAGACGCTTCACGCCTTCGCGGATCACGTCCTCGGAGCGGTGCGAGTAGTTGAGGCGCATGAACGGGGTCCGCGGCGGGTTCACGAAGAAGGGATAGCCGGGGACGAAGGCCACCTTGGCCTCCAGCGCCTGCTGAAACACCTCGTCGATCGCCAGCCCCTCCTCGAGCTTGACCCACAAAAACAGGCCTCCCTTGGGGGCGCTGAACTCTGCCCCTCTCGGAAAATACTCGCGCAAGGCGCCTTGCATCGCCCGGGCCCGCGTCCCGTAGATCCCGCGGATCCGGTCGAGGTGACCCTCGTAGTCGAAGGTGTCGAGCAGCGTCGAGGCCGCGCGCTGCGCCAGCGTGGCGGTCTGGAGATCGGCGGCCTGCTTGGCGACTTCGATCGCCCGGAGAAAGCCCCGCGGCGCGACCACCCAGCCGAGGCGGAGCCCGGGGGCCAAGGTCTTGGAGAAGGTGCTCATGTAGATGACGAGCCCCTCACGGTCGAGCGCGTACAGCGGCGGCAAACGCGGTCCGTCGTAGCTCAGCTCGCCGTAGGGGTCGTCCTCGAGGATCGGCACCCGGTGACGCGCGCAGATCTCCAGCACCTGATAGCGCCGCTCCAGCGATAGCCGCGCGCCGCTGGGGTTTTGAAAGTCCGGGTTCAGGTACAGCACCTTGGGCTTCACGCGCCGCAGGGCCTCCTCCAGCGCGCCGGGGATCACGCCGTCGGCGTCAGCCTCCACCGTGAACAGCTTGGCCTCCAGCGAAGTGAAGACCTGCAGCGCCGCCAGATAGCTCGGCGACTCGACCAGCACCGGATCTCCGGCGTCCACCAAGACGCGACCCGTGAGGTCCAAGGCCTGCTGCGAGCCGCTGGTCACCACGATCTCATCCGCGCTCACCGGGCGACCAAAGCGCGACAGCCGCGCGGCGATCTGCTCGCGCAGCGGGCCGTAACCTTCCGTCGGTCCGTACTGCATCGCGGCGGCGCCGTGCTGGGACAGCAAGCGATCGAAGGCCTGGCGCAGCTCCTCCACCGGGAAGACCTCCGGGGCCGGCAGCCCGCCCGCGAAGGAGATGACCTCCGGCCGCTCGGTGACCTTCAAGATCTCGCGGATAGCCGAGGGCAAGGTGCGCCGCGCGCGGCGGGCCAAGGTGATGTTGTCGAGCAAGGTCATGACTGCTCTCCTCTGGGTACGGGGACGAAGGTCTCTTCTTTGATCGAGGCCAAGACCACGGTGGTCTCGGTCCGGGTGACGCCGGGGATCGTGCGCAGAATGCCGATCAGGAGCGCGTCCAAGGTCGCGGTGTTGGTCGTGCGGATCTTCAGCAAGTAGGAGCTGCGGCCCGCGACCCGGTGCGCCTCGAGGATCTCGTCCAGCGCGGCGATGCGCTTGGCGAAGACGTCGAAGTGCTTGGGGTGCGAGATCGCCACGCCCACGAAGGCCGTGATGTCTTGCCCGAGCTTCTGGGGATCCACCCGGGCCGCGTAGCCCGTGATGATGTTCCGCTCCTCGAGCTTCTTGATGCGGTCAGCGACCGCGGGCTGGGACAGCTTTACGCGGTGGGCGATGTCTTGCTGGGTGCGTCGGCCGTCCCGCTGGAGCAGCTCGATGATCTCCGCATCGACAGAGTCCACTCACTCATTTTTCATCGACCGTGCGCGATGTCAACCTATAAAATATAAGGAGCGGTGGGGGCGGGGTGAGCGCCGCGCGCACCGGCGCCGCTGTCTCGATGCGAGCCAGGCGCTAAAGCGCAGCGCGGGTGATGGGCAGACCGGGACCGCGACCGGTACCGGGACCCGGACCGGGTGGCACAGCGCAGACCGGCGGAGCGTTGAGAGGGTGGCCTTGGCGGGGTGGCGAGCGGCCGTGTCATGATCGCGGGCCCCGAGGGGGCGCCGGGCGAT
>Ga0154020_10006631_pt1 | contig 13566 bp, 8 predicted proteins | sample Klosneuvirus_201_FD_109709 | JGI IMG/M metagenome (GOLD analysis project Ga0154020, IMG submission 109709) | Active sludge microbial communities from wastewater, Klosterneuburg, Austria - Klosneuvirus_20160825_MG | ecosystem: Engineered > WWTP > Aerobic digester > Activated sludge | place... | reverse complement strand
GAAACTTTCTCCAGCGATATACTTAGGAGAATTCCATCTTTTATTTTTTGTCACCCATTCACGAATAAAGGCAGCAATTGACTTGGCATCTTCCGTCAACCCCCAATAATCTTCTACCTTCCCCTTGCCAATTACCCGGCTGTAGCCGGTGCCTACAGGATCAATAAATACCAGATCGGTAAGATCGAGCATCGAATTATCATTATTCACCAAAGGATAAGGAGCAGCACCATCATCTTTGGAAGCATCACTGTCAACCTTAGTCACCTGAGGTCCAAAAAAACCCATGTGAAGCCAAACAGATGCTGATCCTGGCCCGCCATTAAAAACAAAAGTGACAGGGCGATTTATGTTTTCGGGGCCATCCAATTTATAGGTTACTGACCAGATGGAAGCCACGGGTTCACTTTCCTTATTCTTCATATACGTTTCACCTGCAATGGCTTTATATTTTATAAGCTTACCACCGAAAGTACCCTGATGGGTAGTAACAAATTCTTTTGGTTCTGGCATAGGTTTGGTCTCTTCTTTTTTTACTTCCTGAACTTTGGTCTCCTGAGCACTTGAAAGTGTGAAGGAACAAATTAGTAATGCAATTGCGTATACAGATTTCATTGGTTAATCATTTAGTCTTCGAAGGTGATAAAAATTATGGGAAGCTAATCCATAGAACTCATTAACAAAATATTCTTTGCTCGTATTTATCTAAGTGATCTGGTAACAAAGTAGAAGCCTTCCGCATCTATTTGTACTTCTCTGACATTTAAATAAGTCTAAATACCTAAAATGACTCAGGCACGCGTTTGCAACACGTGCCTCTTTAAATCAAGCTTGACCATTACTGCACCACCTTTTTCACCACCTCAACAACTTTTCCTTTCTTCCGCGCATACACACTGTTGTCATACATGGCTTCGCAGCTTACTGCAGGCAAATAGAAACTACCTGCATAACTTGCGGTGAGCAACACCTTAAACGTTTTGCGTTGATTGGCATTCAAATCAAAAAATGTGTACACGCGGTCGTCACGAATGTCCTGATACGTGGGTATATCACCCGTAATGCCAGCACCTTCATCGCCCGTTAAGCGTAAGTTATTAATCTCCCACCCCGATGGAAAGATTTGATTCAACGCGAGGTTTTTATAAATACCACGCATACCTGGATTTACTACGGTTACCGTTGCTACAAACTCAGTGCCTTGCTCTAATGTAGTCGGATCAATCGGTTCACCTTTAGAACTTGCATACGTAACAGTGATATTAAGATTTTTCTCGCCATCTTCTTCAGTGCCTCGGGCAGGTACCCCTTCCGAAATCAATCGAACAAACAATGTTCCCTTACTTTCACTCGTAATCTTTAGATTTCCACTTTTTAAACCAGTGATAGGAAGATTGACCTGTGCCAGTGTAAGCGCAGTATTAGCGCTTACCTCTTTACCGTTATAAGCATACGTAAATTTCAAATCTCCTTTCTCGCCACCAGCAAACGTTCCCACAGATTTTAAGCACCATGCTAAAGTCTGTGTACTCATCCAATAATTTGAATTACTCATCGATTCGGAAATTTCTTTAACCAATTCAAAAGCTTTGGTGCGGTCATTGAGTAACAAAAGTGTTTCAAGCATGATTGCTTTGTCGCGCAAATCTGAACCATACGAGTACGATAACTCCAAATAAGGTTTTACCTGCATCGGTAATTTTTCAATCAACTGCTTACCGGCCTCCGGCTGACCCGCTTTTACATACGCAGCTGCCAACATCCACGCAGCGGTGGGGGGAAGATTGCCTTGCTCACGCAAGCGGTTCATAGCACCCAACTCAGCATCGCCTGCAAGAGCCAACGTGTATAACCGGTAAGCCTGAATTAATTCGCTGCTACTATACTCCTGATTTTTGCGCCAGCTTTGTGCTTTGCTCTTCTGAAATTTTTTCCAGCGCTTGATCAGATCATTGGGTACATAGTAACCTTTCGCTTCGGCTTCCAACATAAAATGACCTGCATACGTAGTGCCCCAACTGTCTGAATCATCATTACCAGGCCAATATGAAAATCCGCCATCGCGATTCACAAAAGTTTTCAATCGCTCGACACCTGCTTTAACATTTCGTTGAATGGTGTTCTTCTCTTCGTCCGTCAACACTTTTACTTTATCGAGATACAATTGTGGAAAAACTGCGGAAGTAGTTTGCTCAATACATCCATACGGATATTGCAACAGGTAACGCATACGCTGACCTAAGTTAATTGGCGGTAAACTTGAGACTTCCAATATCGATGTGTTGGTTCCGGCAATACCGATTGGTGTTACCGTCCCTGTCCATACTTTACCCGCTTCCAACACGGCATCCTGTACTTGCGTGATGGGTGGATTCGGATTGCGTACCTCAATTTCAATTTCATCTGTGGCTGAATAATTTCCGGATGTAGCCGTTACCTGAATTTTTGCTTTTCCGGTTTCTGCTTTTACAAGCAATCCAAAATCAAGTGTAAGATCAGATTCCCCACCCATGGAAATTGTTCGTGAACTTTCATCAGCCATACTTACCGGACCGCTTACCTTTATTTCAACCTTTACATTATTGATTCCTTTTTCGCTGGCGAATAAAGTGATCGGCAACTTCACTCTTTCTTCGGGACCTAGTACGCGGGGTAATGTAGCCAGCACCATCAACGGCTTGCGAACAGGAGTTACCTTCTCGGCTTTACCGTACGCACCTTCATATCCTGCTACCAGCATAGCTTTTACCGAGCCAATGTATTGGGGCATGATGAAGTGATGCTCTTTACTACCACCATTTAATGTGATGGGGCCGAAAAATAAAACTACTGGTTTAAAACGATTAGCCTTTGCATCATCTTCTTTTGCCACTAACTCTGCATCGCCACCTAAGGCGAGTAAGCGTTCTACTCTTCCGCCATACGCACCCATCACCTGATCGTATAAATCCCACGTCTTTACGCCCAGTGCTTCGCGTGCATAAAAGCGACTCCAGGCATCCGGTGTTTTAAAGCGGGTAAGATCGAGCAGACCTTCATCCACAATCGCAAGCGTGTAGGTCATCTTGCGTTTAGCTTGTTCTGATACTTTAATTATAACTTCTTTGCCAGGCTCTAATACATCCGGCATAGAAATAATAGGTACAAGATGTGTGCCCGGGTCTTCTACTTGTATGGGAATAACTCCATACAATCGAATGGGTAGATCATTAACCGTTTGTGCATGGGGTTGAAGTAATGTAACATTCACAAAAACATTCGGAGTCATTTCTTTAATGAGATCAAAACTGAAGGGATTGTCGCCTTGCTTCGTTTCGAGCCAGTAGGTTTGTAATACGCGACTACCATTTTCAACACTAATTAACGCACGCCCATTGTCGCTACCTGGAATTACCAGATTAGCTTTTTCTCCCACATTATAAATTGGTTTATCAGAGGAGAAGGAAAGCATAGTAGCACCTTCGCCTTCGTTGCGCGCACGCCCTGCCCAACCGGGCCAATCGATATAAACTACTTTGCCGGTACTGTGTCCTGTTTCGGGATCGTAAGCCTTTACAAAAAAGCGGCCCCATTCGGGATATTTTATTTTAAAGTTCCAGGTTCCCTTTCCATTCTGGGTATGTATTCTTCCTGTGGAAACGGGCTGCGAATAATTTCCCGACATAAAGTTTACAGAACCTTCCGAACTATCCCACCACCAACGCCAGTCAATCTTATAAATCGATAACTCAATGGTTCTCGAAAGCGGATTACCATCGGCATCAATGGTTACAATATCTACCCGATGCGTTGTATCGGTAAGTAACATGCCTCGGGCTTTATCTCCTTGCGGCAGACGAATTCCCGTAAGGGATGTGTACGGATAAAACGGAATGCTAAACCGATCGATGCTAAAGTTTCCACTCTCTTCATAAACTTTTCCCCGGAATATCGCATTCAACGTGCCGGGAGCATCGCCATTCACTTCAATATTGGCGTTAACCAAGGCTCTTCCATCGGCATCGGTATAACCATCATAAATGGATTGCGACTCACTAGCGAAGTCGATGGAAGGATCATCAAATACATAGTCTTTATATTGATCAAACTTAGTAGTGCCGCGGGTAAGTAACACGTCAAATTGTGCGCGCAAATTTTTCCCTGGTGCTCCATGGAGCCAGTTTACTTTTAGATTACCACTCACATTACTGTTACCCGCTATTAACTTATCAACACCAAAGTCCAGATTGATTTTTAACCGGTTAGGTTTCACCATTTCAATTTTAATGGACTGGGTAAACTCGGTGCCCCCAACCTTAACCCGGCCCAACCAATTGCCTGTAGGTGCATCGGCTTCGGTGGCAGTAGCGAATTTATAAAATCCATTTTCCGCGTTTGATCGTACCAACCGCATGGTAATTTGGCCTTGTGGATTTTGTAACTCAAATACTACCGGATGTGTAGCCGGTAATTGTTTCAGCTTGTCTTCGAGAATAAAACTCAGATACAACGAATCGCCCGGCCGCCATACACCACGCTCGCCATATAAAAATCCTTTCAACCCTTTATTTACATATTCGCCACTTACATTAAAGTTGCTGAGCGAAAGAGATTCGCCTCCCAATAATTTTAAATAACCGCGCTGAAGTCCACTCTTCGCAATGAGGGCAAATGGATTTTGTTTAGAAGAAATTATCGCTTTGCCATCCGGGCCTGTGGACGCTGTTCCAATAAGCTGTTGCTGAAAATCATACAACTCTAATTGCACGCCCGATATAGGTTTTGTTGTTTTCAAATCATTAACAACAACTACGGTGTTGCCATCGCCACCGCGCTTGGCCAGTAATCCAAGATCAGATGCAATTATATTTCGTTTTATATTTCGTGCTCCTGTATAGTACGAAGGGTTACATGGGTTGTCGCGCTGTTCCCAATCATAATTCTCGCCATAGTAGTAATCTTCATAACTATCCCAATAACTTTCTTCTGCCTCCCCGGCATCCCACTCTTCCTGCTCAAAAACAGGTTGATCATTCGTGTCGGCACCCTCCCCTTCTTCACACACATAAGCGAGATACGATCTTTTAAAACTGATACGCACCTGATAGATGGCTCCCGGTTCCGCATTGATTAAAGTTGCGAGATCCAGCGTGTAGCGATTCCATTTCCCTAAATCGGTTACCCCTGCATTCTCTAACGAAACCGTTTTCTTAAGCACGGGTTTGCCCACGCGCCTCATCTCTTGATTGCCATCAAAATCATTTGCCTGTAAGAATTGCAGCACATTGCTTTCATACACTTTTAATATCTGCACATCCACCGACTTAAGATTAACCGCTTCAAATGGCATGATCAATCCTTCACTACTCGGCAGCACAGTTCCTTTTCCTGTAAAGCGCACAGCCGGCAACACTTGCTCAAAGGCCACATCATAGGTGGCGGCCGTTTTCATTTTATAGTTCAGAATATTTTTGATTCCCGCTTCGAGTGTAATGATTTGAGAACCTGTTTGGCGTACGGGTGGATACACACTTATCTCATTATCCTTAATTTCAAAATCGAGGCTGCGTAAATCGGTAATGCGAATGAGTCCTTCCAGGTTTTGTGTTTCGTTGAGTGGGTCGCTAAACTGAATGACTACCCGCTGACCCGATCCTTGCTCGACTAGTACATTGGTAATTTTAAAATCACCAAGTGCAGGAATTTCTACATCGCGGTCTTCCGTGTGTTGCACACCCAGGCTCGTTCCATTAAAAGACAACTTTACATTGCTCGCGGATTCTTTGCGGGCCACTTCTTCTACAGTAAAACCATGTTGCTTACCTTCTGCGGTATGTGTCCAGTTTACTTTTAGTGAATTACCTTCCTGTTGGGCAGCCAGTACTTTTTCAATGGTGTCTCCTTCAGCAAAATCAGCGGTGTACAAAATCCCTTCAATCTTTTGTCGTTTTAAATCTGTTTTTACGTACGGTTTAATATTGCTTATCGCGATTTCAAAATTTTGTGGGATTACTTGTACCGTGTATTCAAAGGTGCCCAGCGCTTTGGGTACATCTATTAATCGTGCAAGTTGAAAGTTTACCTGATAGATTTGACCAGACACTAATCGCGCAGCAGGTTTGAATTCTACCGTGCGTCTGTCTAACCAAATGGTTTCGCCTTTTATAGCCGGACTAAAATCAAAAAGTTTTGCCGAAGTCGGTGCACCAATGGCCAATGAATCGACCACATCCTGCGAAAGAGCTATCCGAATGGATGAGCCCGAACCGATAACTCCCGCGGTGTAGGAAGAAATATATTCACCAAAGGCGGGGTTGATGGCAGAATTAAAAGATGATTTAGCGCTTTTGCTGGGTATAAAGTAGAAGATGGCGACAGCCGCAATGGCAACGGCAACTACACCGATAAGTATTTTTTTCATTTTCCAGGTGATTATTACGAATAGGAAAGATCGGAAAATGGGGAGAGAAATTACGTAACCAAGGATTAATATTTCGAGGTTAAAAGGAGAAGGCTTTCACGCAAAGGCGCAAAGGAAACTCAACGCTAAGCGCGCTAAGGTATTCTGTGATTCTTTGCGTAATATCTTTTGCCCGACTATGCCGTAGCTTTCCGAAGGCAGACGCGAAAAAAATCAAAAATAAAAAGGCCGTCTCATTTAACTAAGACGGCCTTCTCCATAAAATTCAAGTTTCGTTTCTACGAAAATTTACTTTGCTCCAAATAAGGTCCAACCTACATAGATTTGCAGCGTTCTGTTTTTAATCTCTTCATTTGAAACCTCAGAAATATTAGTAAAACCTAATACATAGCGAACACCCCCATTGAACCCGAGGGGAAGATGCAAACCAGCACCAAAGGCGGCACCAAAGTCATTATTCTTCAATTGACTTTTGATGTCCACTCCCCCAGATTTTGCTTTTGAAAGAAAAGAAAATTGTGGGCCAACCTCAAGACTTATCAGAGAAATAGGCTTAAACCGCAGCATTACTGGAACGGCAAAATAATCAGTATTCACTGTTGCATTGTTAACCTTACTGCCTTGGGCGCTGTAAAGAATTTCTGGTGTAATCCCGAATTTATCGGATACATTAAGATTCACGTACGCACCAATGTGAAAGTCAGTAATAGATTCAGAACTCACATCCTTAATTGCCATGTTGGCAAAATTTGCACCGCCCTTAATACCAATACCTACCCCTTGAGCAAACATGGAAAAAGGAACCAATAGGATTAAAAGAATCAAGTTGTTTTTTTTCATAGAACTTTGTTTTGATTTATATATAAAGATAGTATTTATTACTCTACTGTCTACTCGCACAAGCGACCCCCTACCGAGTCAGGTTGAATTTCAAAGACTACCGCTTACAGGCAACGCCCTCAACATATTTCTTTATCACCTCCATCGGTTTGGCCACTTCGCTTCCGGCAAATCCGTTGATGTCAGAATAAGTCACTTGTTTTTTATACTCTTCTAAAAAAAATCCTGATAAAGGAAGGTACGACCAATGCCATTTCTCTTCTTCATACCCCGTACGTCCATTCTCTTTGGAAGTATACGGCTGACAAAATCCATACTCAGCACCATGAGCGGTGAGCCATAAATAAATTTTTAATCCTTCACCACTAGCAAAGTATTCGTTATCCAATGAATTCAAATCCATATCGGTGCCCCAATGATGGCGCGAAGTAGAGGGCATAGAACTGTATAATAATATTAGTCGGGCTCGCTCCTTCTTATCAGCAATGGTTGTTAGATTCTTTCCTTCCACCATCGTGCGGCCTTCCCATTTGTTTTCCCAAATTCCTTTTTGCGAATCAAAATTTCGGGTAGCCGAAATAATAGTAAGCGTAACGCCATCCTTTTCAGCGGCCGCACTCATTTTTATAAATGCTTCGTACGTTTCTTTTCGCAGATACTTACCGCGGGCACTTCCACTGGTATGTGCATCATCCAATTTTGAAAACTGTGGATGCGTGGCCGGATCAAATTTTCCTAAGAGATAATTCTTCTCAACAGGCTGAGCATGGAGAGTTAGTCCTGTGAAAAGACTGAGTAGGAAAAAATATTTAATAAAAGATACAATCATGGTTCAATAATTTGCCCTCACCCCGTCCTCATTCTGCGGACACCCCTCTCCCCGGGGAGAGGGGGAAGGGGGTGAGGGAATTAAACCCGCTCCGTCACTGCATTCATCACCTTAGTCTGCAATTGAATAGACTCATTATGAATCAACTTCAGCAGTTCTTTGGTGAATTCCTCATTCAAGCCCATCGCTTTGCATAGCGCGATTCGGGTTTGAATAATTTCTTCCCACCGATTTACCTGAAGAATGGTAACGTTATTCTCCTTTTTATATTGGCCAATCTTCTCTGAAATTTTCATACGTGCAGCCAGCTTTTGCATAATCTCATCATCCAAATGATCTATTTGCTCACGCAAAATGCTTAAGGTATCCTTAAATTTCTTGTTATCGGTTGTTTGTGTACGAGGTACCAGTTCATCAATAATTCTGCCAAGAATTGCCGGGGTTACCTGCTGTTTGGCATCGCTCCACGCGGCATCTGGATTAATATGACTTTCAATCATCAGACCCGCCATATCAAGATCAAGCGCTTTTTGCGAAATAAGGGCAATAAGATCACGAGCACCCGCAATGTGACTGGGGTCGCAAATCATATCCAATTCTGGCACACGAGTTTTTAATTCAATGGCCAAATCCCACATCGGTGCATTGCGGAAAGGTCCCTTCTCGAAGGACGAGAAGCCCCGATGAATAGCAGCCATCTTCGTGATGCCTGCTTTGTTCAAACGCTCCAGCGCACCTAACCAAAGTTCAACATCCGGATTGATTGGATTTTTTACCATCACCGGAATATCAACACCTTTTAATGCATCAGCCACTTCTTGAACTGAAAACGGATTGACTGTAGTACGAGCACCCACCCATAAAATATCAACGCCTGCTTTCAAGCAAGCTTCTACATGGGCGCCATTGGCAACTTCCGTTGTTACGGGTAATCCCGTTTCCGCCTTGGCGCGCATAAGCCACTTCAATCCTTCTTCACCCGCGCCTTCATATTGCCCAGGTCTTGTGCGTGGTTTCCAAATACCCGCACGCAAGGCATGCACTTTTCCGGTGGCTGCAATTTGTTTTGCGGTAGCCACCATTTGATCTTCCGTTTCAGCACTGCAGGGTCCGCTAATGATCACTGGACGATCTGCTTTCAACCAGGAAGTTATAGGCTCGAGTTGTAATCCTTTCTTTGTCATAATCTTTAAAATTAACTCTTAAAATTGTGATTTAGTTTATTGTCCATGATGATTTACTTTTTCTTCCGTTACCGGATCGGCAGGCTCACGAAGAACTCTGCGAATTTCATTGGCTTTGGACATAATGCGATGAAGTTCTTTCGTATCGCGCTTCATCAGGTGGTAATGAAACTTTTGTAGATGCATAATATATTCCAGCAACGCCTGACTTAAGTATTCTACATTTTGTTCAAAAATAGGAGTCCACATTTCGGGTGAACTTTTCGCCAGGCGTACGGTAGAAGCAAAACCACTACCGGCCAGGTTAAAAATATTTTTCTCGTCTTTCTCAATATCCAAAACGGTTTGCCCTAATAAAAAAGAACTAACGTGCGAAAGATGCGATACATAAGCAACATGCCGATCATGCTCCTCGGCTTCCATGAAAATGGTGTTCATTTCAAGTGCATCAAAAACTTTACGTGCCGTATCCAGTGCATGCTCTGAAGATTTTGATGCTTCGCATATAATATTAGTCTTTCCTTTAAACAAGCCAAGAAAGGCAGCCGTTGGACCTGAGTTTTCAGTACCTGCAATTTGATGGGCAGCAACAAACTGTAAGCGTTTGGGATGATTCGAAACTGATTTACAGATCAATCCTTTCGTTGAACCCGTATCAATAACCACACCATCTTTCTTTACAGCATCCAATACAGCAGGCAAGAATGCATGTAGTGCATTAACCGGAATGGCTACAATAATTAAATCGGCCTTAGCAATCGCTTCGTCTTCGGGCAAAATTCTATCTACCAAGCCGAGTTCCACAGCCTTCATCGCATTGGCTGAGCTCATATCCACACCAATTAGTTCTGTGGCTAGTCCTGCCTTTCGAAGTGCGAGCGCAATTGAACCGCCAATTAATCCTAATCCAATTATAGTCGTTTTCATAGTAGGTCAGGCATGCACACCTGTGGGTGTCGGTTTTAATTCATTCATATATTTTTCAATTCTTGAATAGGCTTCCGTAAATTTTTCTTCCGGGGCGCAAAGAGAAATTCGGATGTGTCTCCTACCTGCATCCCCAAAAATAAATCCCGGAGTAATAAACACTTTAGTTCCATAAAGAATTTCATCAATCCACTTTTCTACATTCTCAACTTTATCGGGTGCTTTGGCCCAGAGGAACAACCCGGATTGATTCGTTGAATAGGAACATCCTAGTCTTTCTAAAATCTGAATTGCCGCGAACTTTCGATTTTTATAAATGTCATTTAATTGATTAAACCAGTCGGCACCATTTTTTAATGACTCAACAGCTGCCTGCTGTAATCCTAAAAACATACCCGAATCCATATTGCTTTTTACACGCAGCACAGCGTCTACATAATTTTTGTTTCCGGCAACCCACCCAATACGCCAACCAGCCATGTTGTGCGATTTACTTAATGAGTTTAATTCCAGCGCTACCTCCTCGGCACCATCGACTGATAAAATACTGATGGGCGCATCGTTTAAAATCAGGGAGTAAGGATTATCATTCACAATAAGAAAATTGTTTTTTCTTGCTAGTTCAACTAATTCAGAAAACTCGGCTCGCGAGGCGATTCTGCCCGTTGGCATGTGTGGAAAGTTAACCCACATAATTTTTACCCGCGACAGATCACGATGTTTCAACGCCTTCATATCAATACCCCAATCCATCGATTCTTTCATCTCATAAGTTATCACCTTCGCCCCAGCCAATTTAGAAACAGACCCATAGGTAGGGTATCCCGGATTTGGAATAAGTACTTCATCTCCTTCGTTTACAAACGCTAACGTTATGTGCATGATCCCTTCTTTCGATCCCATCAAGGGAAGAATCTCTGATTCTGTATTCAAACTAACCTGATACGTTGTTTGATAAAATTTTTGAATCGCCTCACGCAATGCAGGAATTCCCTTGTAGCTCTGGTAGCCATGGCTATTAGTCTTCTGTGCTGTAAGGGTAAGTGCATCAATGGCTGCCTTGGCGGGAGCCAGATCCGGACTGCCGATTCCTAAATTGATTACAGGAAACTCAGCAGTATCCAAACTTCTGACTTCCACCAGCTTTTTGCTGAAGTAGTACTCTTCTACATCTTTTATCCGTGTTGCTAATTCTATCATTTTTTTAAAACTTTTAATCTTTAAGTCTGTTTTGATGAATTTACAAAGTACGATTTACGAATGGCGATGGAAGATCAACGTATGCTTGAATTCGTAATTCGTCATTATAATCCCGATAACTATCGGGACGTAAATCATCTATATTCAATTTTCGCTTTCTTGTATTCACCTAAAATATTCAGGTTCTTCACCTGCCGAAGCACTTCCTGAATCGCCTGATCATAACTTTTCCGTTTCTTCCACTCTACATCCACATGAATGGAATACTCGCTGGGCTTTCCAATAATGGGTATAGATTGAATCTTAGATAAGTTGATACTGTTAGTTTTAAAAGTCATTAATGCTTCCGCTAAACTTCCTACTTCATTGGCCACTTCGAAACTCAACGATGCTTTGTTGCTCTCCAGACTTGTTTTGACTTTGCGGGTTAAGATCAGGAAGCGCGTAAAGTTCTTCTTATGCGTTTCAATCTGCCTTTCTAAAATATTCAAACCATATTTTTTTGCCGCATACTCATTGGCAATAGCTGCTGTGTTTTTGAGGTTTTGCTCTTTAACCTTTTTTGCAGACAGGGCGGTATCCTCACTTTCGGAGATCTGAACGCCTTGTAGTTTATAAAGGTAATCCGAACATTGGCGGATGGCCATCTGATGGGATTCAATATTGGTGATTTCGCTGAGACGTACGCCCGGCAAGGCCAGCAAATGCATATGAATAGGAAGGTAGATTTCCCCCACGATAGTGAAATGATATTCCTGCAATAAAAAATAGTTAGGCAAGATGCTTCCGGCAATAGAGTTTTCAATGGCCATAACAGCATAATCGGCCTGCCCCTTCTTAAGGGATTCGCATAAACCATGAAAGGAAAGGCATTCGATCGTTTCGATAGCATCCTGAAAATAGGTGAGCGCAGCCACTTCATGAAAACTGGTGGCTATTCCTTGAATGGCAATCTTTAATTTCTTCTTACTCATACATTTTAAAAAAGGGTTTAAATAAAAAGTCCCCCGAAGGCGGGGGACTTTTTGAGTTTCTTAGTTTTAATTTTTCAACAAACCGATTCTCTTTCAAGTCCCGCGCGGGATTGATAAAAAAAGTAAAAGAAAAAAAATCGGCTGTTGTTCATAACGGTACGTAAGAAATACCAAATATTCGGTATCTGCAAAAAGATTAGATTTTTTTTGAAATAATTTTTCTGAACTAACCCTTGTTAGTCACCCCGAAACCGTTTGAGTACATAGTCTGAATCGATTATCTTTACTGCTTGTCACCAATTATATGAAAAATCTAAAGACTCTTGGGTTCGTTGCGCTGCTATTATTGACCGCTTGCACAAAGGGAACCGATCACGATCAAGCCAACCAGGATGTTGTTTCTGACGACAGTCCTAACCAGGCACTATACGACCAGGTGATGGATATACACAATGAAGTGATGCCTAAGATGGATGAAATCATGAAACTGAAGCGTAACCTTCAGGATCAAATTGCCAACTCGCCTGATCTGGTATTAGAACGAAAAGAACAGTTAGAGCGTGTAATCTCGAATCTCGATTCAGCCAATAACGCTATGATGACTTGGATGCATGAGTTTAATCCTCCACCCGATTCGGTTGATCAGGAAAAAGCTAGGGAATATCTGGAATCAGAAATGGAGCGAATACGAAAAGTAAAAACGACTATGCTCGAATCGATCGAGAAGGCTAAAGAAGAAACGACTAAAAACTAAGGACAATCAGGCCAACAGAATTGAATCCTCCCAGCTATTTAGTGGGGGATTTTTTTTGGCGTTTGGCTGCGTGATGATGGGGTAGTTCATTTTTTGGTTTTTTACCCGCTTTCTCTCTCTTCTTTTGTTCGAGGCGAATGTTGTAGCGAATCGCTTGCCAGTACTCACCTCCATAGCCTACTAATATTTCTGATCCTGCCGGAATATCTTTAGAGGCTTCTATGTAGCATCGCTTCTTTTCGGTTACATATTCAGAATTGTTCTTCACGCCCTCCACCCGGGCAATTCCTTTGGCATCATTGGCAAAATGCGCAACGCCCTTCTTGGTTTTCCAAGCATCGATGCAATACTGATTATTGAAATGAAATACATAGCCATTGCGCTCATCGGCCATCGCCTCTACTTCTTTCCAGGTAACTATCTTTCCTTTATACTCCACAATGCGTGTTCCCTTGGGG
>Ga0154020_10006630_pt1 | contig 13566 bp, 12 predicted proteins | sample Klosneuvirus_201_FD_109709 | JGI IMG/M metagenome (GOLD analysis project Ga0154020, IMG submission 109709) | Active sludge microbial communities from wastewater, Klosterneuburg, Austria - Klosneuvirus_20160825_MG | ecosystem: Engineered > WWTP > Aerobic digester > Activated sludge | place... | reverse complement strand
CGCTGGTAATCGAGCTTCTGTTCCTGATCCGAGGTGTTGGGCAGCAACACTTGAAAATTTCTGACCCGCTCCAGAGGAACGGGCTGTGCGTTCGCACCAACAAGAAAGGCGACCGGTACACCCGCCGCATCGTGCTCGATCGATTCCAATGAATAGATGTACTCGCCGTCGATGCAGTAGGCGACGAGCAGGGTCTCAAAAACAATCTCTTTCTTGAACTCCGGGATGTAGCAGAGCTTCTTGCCCAGCGGGAAATAATCGACGAGCTGCCGGATGCGCTCGATGTAGGCCGCACGCAAGGGCGCATCCGGCGCATGATCGCTGCCTTCCGTGCCCTCGTGGTCACTACTGAGAAACGATTTAAACACGCGCGAACTCCCTTGACCCAAACGCCACCGCCTCACAGGTGGCATATTCAATTACTATCTTGTGGGCTCAGTATAGCGGAGAATGGAATGTGTAGTTACTACTGGGTGGCATCAACACTTAGCCCGCTTTTTTATCAGCCGGCGCGTCTGCATAGATCAGCAATGCCGGAGTACCGTGCTCGATCATGCCTTCGTCGATGACGACCTTGGCCACATTTTCCATGCTGGGCAAGTCATACATGGTGTCGAGCAGGATGTTTTCCAGAATCGAACGCAAGCCTCGTGCCCCGGCGCGGCGTTTGATGGCTTTGCGTGCAATGGCTTGCAGTGCGCCAGAACGGATTTCAAGCTCAACCCCTTCCATCTGGAAGAGCTTTTGATACTGTTTGACGAGTGCGTTTTTCGGTTCGACGAGAATCTGGATCAGCGCGGCCTCGTCGAGTTCCTTGAGTGTGGCGACCACGGGCAAACGGCCGACGAACTCGGGGATCAGGCCGAATTTAACGAGATCTTCGGGTTCAATCTGCTGAAAGGTTTCTGAAATGCTCTTGCCATCGCGGCTTTTCACTTCAGCACCAAAGCCGATGCCGCTTTTCTCCGAACGATTTTGTATTACCTTTTCCAGCCCATCAAATGCGCCGCCGCAAATGAACAGGATGTTGGTGGTGTCGACCTGGACAAAATCCTGATTGGGATGCTTACGTCCACCCTGAGGGGGAACCGAAGCCGTCGTGCCTTCGATGAGCTTGAGCAGTGCCTGCTGAACGCCTTCGCCGGACACATCGCGGGTAATCGAGGGGTTATCCGATTTGCGCGAGATTTTATCGATTTCGTCGATATAAACGATGCCGCGCTGTGCTTTTTCAACTTCATAATCACATTTTTGCAGCAGTTTCTGGATGATGTTTTCGACATCCTCACCGACATAACCCGCTTCCGTCAGGGTCGTCGCATCGGCCATGATGAAAGGTACATTCAACAGGCGAGCGAGTGTTTGAGCCAAGAGAGTCTTGCCTGATCCCGTCGGCCCAATCAGAAGAATATTGCTCTTGGACAGCTCGACACCATCGACCGCTTCGGTACGTCCCAGATGCTGGAGGCGTTTGTAATGGTTATACACGGCCACCGCCAGTACGCGCTTGGCGGCCTCTTGGCCGATGACATACTGATCGAGCGTATTGCAGATTTCACGGGGCGTTGGCAAGTCCAAAGCCGATTTCCCTGCCGCTTCCAGTTGAGCCGCCACTTCATCACGCACGATGTCATTGCACAGATCAATGCATTCATCACAGATGAACACCGAAGGCCCTGCAATAAGTTTTTTAACTTCATGCTGGCTTTTTCCGCAAAAAGAGCAATAAAGCATTTTTTCGCTGCCTGATTTTTTTCCGGCCATCACTATTCTCCACAAGACTCAGCAGGGCTAACGTACCCGCAACGAATCCACGACACTCGATGTTCTGGATCGTTTATTTCTTTTCCTTGGCTGCGGGCTCGCCTGTGCGCTGCTCCAGCACCTGATCGACAATGCCGTATTCAACGGCTTCCGGAGCAGACAGGAAATTGTCGCGATCCGTATCCCGTTCGATGCGTTCAATTTTCTGACCGGTATGCTGCGCCATCATTTGATTCAAGCGTTGTTTCAGGTAAAGGATTTCCTTGGCATGAATTTCGATATCCGAAGCCTGCCCCTGAAAACCACCCATGGGCTGATGAATCATGACGCGCGAATTGGGTAGACAGTAACGTTTGCCTTTGGTACCGGCTGTCAGCAGAAAAGCACCCATGCTGGCAGCTTGCCCGATACACAGCGTTGATACATCCGGCTTGATGAATTGCATGGTGTCATAGATTGCCAGCCCTGCCGTCACTGAGCCTCCGGGGGAATTGATGTACAGGTGGATATCCTTGTCCGGGTTTTCGGATTCAAGGAACAGCAACTGGGCGACAATCAGATTAGCCGACGCATCATTCACCGGCCCGACCAGAAAAATGACCCGTTCACGCAGCAAACGTGAATAAATGTCATAAGCACGTTCTCCTCGACCACTGGTTTCGATGACCATGGGCACCAAACCCAGCATACTGGGATCTTCGCGGTGGCCGGTCAGGGACTGACCGTGGCCAGTAAATATCGACGGCGTCATCATTTATGCCCTTGATTCCATCAAATCATCAAAACTGACCGACTTCTCGGAGACCTTGGCATGAGCCAACACCCATTCCACCACATTATTTTCCAGTACCAGCGACTCGGCTTCGGCCATACGTTGTGGCTGGGAATAATACCAGCGGATCACTTCAGAGGGATCTTCGTAAGTTTCAGCGAACTCTTCGATGATCGCACGCACCTGCTCCGGCTTGGCAAAGAGCTGCTTTTCCTTGACCAATTCGGCAACGATCAGCCCCAGCTTGACCCGCTTCATCGCCTGCTCTGTAAACCACGCAGGTTGAATCGGAATGTTCTGAGCCGACATGCCTCGCGACTCCATATCTTGAATTGCAGCACGCGCCATCTGTGAGGACTCTGCATTAACAAGCGCTTTGGGAACATCGATCGGATGCGCATTAACGAGAGCATCCATTGCTTGCGATTTGGTACGAGACTTCAGACGGCGCTTGACTTCACGTTCCAGGTTTTCCTTGATTTCAGCACGCATCTTGACCAGATCACCGTCTTCGACGCCCAGCGTTTTTGCAAACTCAGCATCCAGGGGAGGCAGTTCCGGTGCATCCACACGTTTGACCGTCAATTCAAACTGCACGGTCTGACCTGCCAAATCCTTGGCTTGATAGTCCTCCGGAAAAGCCAGATCGAAGGTCTTGGTTTCACCTGCCGACATGCCCAGCACGGCCTGTTCAAAATCAGGCAGCATCTGGCCGCCGCCGACCAGCATCACGAAATCTTGAGCTTCGCCACCCTGAAATTTTTCCCCATCCTTGCGACCCGTGAAATCGATAAGCAGACGATCTCCATCGGCTGCAGCGCGCTGCACTTCAGCAAAGGTCGTCCGTTGTTTGCGCAGAACTTCCAACGTCTTGTCGACTTCGGCATCCGACACGGACAATGCTGGTTTTTCTATCTCGCAGGCTGAAACATCATTGAGTTTGATCTCGGGATAAACCTCAAAAATGGCTGAAAAACCCATCGAACCTTCGTTTGCCTTGGGGTTCGGTTCAAAATCCGGATAGCCCGCCACGCGCAATTTTTGTTCACGCACCATGTCGCCAAAGGTTTTTTCAACGGCATTGCCAATGGCTTCAGAGCGTGCCTGATAGCCATATTGCTGCGTCACCAGTTTCATTGGCACCTTGCCCGGACGGAAACCAGGCATCTTGGCCGTGCGTGAAAAATGCTTGAGACGCTTATCAACCTCTTTTTCGATGACATCCAAGGGGACGATGACATCCAGACGACGCTCCAGCGGATTAACGGCTACGGCAGCCTGAACCGCTGTATCGGACGACGTGGAAGTTTGGGTGTTTTCTTGAGAGGTCTGCATATTTCTGATCCTGATTCGAATGACTGGATGATAAGAAGGAGAAGGCTAAGACGGGTTAAACAAGAAACAAGTTAAACAGTTAAGGAAAATCGGACATGACTCATCTCGTTGGTGCCCAGGAAGGGACTCGAACCCCCACGCCGCGAGGCGGCAGAACCTAAATCTGCTGCGTCTACCAATTTCGCCACCTGGGCTAACGTTGGAGGGTGTCCGTGTCCGTACATCCGTGCAATTCACTACGCACAACATACCCACCTAACCGAAAGCCCCGTTATTCTAACGGAATCGCCTCTATACTGTCAGCCCCATCAGCAATCTATCCACCACATTCACCACAACCACAGCATCATCCTGCTCATCCGCTCATGTCGGCCGCTCACGACCCTTACGCATCCCATTACGAAAACTTCCCGGTAGCCTCCTGCTTGCTGCCTTCGAGCTTGCGTGCGTCGGTGATGGCACTCTATCGCTTTGCACGGAGTGCCGACGATATTGCAGATGAAGGCGTGTTACCGGCTGACGAACGACTACGCCGTCTGAATGACTATGCTCAGGCTTTGGATCAGATTTCGTCAAAACAGGGGGTTGATATGGCTTCCGATGGGGTGTCTGATAGGACACTCGATGCCATTTTTCAACCCTTGACCCTCGCCATCAAGGCGCATGATCTGCCGCTTGCCCTGCTCCACGATCTACTCGATGCCTTTCGTCAGGATGTCGTACAGACGCGCTATGAAAGCTATGTTGAACTCCTCGACTACTGTCGACGATCAGCGAACCCTGTCGGTCGCTTGATGCTGCGACTCTTCCGTGCTGAAAGCCCTCAGCAACTCCATTGCTCGGATGCCATCTGTAGCAGTCTGCAGCTCATCAATCATTGGCAGGACGTCGCCATTGATAAAAACAAACAGCCTAATCGCATCTATCTGCCTCAAGAGGATCTTTGTCGCTTTGCTGTCTCGGAAGATCAGATCATGGCAGAAGCCGTGAACTCACAATGGCACGCTCTGATGCGCTTTCAAGTCGATCGCGCCCGAACCCTGATGCTCGAAGGCGCACCACTCTGTCGCACCCTGTCGGGGCGCATCGGACTTGAATTACGCCTGATCGTTGCCGGCGGATTGCGCATCCTCGATAAAATAGAGGCTGTTAATTACGACGTCTTTCGACATCGCCCCACCCTGAAGGCTTACGACTTTCCCTTGATGCTCTGGCGCGCAACAAGACTGGCACTGTAACTCGGCACTCCTATGACCTCCGTTTCACCATGACGCTCGACGAAGCCCATCAATACTGCCAACAGCGGACAGCAGCGAGTCACTCCAGCTTTACCGCCAGCTTTCGATTTCTTGAACCGCATCGCCGACAGGCTATCACCGCCTTTTATGCCTTTTGTCGCGAAGTCGATGATATCGTCGATGAAACCCGCGCCCCTCATCTGGCACGGCTCAAGCTCGACTGGTGGCGCGGTGAAATCAGCACCCTTTATGAGGGGCAACCGAGCCATCCTATTTCCATTGCGCTGGCCGCCGCCCTATCGCATTTCAATCTGCCCCGTGAACTCTTCCTTGAAATCATCGACGGCATGGAGATGGATCTCGATCAAACGCATTATGCAGACTTCAAGGCACTCCATCTGTACTGTTATCGCGTCGCCAGTGTTGTGGGGCTGATAACGGCAGAAATTTTCGGTTATCAGGATAGACACACGCTCAAATATGCCCATGATCTCGGGCTGGCCTTCCAACTGACCAATATCATTCGCGATGTGGGCGAAGATGCACGACGAGGCCGCATCTATTTGCCACAAGACGAACTCGCACAGTTTGGAGTGTCTCCCGACGATCTACTCGCAACTCACACCAGCGATTCATTCAGGCAGCTCATGGAATTCCAGATTGCACGGGCAGAACAGACATATGTTCAGGCACTGGCACAACTCCCCGCCTGCGACCGCCAATCGCAACGACCGGGGCTACTCATGGCGGCGATTTACCGTGAATTGCTCGGGCAGATTCGCCGCAACGGCTGCCAAGTGCTCGATCGACGCGCCTCTCTTTCCACGCCCCGAAAACTCTGGCTGGTCTGGCATACCTATCTGCAAGAGTCCTTGCCTTTTCTGTTCAGGCACTCATGAGTCATCAGCCACGAGTTGCCATCATCGGCGCAGGTTATGCGGGCATGGCTGCCGCCGTAGAACTGCTTGAACACGATATTTCTGTTTCGATTTTTGAAACTTCTCGCCAGCTAGGCGGGCGTGCGCGTGCCGTAACTTTGCCCGAGATGACGGTCGATAATGGCCAGCACATCCTGATTGGGGCTTATCGGGAAACCCTGCGACTCATGAAAATGGTGGGAGCCGATCCCAAACACCTGCTTCAACGTTTGCCGCTCACACTCGACTATCCGGGCAAACTGCGCGTCGCTGCCCCCAAGCTGCCTGCGCCTTTGCATCTGGCTTGGGCATTGTTATTTGCTCAAGGGCTGAACTGGCACGAAAAACGAGCCGCCATCGGATTCATGCAATCGATGAAATCCACCCAATTCCGTCTGAACAAAGATATGACGGTGACCGCCTTGCTGGATCAACACCAGCAACCCGATCGACTGCGTGAATATCTCTGGAATGCGCTATGTGTCGCGGCACTAAATACGCCGGCAGATGAGGCTTCGGCACAGGTTTTTCTCAATGTCTTGCGCGACACATTAGCCAGCGACCGCGCAGCCAGCGATTTACTTCTGCCGCGTGTTGATTTGGGGGCTTTATTTCCCGAACCAGCGGCACGTCATGTCATGGCACGAGGTGGGAAGATTCACTGCTCGACCGCTGTGGGAGGCATCACAGGCGAACCCGGCGCATTTTCACTGTACGATAACAGCCCGGAAAAGAAACCGTTGGGGCAGTACAGCCACGTCATTTGCGCGGTAGCACCCTATCATCTGCGCGCCTTGCTTGAAAATCTGCCGGCACTGGATGACACGCTGCAACGAACAGATCGTCTCGAATACCAACCCATCGTGACCTGTTATCTGGCCTATCCAGTGCCCGTCACCTTGCCGGAACCCATGATCGGGATTGAAAACGGGGTGACACAATGGCTGTTCGATCGTCCGCGCATCCTGAAGCCCGCTCCTCACGACAGCCCCCCGGGATTATTGGCTGCCGTCATCAGCGCGCGTGGCCGTCATCTGGATCTCTCCCAGTCCGAACTCACACAGCGAATACATGAAGAAGTGCGCCAGATCATGGGGGATATCCCTCAGCCACTCTGGTCACGCGTCATCACGGAAAAGCGTGCGACCTGGGCTTGCAAGCCGAACACCTCTCGTCCTGCCAGGATCACCCCGCTGTCCGGTTTACTGCTGGCAGGCGATTATGTCGAAGGCGAATACCCCGGTACTATCGAAGGTGCTGTTCGAAGCGGTGTGAGTGCAGCACACAAAATCTTGAACTTTGATGTGCGCTAAACAAATGCATACAAAATCATCATCAGAGCCTTCGCTTTTTGACGTAATATGCGCGGTTTGCTTCATTTCTCACCCTTTCCCCTTTTACCCTCCAACCCATCACTCCACTCACGTTTCCAAGGATTTCGCATGAACGCCCACTTCCGCCTGTTGACCCGCTCGACTGTTTCAGCATTGACGCTGGCCTTAGTACTCACCGCCTGCAATAGCCAAAACTCCGCTTCCTCTGCTGCCGGATCGTCTGCGTCTGCGACCGCAAGCGCATCCAGCAAAGCAGTCGCTGCCACGGTGAATGGCACACCCATCATGGAAGAGAATCTGGATCTTGTATTACAACGCGTCGGCAGTCAGAACCCCGGGCAGGCAAATAGTCCAGAAATGCGGAAAATGATCCTCGATCAGATGATCATGCAAACCCTGACCGCGCAAGAAGCCCAGAAAAAGGGGCTGGACAAGAAGCCCGACATCGCCAGCCAGCTTGAGCTGACCCGTCAGTCCGTCTTGTCCAATGCCTATTTGCAGGACTACATGTCTCACGATGCCATTACCGATCAGGCATTGAATGCGGAATACGAAAAAATCAAGCCCCAGTTGGCCGCACCTGAATACAAAGCGCGTCATATTCTTGTCAAAGAAGAAAGCCTAGCCAACGATCTCCTCGCCCAGATCAAGAAAAACCCAAAAGCCTTTGAAAGCCTTGCCAAGGCCAACTCTCTGGATCCCGGCTCCAAGGTGCGCGGTGGCGATCTGGGCTGGTTTGATGCCCGCTCGATGGTGCCTGAGTTTGGTGAAGCCGTGGGTAAGCTTGAAAAGGGGCAAATGACCCAGACTCCCATCAAGACCCAGTTTGGCTATCACATCATCGTGCTGGACGACAAACGCCAGAAGGATGTTCCGCCGCTCGACCAGATTAAGCCCATGCTCAAGCAGCAGATGCAGCAGGATGCCATCAAGAAAATGCTGGAAGATCTACGCGCCAAGGCCAAGGTGGACATCACACCGGTTGCCAACGCAACGACACCCACTCCAGCACCCGCTGCAAGCCCTAAACCCGCAGAGGCACAACCCGCTCCTGCTCCTGCTGAAAAGAAATAATCCTATCCAGCCACACGTCAAACCGAACGATATTCAGCCCATAAAGATCGTTCGGTTTGTTGCTATTGCACCTATGCACCCTTCGTAGCCTTCGCATATCCCCATGCCTATCTATGCTTTAGCAGATCGCATTCCTCACTGCGCGCCTGATAGCTGGGTTGCGGACAATGCCACGATCATTGGTTCCGTGATCCTCGAATCCTGTGCCAGTGTTTTCTTTGGTGCCGTGATACGGGGCGATACCGATCTCATCACCATCGGGGAGCGCACCAATATTCAGGACAATGCCGTATTGCATACCGATGCTGGCATCCAGCTCACGCTGGGCAAGCGCATCATCGTCGGGCATCAAGCCATGCTGCATGGCTGTACGGTGGGCGATGGCGCATTGATCGGCATCGGTGCCATCATTCTCAACGGCGCAAACATAGGCGCACACAGCATCGTGGCCGCGGGTGCCATGATTCCGGAAGGCAAGGTTTATCCGCCCTACTCCCTCATTCTGGGCTCGCCCGGCAAGGTCGTGCGTTCGATTACAGAAGCCGAAGCTCAGGCATTGATGCAAGGTGCCGATGCGTATGTCGCCCGCTGGCAAGGGTATCAAAACGAATTGCGTTGTATTACACCGACGTCGGTTTAGAGGTTTTTGCGTTTTCGCGTTTTCGAGAAATCCGAAAATCAAACAGATTCCGGACGCGGTGCCGTCAGGGATTCGACACGCAGTGCCTCATCCAGTGCGGCCTTGTCCATCAGCCCCGCTTCCAACACCAGTTCGGCGACTCCTCGCCCTGTTTGCAATGCTTCACGCGCAATACGCGTCGCATTTTCGTAGCCAATATAGGGATTGAGTGCAGTGGCCAGTCCCGCTGAGTTATGCACCCGCTCGGCCAGCAAGGAGACATTGGCAGTGATGCCTGCCACACAGTGACGCGACAGCGTGCGGCAGCCTGCAGCCAGATGCTGGATACTTTTGAACAAACTATGCGCGATGATGGGTTCAAACGCATTGAGCTGAAGCTGCCCCGCTTCCGAAGCCATCGAAATGGTGATGTCATTACCAATGACTTCGTAGGCAATCTGATTGACGACCTCCGGAATAATGGGATTCACCTTGCCTGGCATGATGCTGGAACCAGCGGCGCGAGGAGGCAGATTGATTTCATTGAAACCCGCTTGCGGCCCGCTGGAAAGCAGACGTAGATCGTTACACGTCTTGGACAGTTTGCAGGCTACACGCTTGAGCACGCCCGAAAGTTGAACAAAAGCGCCTGTATCCTGCGTGGCCTCAACTAGGTTTTCTGCTGAAATCAAAGGCAATTCCGTTAATTCAGCCAGATACTGTACTGCCAGCTTGGAATAACGAATATCGGTATTGATGCCGGTACCTATCGCCGTCGCCCCCAGATTGATTTCACGAATCAGGCTGATTGCCTCACCCAGACGCGACTCATCTTCACCCAGCATGACGGCATAGGTGGAAAATTCCTGCCCCAAGGTCATGGGCACCGCATCCTGTAACTGGGTGCGCCCCAATTTCAATACATCCTGAAACTCATGCGCCTTGGCAGAAAAAGCCAGGCGCAGCTCGGCCATCGCATCCAGTAATTCACGAATCGCAAAGCAGGCCGCCACAGATAATGCCGTGGGATAAACGTCATTGGTACTCTGCGACATATTGACGTGGTTAATAGGATGAAGCCGGGCGTAATCCCCTCGTACCGAGCCCAAGATTTCCAGTGCACGTTTACAGATGTCCTCATTGGCATTCATATTGGTCGATGTTCCCGCCCCGCCCTGAATCACATCCACCACAAACTGATCGTGCAAGGCACCTCCAGCGATTTCACGGCAGGCTGAAATAATGGCTTCTGCCAATGCCGGTTCCAGCTCGCCCAAATCACGGTTGGCCAACGCCGCCGCTTCCTTGACCAAAGCCAGCGCACGAACCAGATCGGGATAAGTGCTAATGGCCTGCCCCGTAATAGGAAAATTCTCCATCGCACGCAGCGTGTGGATGCCCCAATAAGCCGCATCGGGAATGGCGCGTTCTCCCAAGAGATCATGCTCGACACGCATTGCCTTCACTTTCATGATGCCCCCCGTCTCGACAACAAAAATCTCGGCCAATATGCGTTATTTCTGATTGACAATCCTGAACTTGATGAGCACCTCATCTGCCACCGTGGTGGTGTCTTTCCAAGCGCCCTCTCCAATCCGATACTGGAGCCGCCGAATGGGCAGCGTTCCCTCAAAAACCTGCTGCCTTGCCTCATTACGAACGATGAAAGGAATCGTAACGGGTAAAGTAATACCTTTAAGCGTAAGCTTGCCCGTCGCTTCAAAACGTCCCGAACCTACAGTGCGGATCGTATCACTCACAAAAACCGACTTAGGGTAACGCGCCACATCCAGCCATTCGGTATTCAATGCCTCACGGGTGAATTCTTCTCCCCCCAGATCAAAGCTGGCAATATCCATCTCAACGCGCGCCGACCCTGAGCCTGGCTTACCCGGATCAAAGCTGACCTGCGCAGAAAAACGTTTGAAACGCCCCTCGACAGCAACGCCCATTTGCTTTGAAACAGCAACGACACTGCTGCGATTGACATCAACTTGGGCGTATGCCGGAAACAAAGCCAGCACAATCGCCACACCCAAAAAAAGTACTCTTGATATCTTCATAAATCAAATTCAGACACAAACCCGAAGCGTACAAAATACCATCATTTCATCCAAAGTACTTCATATTTGAAGTGCGTTTTTCAGATCGAACAGTCCAAACAGCCCAAACAGTCCACCTGCACACACGATGTCCAAATATCAAAAAAAACGGGAAGCCCAAAGGCTTCCCGTTTTTTGATGCGTGTGCCTGAAATTACTTGGCAGCAGCAGCGGGAGCAGCAGCATCAGCAGCGGGTGCAGCAGCCTTGTCTTCAGCCTTCTTAGTCTTCTTGTGCTTCTTGTGCTTCTTTGCCTTGGGTGCATCAGCTGCGGGAGCAGCGGCAGCATCAGCAGCGGGCGCTGCAGCAGCCGGAGCAGCAGCCTTCTCGGCAGCCTTGGGGGCATCAGTTGCGAAAGCGGTGGAAGCAGCAAAGGCGGTGGCCAGGAGGACGGACAACAGCTTGTTCATTTTTATTACCTTTCGAAAGTAAGTTTTGTAATGAGACACGGCGAACTACCTGTTCTTGTGTCAGCTCGAATAACGCAAGTCACACCATTTTGCTGACAGACGATTTGCAACAAAAGATTTCTTATTTTTGTACATTTGTCTCTTTTATATCCGCTTTTTCAAACAGGCTCCATACCCAGTACGCCATCGCATCTTGAGTGTCCAGCATCACACCATACGAATAAAAAAATGATGATTTACAGCTTCTGTGCACGAAGTTGATATTGCAACTTGCGCTGGGCTAGTTTCATGCCAATCGCAATCACCACGAGCACTACGCCATAAAAAATCAGTTGCATACCTGCCGGGCGCGCATCGTAGCCAACCAGCCCCCGCAGCAACAGCCCCATCACCGATGTTTCTGAAATCCATTCAGAGGTATCCCATATAGGTGCGGCCAGACTGGGTAGAACGTCTGCCTGAATCAGGAATCGCGCAGACTGAGAAGCCATGCCGGCAGCCAGCAATAACACCAGCAAGCCGGTCGCGCCAAAAAACCAACGCATGGGAATACGAAGCAAACCCGCATAAAGGGTATATCCCACAGCCACACCCAAAGCCAGCCCCGACAAACTACCTAACCACATCGCACTCGCTTTGCCTGCGTCTGCCGCAGCAATACCGTACAGGAACAATACGGTCTCGGCTCCTTCCCTCAACACCGCCAAGCCTACGACAATCAGCAATATGGAACATTCACGCTGTCCATCTCGTATGGATTGCCCGACGGAACGGGCATCAGCTGCCAGAGCCGCACCATGCGAGGACATCCAGATGTTATGCCAGGCCAGCATGACGACCGCGATACCCAAAACACCTGCATTAAACAACTCCTGTCCAATGCCACTGGCCATCTGTCCGATTACATCCATAAAAACAGCAACTAGCCCTGCACCCAGCAAACCAAGCACAACGCCACCCGCTAACCAGCGATTACGCCCCGGGATGGCGCGCGTAGCCGCAGCGAGTATACCGATCAAAAGAGCCGCCTCAAGAACTTCACGAAAGACTATAACTAAAGAGCCTAACATACTGTTACTCCAATACATTCATACGCACAACGCGCAAAACAATACCTACCAATCAGTTAGTCAATGATAACCATTCTCATCGTCAATGACAAGCCACTCATCTGCATCATCTGCTTTGCATTTTCATGGCTCAATGCTTTGAATCTTCCAACTGTGCAACGGCATCGAACTGACGCTGATTATGCAGGTGGTGCTGTTGTATCAACACCATGATGCCAATGATGCACAAAGCGAAAATGGTAATGATGATCTGTATGTGAAGTTGCGCCATCACCATGACCGCATACAGTCCCGTCATGATCAGGATGGAGAGATTTTCATTGAAGTTTTGTACCGCAATGGAATGCCCCGCCCCCATCAGAACATGACCGCGATGCTGTAACAAGGCATTCATGGGGACAACAAAGAAGCCTGACAAAGCACCTATGAGTATCAGCAAGGGCACCGCAATGCGAATATCCCGAACAAAAACCATGGCAATGACGACAAGCCCCATGGCTGCTCCCAATGGAATCACCTTGACCGATTTTCGAAGAGAAATCATCTTGGCCGCCAGCACAGCTCCCACCGCCACACCCAAAGCTACGACGCCCTGTAGCAAACTGGCTTTGGAAAGATCCAGTGACAAGGCATCCGCCGCCCAGTCCAGCACAATGAATTGCAATGTTGCGCCAGCACCCCAAAACAGTGTTGTCACCGCTAGCGATATCTGCCCCAATTTGTCACGCCACAGCAAACGCAGGCAATGATTGAAATCATGAAGAAGATACAAGGGGTTACGCTTGAGAACATGATGCGACACACCGGTATTCGGCACATAAAGATTAAAAAGTGCCGCAATCAGGTAGAGGATGCCGATTACCAGTAAATTCATTTCAACCACCGTATCGATGCCCGTATCGATAAACGGAAAATCGAAAGACAAGAGGCTT
>Ga0154020_10006629_pt1 | contig 13572 bp, 13 predicted proteins | sample Klosneuvirus_201_FD_109709 | JGI IMG/M metagenome (GOLD analysis project Ga0154020, IMG submission 109709) | Active sludge microbial communities from wastewater, Klosterneuburg, Austria - Klosneuvirus_20160825_MG | ecosystem: Engineered > WWTP > Aerobic digester > Activated sludge | place... | reverse complement strand
GCACGCACGCTGCAGCAGGGCCTGAGCCGGCTGGAGCTGGACCTGCGCGCGGGCACCTCGGTGCTGCGCCACCGCCGCGCCGATCGGCTGGCGCAGGCGCGCGCCACCTTCGACTTCGACCGCATCGAACGTGCCCCCGGCAGCCCGCTGGACGCACTGTGCGAGATGGCCGCGCGGGTGGCGCGCTACGACCTGTCGGTGCTGATCCTGGGCGAGTCCGGCACCGGCAAGGAGCTGCTGGCGCGCGCCATCCACTACGCCAGCCCGCGTGCGGCCGGTCCCTTCGTGCTGGAGAACTGCGCAGCGATTCCCGACACGCTGCTGGAAAGCGAACTCTTCGGCCACAAGCGCGGCGCCTTCACCGGCGCCTACGAGGACCATGTGGGCCTGTTCCAGCGCGCGCACGGAGGCACCGTCTTCCTCGACGAGATCGGCGAGACCTCGCCGGCCTTCCAGGTCAAGCTGCTGCGCGTGTTGCAGGAGGGCGAGCTGCGCCCGGTGGGTTCGACCCGCGCCGTGCCGGTGGACGTGCGGGTGGTGGCCGCCACCCACCGCAGGCTGGCCGAGGACGTGGCGGCCGGGCGCTTCCGCGAGGACCTGTACTACCGCCTGGCCGGCATCACCCTGCAGATGCCGCCGCTGCGCGAGCGCGCCGGGGACATTGCCCCGATCGCGCGCCGCCTGCTCGACGAGGTGGGCCAGGAACTCGGCCGGCCCGGCATGCGTTATGCCGACGGCACGCTGGCGGTGCTGATGGGCTACCCCTGGCCGGGCAACATCCGCGAGCTGCGCAACGAGATCGCCCGGGCCGTGGCGCTGAGCGAAGGCAACAGCCTGCCGGCCGAGGCCTTCTCCACCTCAGTGCTGCAGGGCCAGACCGGCCGCCACCACGCCGCCGCCGCAGGAGACGCCGGCGCTGCCGCGCTGCCGCAGAGCGGCACGCTGCAGGAGCGCCTGGACGCCATCGAAGCCATGGTGCTGCGCGAGACCCTGCTGCGCCTGCGCTGGAACAAGACCCATGCGGCCAAGGAGCTGGGGCTGTCGCGTGTCGGCCTGCGCGCCAAGCTCCAGCGTTTCGGCCTGGAGAAATGACCCACCCCCGAAGCGCCTTCGGCGCCTCCCCCTCCAGGGGGCGCCCCCAGCGGACCGGCCAAGCCGGTTCCGCGGCGGCTGCACGGCAGGTCGCCCTCGTCAAGCCGTCTGTTCCAGGAGGAGTGCTCAGATGCTGAACGTGCTTTGGCTTCAATCGGGCGGCTGCGGCGGCTGCAGCATGTCGCTGCTGTGTGCCGACACACCGGACTTCGCCGGGCTGCTGCGCCGCGCGGGGGTCAACCTGCTCTGGCACCCCAGCCTGAGCCTGGAAAGCGGCGAGGAGCTCACCCAGGTGCTGCACGACTGCCTCACCGGACACGTCGGCCTGGACCTGCTGTGCATCGAAGGCGCGCTGCTGCGCGGCCCGCAGGGCACGGGGCGCTTTCACCGCCTGGCCGGCACCGGCGAGCCGATGATCGACTGGGTGCGCCGTCTGGCCGACGTGGCCCGGCACGTCGCAGCGGTGGGCAGCTGCGCCGCCTGGGGTGGCATCACCGCCACCGGCCCCAACCCCACCGAGGCCTGCGGCCTGCAGTTCGAGGACGACCGTCCCGGCGGCCTGCTGGGCGCCGGCTGGCGCGGCGCGGGCGGGCTGCCGGTGATCAACATCGCCGGCTGCCCCACCCACCCGGGCTGGGTGATCGACACCCTGATGGCGCTGGACGCCGGCCTGCTCGGCGAGGCGGAGCTGGACAGCTTCCACCGCCCGCGCTTCTACGCCGACCAGCTGGTGCACCACGGCTGCACCCGCAACGAGTACTACGAGTTCAAGGCCAGCGCGGAGAAGCCCAGCGACCTGGGCTGCATGATGGAGCACCTGGGCTGCAAGGGCACCCAGGCGCATGCCGACTGCAACACCCGGCTGTGGAATGGCGAAGGCAGCTGCACCCGCGGCGGCTACGCCTGCATCAGCTGCACCGAGCCGGGCTTCCAGGACCCCGGCCACCCCTTCCACGCCACACCCAAGCTGGCCGGCATCCCGATCGGCCTGCCCACCGACATGCCCAAGGCCTGGTTCGTGGCGCTGGCCTCGCTGAGCAAAAGCGCCACGCCGCGGCGCGTCAAGCTCAACGCCACCGCCGACCACCGCGTGGTGCCGCCGCAGGTCAAGAAGACCCGGCTGCGCTGACCCGGACCGCCACCCCTCCTCGCACGACGGCCTGCTGATGACCCACCCCGCCACCCCCGACTGGCTGCGCCGCATGGGCGTCGAACTGCCCATCCTGCAGGCCCCCATGGCCGGCAGCCAGGGCAGTGTGCTGGCCATCGCGGTGAGCGAGGCCGGCGGGCTGGGTGCGCTGCCCGCGGCGATGCTGTCACCACAGGCCCTGCGCGACGAGCTGGCCGCCATCACCACAGCCACCCACCGGCCCTACAACGTCAACTTCTTCGCCCACACCCCGCCGCAGCCGGACCCGCAGCGCGAGGCGGCCTGGCGGGAAGCGTTGGCGCCCTACTTCGCCGAGTTCCGCCTGGATCCGGCAGCGATTCCGCCCGGCGCGGGCCGCCGACCCTTCGACGCCGAGGCGGCCGAGGTGCTGGAAGCCTTCCGCCCGCCGGTGGTGAGCTTTCACTTCGGCCTGCCCGAGCCGGCGCTGCTGGCGCGGGTGAAGGGCTGGGGCGCGCGGGTGCTGTCCTCCGCCACCACCGTGGCCGAAGCGCGCTGGCTGGAGGCGCACGGCGCCGATGTCGTGATCGCCCAGGGCCTGGAGGCCGGTGGCCACCGGGGCATGTTCCTCACCGACGACCTGCACAGCCAGCTCGGCAGCCTGGCGCTGCTGGCGCAGGTGCGCGACGCGGTAAAGATCCCGGTGGTGGCCGCAGGCGGCATCGCCGACGCCCGCGGGGTGGCTGCGGTGCTGGCCCTGGGCGCCAGCGCGGCGCAGGTGGGCACCGCCTACCTCTGCTGCCCGGAAGCCACCACCAGCGCCGTGCACCGCCGTGCGCTGCTGACCTCGCCGGAAGCTCCGACGGCACTCACCCGCCTGTTCTCCGGCCGGCCGGCACGGGGGCTGGTCAACCGGCTGATGCGCGAGCTCGGCCCGCTTTCTCCGCTGGCCCCGGCCTTCCCGCTGGCCGGTACGGCGCTGGCGCCGCTGCGCGCCCGGGCGGAGGCCGCCGGCAGCTGCGACTTCTCGCCGCTGTGGTCGGGTCAGAACCGCAGCGGTTGCAGCGAGCGACCCGCCGCTGAGCTCACGCGCTTCCTGGCGGGGCGGATGGCGGACTGAATCGGCCCCTTTCACGGGTTGATCAGTCTCCAGGTGCGTTCGTTTTCGATCGAGGCCACGTAACTGCAGTACGGATCCCCCTCCGTCACGCAGCGACGAATCAACTCGTCCTTGTTGGCCCGGAACTTGACGCAAGCCGTCGAATAGGAGTCTCCCGGGATGCAGTGCAGCGAAAAGTAGCTGGCCATTCGCATGGTTTCCGTGCCGAGCCGGATGCTTTCCACACGCTCCTGGACGGCCTGCCGGATCTCCCGATCGACATTGGGGGCGAGGTTGCCCACACGATGTGCCTTGCCGTTGAAGATCTCGTTTTTTACCTGCACGTACCAGGTCAGGTTGCCCCCTTCGATGTCCAGGTCCCACGAGAAGCTGCCGCTCTCCTCGACCGAGATGACACAGTCTCTCGACACCTTGTACTCCCTGACCCGATGCATCGGCCCTGCGCGCTTTCCGGAAAGTACCTCTCCTCGGATCAGGAGGGCACCCGCGCCATCGAACGCCAAGGTACCTCGTGCCTTGAGCCGCCGGCCCTCCTCATCCGAATGTTCCAGGAACTGATAGAGGCCCTTGGGCGTCGAGAGATCGCAGGCAGCCAGGCAAGGCCAGGCGAGCGTGCTCGTCAATACCGCAGCGATGAGGCGCGGCCAACGACGCAGCCCCCGCAAGGCAGCGGGCCGTCCTGAGGTCGATGGAGGGAGGTGCATGCGAATCTCTGTTGTTCCAGTTCAAGACCGCCCACGAGGCGATCCGCAGGACCGTCCTCAAGGCAGTTCGCAAGGCCGTTCGCCGGCAGGTCGCCCTGACTTTACGTCGCGCACTCTCCAAGGTCGTCTGGATCGGCACGGCCCTGGAGGGCCCTCCACTTGCGCACGGTCCGGATCGAGGGGGCCTGCATCCGTACCAGGGCCGACTGCAGCACCGCCCGCACCTGGTCGGCAGAACATCCGGCCACCTTCGCGGCCTCGTCGATGCCCCGCGCGGACCTCAGCACCAGGTCGAGCATCTCCTGTTCGCGCGGAGTCGGCAACGACAGGCGCAGGGCCAGCTCGCGCCTCACGAAGTCCTGCACCGACGATGCCTGGTGGCGCTCGAGCACGGGCATCACGAGAGCGCCCAGCGCCGCCGGCTGACGCTTCACCCCGAGCTTGTCCATCAGGCTGGCACGCAACTCCTCGACCATGCTTTCCGCGATGCCCAGGTCCAGGGCGATGGCGAGTGTCTTCTGGCCATCGAGAACCCCCTGCAGGACGTCGCGCTCACGGGAGGTGAGCTTGTCGAGCAGCCACTGTGCGGTGAACCGGTCACGCTCCAATGCCAGCAGGTCGCTGCGTTCGCTGTCGAGGAAGTCCAGAACCTTGGGCAGGATGCGCGTCTCGAAGTCGGTGGACTTGGCGAAGAAGTAGGTCTTGCCCACACGGCGGGACATCAGTTCGACCGCAACATGCACATCCTCCCCGTGGGGCCCGGTGAGGAAGATCACGGGCATCGGCGAGCGCTGGCGCAGCATCTCCTGGTAGATCTGGATGCCGTTGAGTGAGCCGGGAGGGTCGAAGTCGATGTCGAGGACAACGACGCCGCGCCGCGTCAGCACGGGCGTCTCCAGGAAGGCTTCACCACTCGGATGGCCCTGCACCTTCAGGCCCCGGCTGGTGAGGTTCAGCATGAAGGCCTGGCGGAAATCGGCATAGTCGTCGACCACATGGACCTGCGGCCGGTCCAGCGCTGTGCCGTCGGGCAGGTGGTCGCGCAGTGGCCGGTCGCCGTCGATCCCAGGTCGGCTGGACGCAACGCAGGAGCGCCCCGCAGGTGAGGAGGTCTGACTGTGCAAGGGAACTCCTAGGGAGGCAGTGGAAGCACAAGGGTGAACACCGCGCCCTGAGGCGGGTTGTCGCCGACGGTCAGGGAACCGCCGAGCATTTCGATCCAGCGCCGGCAGTTGTGCAACCCGATGCCGTGGCCGCCGTGCGCCTTCCTGGTGGAATGCCCGTGGCGGAAAATGGCCTCGCGCAGCTCGGGAGCGACCCCAGGCCCCCGATCCCGCACGAGGATCTGGATCTGGCCCTGCTGCGGCGACACCCAGCTCTCCACGGTGATCTGCCGGTTGGCGATCGGCGAATCCTCCAGCGCAGCGATGGCGTTGTCGATCAGGTTGATGAGCGTGTGATGCACCATCACGCGGTTGAGCCTGGCCGGCGGCAACTCCGGCGACACCGCGTTGAGCAGCAGCACGTTGGCGGCCATCGCGCGCGGTCTGACGTTCGCGAGCGCATCCGTGACCAGCTCATGCAGGCTGACCGGCTTCAGTTCGAGCTCGTTGCGCAGCAGGGGGCGGAATTCCTCGACCAGTGTGTTGAGCTGGCTGCCGGCACGCTGCGCGATGTCCAGCCCCTGTTGGACGAGGTCGAGACGCTGGTTCTGCAGGCCGTGGCGCGCAGCGACCAGGGCCTGGGTGTAGGCGCCGTTGCGGTTGGCCAGCTTGTGGAGCAGTTCCCCGGCGGAAACCCCCATCGCCAGCAGCGCATCCTGCTCGGAGTTGGCCTCCACTCGCCGCAGGTTCTCCGCCTCGCGCGACACATCGGAACAGGTCAGCAGCCAACCCTCCACGGAGGCCAATCGTCTGGCCGTCACCTTCAGCCGCAGGGTCACACCGTCCGAACGCAGGGTACCGACCCACAAGCCGTCCTCCTCCCGAGCCAGGGCATCGGCCGCCAACCGCATCAAGTCATCGGCCGAACTCAGCTCCTCCTGCGGCCAGAACGGATAGGGGGGCCGCAACCCCTTCAAGCGCTCCTGCGACCAGCCCGTGAGCAGGGCGAACGCGCGGTTCACATGTGCGATGCCCGCATCCGGACCCAGGCCGAGAAGACCGAAGCGGACGCCGTCTTCGACGTCCAGGCGCGCGGTGATCTGCCGGCGCAGCTCGTCCGCTGTGGCCTGGTGGCGCAGCACCTCCGCCTCGAGTTCCGCCTCCTTGGTGCGGCGGCGGTCCGCCTCGACCTGCAGCTCGCGTCGGTAGGCCGCCTCCACCCGGCGAACACGGCGAACCAGCCACAGCAGCGTCAGGACCAGAAGCAACGCCGCCAGGCTCAGCACGGCCTGGGCAACGGCCCAACCCGGCGCCAGGCCCGGATCCGCCGCAACCCGGGGCTCGGTCGGGCCGGGCGAGGGCCTGCGGTCCAGCACGCGGGCCACGACGACCCGCTCCGGGACGCCACTCAGGCGACGCACCCGCTCCTGCCATGCACCACCCGACGCAGCCCGCCAGGGCCCATCGTCACGCGCCAGCCAGCGCGCATCGTCCGCCTGGCTCATGCCGAGGTCGGCCTCGGTGGCCGGCCCGTGCAGCACGTAGTGAATGCGGCTCCCGGCCTGCACCACAAAGATCTGCAGCCCCGGCACCGTCGGGCTGGACTGCAGGCAACGATCCAGCTGCCGCCCGAGGGACTCGCGCAGGTCGTCGGACATCGGCATCGGGCCGACACCGGCACGGCGAGCGAATCCGGCCCAGGATGCCGCCATTTCATCCAGACAAAGCGCGATGGCGGGATGCTGGACCGCTGCGGCGGACTCCGGCGCGCGCACACCCTGCGCAGCCGCCGGGGGCGCCGAGCCCGACATGGCGGCGCGCAAGATCGGCACGAGTGCTGCAAGGGCGGCCACGCACAGCGTCACAACGAGGACCAGGACCAGCCGCCGCACGGACCTCCAGGACGGCGCAGCCGTCACCGCCAGGGTCCTGTCGTCGGACGCTGAAGGGCCGCCGCCCGTCGTCGCCGTCACTGCAGTCCCACGCATCGATCGCTGGGCCAACCAGGCACCGTCCCGGAAAGCTCGAAACCCTCCTGCTTCCCGGCGATCGATGCGCGTTGGAGGCTGTCCAGGTCGGCCCGCAAGGCGCGGCCCAAGCGACGCAGATGGGCGCAGCGCTGGCGTTGATAGCCGTTGGCCTCGGCCGAAAAATCAAAGGCCATCAGCAGCGCACGCACCGACAGGGTCGGCACCTCCGCCTGGAGCCAGGGGTAGTCCTGAGGCGTCAGGCGGACGGCACCGTAGGGGCCGGGATCGACTCCCGGCGACAGGGGCATGAGGTGCACACCCTGCAGGGCCCGGGCGCCGCTGTGCGTGCGCTGCAAGACCGCCATCCGGCTCAGCGTCGCCGCCGGTGCACCGGCAACAATCACCACGGCGTCGGCGGTGCCGGCGAGCACCCGGCACACCGAGGTCGCCTCCGACTCCGCATCGGACCACGTCGCCGGGACACCGTCGGTTCGAAGCAGATTCCGGGCAGTGTAGGCACTGCCCTGCGAGTCGAACGCCGTGAGCACGGTCTTGCCGGCCAGATCGCCCAGCTGCTTCAGATCGGACCGGGCCAGCACATGCACCACCTCGAGGTGCAGGGGCAGCACGGCCCGCAGACGCCGGGCGATGTCGCGCTCCTGCGGTATTGCGGAGCTGCTCAGCCACATCAACAGATCGGACTGGGCCATGCCCAGGGTCGCGTTCTCCCGACTGGCCAGCAACTGCAGGTTCTCCAGACTGCCTCGCGTCGATCGGTTGCGAATGCGCACACCGTGATCGCGCCCGATGCGGACCAGTTCTTCACCAACGCGGAAGTAGGTGCCGCGACGCTGGCCGGAGACGACGACCAGGTCTTCCCGGTTGAAGGGGCCGTCCCTGGGTTCATCGACGGCTGCGGGGTTCGCCGCATCGAGCATCTGCAGGCAGCTCTCGACGTTCAGGGCGGCCGACGCAGGGGCGGCCTTCTGGAGCCACATCATCCAGCCGGCCGCGGCCATCACCACCAGACCCAGGACGCCGGGAAGGATCCGCCAGCGCCTGACCCGTGCATGTCCTTCGGTCAGCCACGGCCACAGCAGGGCGGTGGACACCAGGCCCACTCCGATCACTGCCAGCGGCGCCGTCAGGCTGTGCCCATCCATCTTCGGTTCCCTTCCTCGCTCCGATCCACCTTGCCGCAGCGCTGGTCCAACCCATTCTACGAATGCCGCCCGGGATCGCCCCGCCGCGTCGGCACCGGGAATTCCAGGGGCGGAAACATCGGGGTTGGCGCTGCGATCCGATCGGGCCGACGATCGATGCATTGACACCCAACCCTGACATCGACATCCAAGGAGCACACGCCATGAACCTGCCTGCCTCACGAGTTGCCGCATCGCAGGGGTTGCGAGAGCGCATGGGACACCCTGCGAGAACCCGCATCGTCCAGTGGGTCCTCGGCCTGACGGCGGCCCTGATCGTCGCCCCCGTGATCTTCATGGCCATCCAGGGCATGGTCGGGATCATGCTCGCCGGTGTGCTGGGACTGCTCGGCGTGAACCTGGCACCCGTGGTGGCGTTCAAGCTGACCCACCTCAAGCTGGGCCTCATGCGGTCCGAGGCGCAACACAACCCCATGGTCACGCTCGAAGGCCAGCTCATCGAGGCCCGACAGTCCCTCGACAGAGCCACGAGCGGACTGCAGACCGTGCTGGCGCACATCGACGACTATGTGGACAAGGCCCGCGGCTACGGACGCAAGTATCCGCAGGACGCGCAGCGATGGGAGCAACACATCGCCCAGGCCCTGCAGCTGCGGGAACACAAGAAGAGCGTCCTGCGGTCGGCGGTGTTGGCCGTGGGCCGCTTCGAGGAGGAAGTGGAACGCGCCCGCATCGAGTGGACGCTGGTGCAGGCCGAGCGCGCCATGGCCCGGGAGCTCGGCGCCGCACTCGCGGACCCCACCCACGAACTGCTCCAGCGCACGGCACTCGACAGCGTGCAGCTCGAAGTCAAACGGGCCTTCGCGAGCCTGGATGTCGAGTTGATCCGGCAGGTGGAGCCCGCTCTGGTCACCGAGGTCGGCCGGGTCACCGCGGCGCGCGCCGGGCAGATGGACGCCCCCGGGTCCGACCACTGAACCAGGAATCGCCATGCGCTTTCGCCTCGTTGCTTCTCTCCTGGTGGTGTTGGTCCTGTCCCTGCTCGGCAGCCTCGGCGATCAGGAACAGACCGCAGCCATCGACGCCTCGCCCCCGCCGAACCCCCTGAAGGATGTCCGGATCCCGCACTGAACGCAGAGAACGCCATGTCACACCATCGCTCGCACACCCGCCCGCCCGACCCACAAGGTCCACAAGATCCACGACAGGGTCTGCGCCATGGTGCGCGGCATGTCGGGACGCTTCCGGTCGCCCTGGCCGGCGTCCTGGCGCTGGCCGCCAGCCTGGCTGGGCCGGCCCACGCACAGTCCACACCCACCGACGGTTTCGCAGCGTTTGAAGCCCCTTCGCCCGCCCAGGATCGCCGCCGCGCCTCCACGCTGTTGGTGGCCACCGGTCTGGCGGGCGGCACGTATTCCGCGATGCTGAGGGAACTGTCCGAGGTGTGCTCCGGATCCTCGCAGGTGCCTCTGACCGAGCAGCGGTCCTCGGGCACAGAGGAGTCGCTCGACAGCCTGCTCGCCAACGAGGTGTCCGCGGCCTTCCTGCAGGCCGATGTGCTGCTGGCCCGTGCGCAGAACGAGAAGCTCGATGCGATCCGTACCCTTGCGCCGCTTCACCCGGAGCCCCTGCACCTGCTGGTCCTGGATCGGCCGGTGTCCGATGGATCCTGGCTGGGCCATCTCGGCGCCGGGCTGAGCCGGTTCGGCCTGTGGGGCAGGCAGCGTCTCGTGGACCTGCGTCGGCTGGACGACCTGAGAGGGCGGCGCGTCGCTGTGTGGGGTGGCGCCCGATCGACGGCGGAACTGCTCAATGCCAAGACCGGCTTGAAGCTCCAACCCGTGCTGCTCGACGACGCCGACAGCGCGCTGGCAGCCCTGCAGGCCCGGCAGGTCGACGCCGTCCTGGCCGTCGGTGGCGCACCGCTGCCATGGGTGCGCAAGCTGGATCGACGGGTCGTGCGCCTGCTGCCCATCACCGAACCTTGGGCGGGGCTGCTGGGCAGCGTCTACACCCCCACCCGCGTGTCCTACGCCAACCTCGACGTGCGCGGCCTGCCGACCGTTGCGACCCAGGCCGTCCTGGCGGTCCGGAACGTTCCCGGCAGCTGGACGACGGGCCATCTGGTGGGCCTGCGCGACTGCCTGAGGTCACCCAGGTCGATGGCCACGCTGCGCGGCACCACGGGATACCACGTCGCATGGTCTGACGTCGACCCGGTCGGCAAGCCGCAATGGCCCTGGTTCGCCCCGCGATGAGCCGGACCCGATCATGACCCCACCCTCCCCTCTCGGTGCCAGGCGAATCGAAGGTCCGATCGCCGCAGGCGCCCCCTGGATCCCGCTGTCACTGTGCCTGGGCTCACTGGCCGGCAACACCCTCCTCGGCCCCAGCGGGGGAGCACGGTGGATGGCCCTGCTGCAGGGCGCCGGGCTGACCCTCGCAATCGCCTGGGCCGCATGGACGGCCGATGCTCAGGAGCACACACCCACGGCCAGCGCAGCCCCGGGACGCCGGGTCCGGCTGATCTGGCTCATGGCCTGGTCAGGCACCGCCTGCCTGACCCGCCAGCCCGCCGTCGTGATCGCCGGGTTGTCGATTCAAGCGGTGCTGCTGCACGCCACACCCTGGCGCCGCACCTCGATGGCGGCGGTTGCGGCGGCCGGCGCGGCCATCGCTGTGTCGATCGTGCGGGCCAGTTGGCGCCTCTCGATGCACGCCCGCATCGGCGGCGGCCTTCTTCGCAGCGACGGCTTCCAGGCCCTGCAGGCGGCCCGCCTGCGCGAGACGCTGGCCTGGGTCGGCCCCTCGACAGACACCTCCCTCGCCCTGCCTCAGGCCTACGGCGAATACCTGCCCCTGAAACTGGCGGCGCAGCTCGGCATGCTGCCCGCGGCCCTCACCCTGGCAGCAGTCTTGTTGCTGGGCCTGCTGCTGTCGGTGCGGCTCGCGAGGAGCCTCAGGCACACGGCCACCGCCGGGCCGGCTTCACCCTGGCTGGCCCGGTTCGCTGTCGCGGGGCTGGCACTCCTGGGCGTGGAAGCGGCGCTGTCGATGGCCGTCACCCTGGGCTGGAGCCGCGCGCCCATCGGCGTCGGCTTCCCGCTGCTGTCCTGGCACCCGATGTCCTGCCTGCCGCTCGCGGCCTTGGCCGCGGCCTGCCGGCAACTGCACCGCGAACGCATCTCCCCCCGCTCCCCGGCAACGAAAGGACGAACATGACCATCCAGATCAGCGAAACGCTCATCATCAACGGGCAGATCCTGGGCATGAACAGCTGCCCGCCGATTCCAGATGGCCATCCTGCGATTCGATACCTGACGGTCGAAGAGATCCAGAAAAGACCTGGACACCACATCACCGAATCCACCGCCTGTTGGCGCGGATACCTCGGTACATGGGAAATCCAGGGTGACCGCCTCAACCTTGTGAAGCTCGTCGGCCGCTTCCACTTCGACGGGTCGCCACCGCTGCATGCGCACTGGGTCACCGGCACTCTGAACATCCCGGAAGGCCCGCAGATCAGTACTGCGTACGTCGGTTTCCCGTTGTGCGAGCGGGCCCGGCTTCTCGACGTCGAGAACGGGTTGATCGTGTCGCAACGGACCATCAACGTGTTGCAGGAGCAGGCCAGAATGGCAGATTCACCCCAGATGGGAAACATTCCCTGACGCCTGTTCCTGCCACCATACAAGGTGGAAGGAAGCGGTCGGGGCCGCCTCCCGTCCAATCGGGGGAGATGATTTCTGGAGCTCCGAATGAACACCCGCAATCCTTCCGCCTCGCTGTCCTCGTTGGAAGTCGTTGAGGCCCCACGCTCGCGCGAGCTGGCCGGCACCCCGTCAACCCTGCGTGCCGGGGCCTCTGCCTCGACCACCGCAGCCGGTCTGCCCAAGGCCTGGTTGGCGGTGGGTGCGCTGGCGGTGGCGGGCATCGCCAGTGCCGCCTTCCTGGCCGGCCGCAGCAGCCAGCCGGGCACCGAAACCCCAACCGCAGCGCCGACGAAGCAGCTCGCGCAGGCCGCACCCGAGCCGACTGCGGCGCCGTCCCCGGCCGCCGAGTCCTGCGCCCAATGCGGCGTGGTGGAGTCGGTGCAGGCGGTGGAACGCAAGGGCGAAGGCAGCGGCGTCGGCGCCGTGGCCGGCGGTGTGGTCGGCGGCGTGCTGGGCAACCAGGTGGGCGGCGGCAATGGCCGCGCCGCGATGACCGTGATCGGTGCCGTCGGTGGTGGCCTGGCCGGCCACGAGATCGAGAAGCGCGCCCGCTCCGTGACCGTCTACCGCGTCAAGGTGCGCATGGACGACGGCAGCCTGCGCACCATCGAGCAGTCCCAGTCCATCGCCGCCGGACAGAAGGTCCGCGTGGACGGCAAGAAGCTGCACCTGCAGACGGGAACGGCCACCGCCTCCAAGTAAAGCCGCGGCCCGGCTCACCGCACGGGCCGGCTGAACGCCGGCCGCCCTGCGTTCAGCTGCGTTTGGCGGCGGTCTTGCGTCCCGCCTTCTTGGCGGGTTCGGGTGCGTGGGCGCCGGGGGGCGGCGCGGTGAACAGCTTGGCAGCGCGCCCCTTGAGCTCCAGCAGCTCATCGGTGGTGATGGAGTACTTCTGGCCCATGCGGTCCACCTCGATGCGGAACTCGACTTCCTTGCTGCCGTTGCTCAGCGTGCCGCAGGTGAACTCGTAGTCCTCGCGGCGCGCCGGGAAGCCTTCTTCCTCCAGGTCGTAGTCCTGGTACTGGACGTTGCGGATCTCGCCGCTGGCCAGGTCCAGCAGACCGGTGGCCTCGACCACGTCGTCGGTCAGTTCGTCTTGGATTTTGATCGGCAGTTGCAGGTCCATGGACGGCAGGCCCGGTCGGCATCGTAGGGAAGGGGCGCGGATCATGCCACAGCGACCGGACCGGAAGGGTCGGCCGGAGGGGTCGGCGCCTGGCTGGCATGATGCGGGCGTCTTCCCTTGATTCCCCCTTGCCCATGCCCCGTCTGATCGTCGGCCCCTTCAACCGCGTCGAAGGCGACCTGGAGGTCCAGCTTGAGGTGCAGGACGGCAGCGTCACCTCTGCCCAGGTGCATGCGCCGATGTACCGCGGCTTCGAAGCCATGCTCACCGGCCGGGACCCGCACGACGCGCTGGTGATCGTGCCGCGCATCTGCGGCATCTGCTCGGTGTCGCAGTCGGTGGCCGCCGCCCGGGCGCTGGCCGACCTGGCCGGTGTGCAGCCGCCGCCCAACGGCCTGAGGGTCACCGAGCTGATGCTGGCCACCGAGAACCTGGCCGACCACCTGACGCATTTCTACCTGTTCTTCATGCCG
>Ga0154020_10006628_pt1 | contig 13575 bp, 8 predicted proteins | sample Klosneuvirus_201_FD_109709 | JGI IMG/M metagenome (GOLD analysis project Ga0154020, IMG submission 109709) | Active sludge microbial communities from wastewater, Klosterneuburg, Austria - Klosneuvirus_20160825_MG | ecosystem: Engineered > WWTP > Aerobic digester > Activated sludge | place... | reverse complement strand
TGCCGCCGCCGCGCGGCGTGACCGGCACCTCGTGTTCGGCACAGACCCGGAGCACCGCGGCGATCTCGTCCGCGTCCTTCGCGATCACGACCCCATCGGGCAAGGTCGCCACCGTCTCGGACTCGTCGCGCGCGTAGCGACCGCAGGCTTCGGCCGTGGTGAGCACCCGCGAACCGCCGAGCGTCCGGTGCAGGGCGGCGAGCGCCCGTTCGGCGCGCGACGTGGAAACCCGGGGAACGCTGGGCTGGAGAGCGATCACTTCGCGACAGGCTAGCAGCGGATGCTACCTTGAGCACGGATGTCGCGGCTCCTGCACCTCGAGAAGGGCTCGACCTTCGCGGAAGACTACCGCGTCATCGGGCCGCTCGCCGAGGGCGGCATGGGCGCCGTCTACGAGGTCGTGCAGGTGCACACCGGCGCGGGCCGCGCCCTCAAGATCATGCACTCGCAGCTGGCCGGCGACGAGAAGGCCCGCCAGCGCTTCGTGCAAGAGGCCAAGGTGAGCGCGCTCATCGAGAGCGATCACGTGGTGCAGGTCACCGGCGCGGGCGTCGAGCCGCGCACCGGCACGCCGTGGCTCGCGATGGAGCTCCTCAAGGGCGAGACGATGGCCTCGTTCGTCGGCCGGCGCGGGGGCCTCGCCGCGTGGGAGGTCCGCGAGGTGTTCTCGCAGCTGTGCCACGCGCTCTCGGCCGCGCACAAGGTCGGCGTCATCCACCGCGACCTCAAGCCCGAGAACATCTTCCTCTGCGTGCCGCGCCGCGAGGGGATCCCCTTCACCGTGAAGGTGCTCGACTTCGGCATCGCCAAGCTGGTGGCCGAGGTCGCGACCCAGCAGCAGACGGCGGCGATCGGCACGCCGCTGTGGATGGCGCCCGAGCAGACCGAGACCGGCGCGCCGATCAACGCGGGCACCGACGTGTGGTCGCTCGGGCTCGTCGTGTTCTTCGCCTTCACCGGCAAGTTCTACTGGAAGGTCGCCAACGCCGAGGTGCTGAGCGCGGCCGCGCTGCTGCGCGAGGTGGTGCTCGAGGCGCTGCCGGCCGCGAGCGACCGCGCGCGGGAGATCGGGCGCGCCGAGCGGCTGCCGGCGGGGTTCGACCAGTGGTTCGCGCGGTGCGTGGTGCGCGAGCCCGAGCGCCGGTTCGCCTCGGTGCGCGAGGCGCGCGAGGCCCTCGATGGCATCCTCGCGGTGGCGGGCACCTCACCCGTGGAGCTCGGGCCGGCGCTCGGCACGCCGCCCATGTTGCCGGTGCACACGCCGTTTCCGGGCTCGACGCCGGTGAGCTCCGGGCGCGGGCCGGCGTCCGACACGATCGGCCAGGGCGCCACGCTGCCGATCTCGAGCCTCTCCCCCAAGGCCTCCACCGGGGCTCCCGCGGTGCTGCCAGACGAGCCGGAGCCCGCGCTGCCGGTCCACAAGACCTCGCGCAGCCTGTGGCTCGGCATCGCGGTGGTCACGCTGGTGATCGGCGGCGTCGGGGCCGTCGTGTTCAAGAACAGCAAGCCACCGAGCCCGGTGACCGCGGCCGCGTCCGAGGCCGCCAAGGCCCCCGCGAGCAAGTCGTTCGTCATCGCCACCGAGCCGCCGAAGACCTGCCCCCCGAACATGGCCATCGTCCCCGGGGGCACGTTCTTCTCGAGCACCAAGGGTGAGCACGTGAGCGTCGCGAGCTACTGCCTCGACGTCCACGAGGTCACCGTCTCCGACTTCGCCGAGTGCACCAAGAAGGGCAACTGCACCGACAAGGACCTCGACGCCGAGGGGTTCTGCAACGGCAAGCTCAAGAAGCCCGACCACCCGATCAACTGCGTCGACTGGGACCAGGCCGAGGCCTACTGCGGCATGGCCAGCAAGCGACTGCCCACGCTCGCCGAGTGGACCTGGGCCGCGCGCGGCGCGGGCGCCGGCACCACCTTCCCCTGGGGCGACGATCCGGCCGCCGATCAGCTGTGCTGGTCGGGCAGCAGCCTCAAGCGCACCATCCTCGGCACGTGCACCGTGGGCAGCCATCCCTCGGGCGTCACGCCGTTCGGCGCGCAGGATCTCGCCGGCAACGTCGCCGAGTGGGTCGCGGCCGATCCCTCGCAGCACGAGTCGGTGCGCTGGATCCTCGGCGAGCACTGGCGCAGCGAGCAGATCGGCTTCTCCAAGGACGTGAGCGGCCGCACGAGCGCCCAGGTCGGCTCGGTCGCGCGCAAGCTCCGCTCCGCGACCGTCGGGTTCCGCTGCGCCAAGTGACGCTGGCTCGACGGTGGTAGGGTCGGAGCATGGACCGGCCGACCCACCTGGACTCGCAGGGCCACGCGCACGTGGTGGACGTGCGCGAGAAGGCGGAGACCCACCGCATCGCCGTGGCGCGCGCACGTGTGCGCACCCGACCCGAGGTCGCCCGGGCAATCCTCGACGGACAGACCCCGAAGGGCGACGTGGCCGCGGTGGTGCGGGTCGCGGCCATCGCTGGCGCCAAGCGGACGAGCGACCTCGTCCCGCTCTGCCACCCGCTCCCGCTCACGCACCTCGCCGCCGAATTTGCGGTCGATCCGCGCGGCGTGCTCACCATCGTCGTCCGCGCCGAGTGCGTCGGGCGCACCGGCGTCGAGATGGAGGCCATGGCGGGGGCCTCGATCGGCGCCCTCACCGCGTACGACATGATCAAGGGCCTCGACCGCGAGGCGCGCATCGAAGCGGTCGAGCTGCTCGAGAAGGACGGCGGGCGTTCCGGTCACTACCTGCGCGGCGCGGGCGAGCGGATCGCGCTCGTCGACCGCCCCATCGTCGTCGACGACGTGCTCGCCGCGGTCGCCCACCCCTCGGCGGGCGGCCAGGTGCTGTTCCTCGGCACGGTGCGCGACCACGCCGACGACCAGCCGGTCACGCTCCTCGAATACGAGGCGTACGCCACCATGGCCGTCGCCGAGATGGGCCGCTGCGTCGCCGAGGTCGAGGCGCAGTTCCCCGGCGTGCGACTCGCGGTCACCCACCGCGTCGGCGCGCTCCGGATCGGCGACCTCGCGGTCGTCTGCGCCGCGAGCGCCCCGCACCGCGGCGAGGCGTTCGGCGCGGCCCGCGCGCTGATCGACGCCATCAAGCACCGCGTCCCGATCTGGAAGCGCGAGCACGGCCCCGACGGCCCCTACTGGGTCGATTTCGTCGACGCGCGCTGCACCGGCGAGGAGCACCTCCACCGCGCCGATCGGCACCACCACCACGACCACGAGGCCAAGCCGTGAGCGACACCGTGAAGCTCCTCGCGTTCGCCGGCGCCCGCGAGATGATCGGCGAGGCCGAGCTCGCCTTCCCCGTCGCGCGCGGCCTCACCGCGCGTGGCCTGCTCGACGCGGTGTGCGCGCGCTACCCGCGCCTCGTGCCCTACGCCGGGTCGATCCGCGTCGCGATCAACGGCACCTACGCCGCGTGGGACGAGCCCGTGCGCGCCGGCGACGAGGTCGCGCTCATCCCGCCGGTGGCGGGGGGTTGACCGGATCGTCGAGCTTCACGAGGCCGCGCCGCACGCCGAGCACCACGAGGGTGCCGAACACGAGGCCGACCAGGTAGCCGTAGGGCAGCCCGACGACCGCCGCCGCGACGCCCGCCGCGACCCACAGCGTGCTGCGCTCGGTCGCGACGTCGCGCACCAGGGTCATGAGCGAGAGGGCCTCGAAGAGGAGCACGACCCCGAGCACCGGCATCGGGAACACGCGCACCACCTCGGAGAACCCGGGCGCGAAGGCGAGCCCGAGCACGACGTACATCGCGCCGTAGATCATGGGTGCGCCGCCGGTGCGACCGCCGAAGCCGTGGAACCCGACGAGGCCGCCGCAGCCGTGGCACACGGGTACGCCGCCGAACCACGGCGCGACGAGGTTCATGAGCCCGTAGGTGACCCCGATCTTGCGCACCGACACGGCGCGGTCCGGGAACAGATCGCGCGTGGTCTGGCTGGTCGCGATCACCGAGTTGCCGAGCGAGAGCGGGATCTGCGGCAGCGCGAGCAGGAGCGCCCCCTGGGTGATCTCGACGCGCGTCGGCGCGTGGAACGTGGGCAACCGCAGGCCCACCACGCCCGCGAGCGAGTGCCCACGGAGCTGCACGAGCGCGTAGAGCACGCCGAACCCCATCACCAGGAGCGGCGCGGGGATCCGACGGTGACCGCGCAGGACCAGCAGCACGGCGAGGCACACCGCTGCGAGCACGTAGCCGGGCGCTCCGTCGGTCCCCACGTACTTGAGCGCGAGGGTCGCGAGGGTGAGCCCGAGCCCGAGCTGGATCCCGCGCACGACCTCCTTCGGCACGACGCGCGCGAGCCAGTCGAGGAGCCCCGTCGCGGCGAGCAGCAGCATGGCGACCCCGATGACCAGGCCGCCGCCCGCGAGCGTGCCGGGCGAGAGCTTCTGCGCGAGCATGATGGCGGCCATCGCCTTGAGCGGCTGCACCGGCATCGGGATGCCGTAGAGCGCCCCGCTCGCCATCTGCAGGAGGCCGAACATCAGGCACACCCCCGCCGCGTCGAGCTTGCACGTGGCGACGAGCGCGATCAGCAGCGGCAGGTCGGTGCCGATGTCGCCGAACGCACCCGAGAGCTCGTGCCGATCGAAGCGGACGCGGGGGGTGAGGGCGCTCACGGCGCGAGGAGCCCGGCGATCGGCCCGCCCTCGGGGCTCGGCAGCGACAAGGAGAGCAGCGCCGCGATCGTCGGCGCGACGTCGATCATGCGCACGGTGCCGATCTTCGCGCCCGCCAGCACGCCGCGGCCGGCCGCCAGGAACGACGCGCGCATGCGCGGGTCGGTGGGCGGGTACCCGTGCGCGCCGAGGTCCCAGCTCGGCACCACCATCGGGCCGTCGTGACCGTTCGCGAACACGAACCCGTCGGCCGCCACGAGCACGGCCGCGACCCCGGGGAATCCACCCGCGGCCTCGACGGTGGCGCCAGGCACCACCTCGGCGATGCCGTTCTTCGGGTCCTTCTTCGCCTCCTCGAACGCCGCGAGCACCGCGGTCCGCGTGGCCACATCCTTCGGGTCCGCGAGCACGATCGCCGCGGTGCCGCCCGCCTTCCAGGCCGCCGCGCGGTAGCTCGTGACCTTGCCTCCGCCGACGGTCAGGAAGCCGCGTTCGCGCAGCAGCACGCTCGGCTTCACGGCGCTGTGCACGGCGGCGAACCCGTGGTCGGAGACGACGATCCACGAGGTCTGCGCGAACGTGCCCGCGGTCTCGCTCGCCGCGAGCAGGCGCCCGAGCTGCTTGTCGATCAGCTCGAGCTTCGCGTAGGCGCCCTTGGAGAACGGCCCGGTCTTGTGCTGCTCGGTGTCGAGGTCGGTGAAGTACACGAGCGCGAGGGCCGGCCGCTCGTGGCCGAGGATCCACTCGGCCGCGTTCGCGCGCTCGACGTCGGTGCGGTGCTCGGCGGGGATCGAGCCGTATTGCTTGGCGACGGCGTCGGCGAGGCCGGGCGTCGAGAGGGCGCGCATCAGCTTGTCGTCCTCGTCGTTCTGCGCGCGCCAGACCTGCGGGAAGCTCGCGTCGAACGCGGCGCCGACGGTCACGGGCCAGTAGACGTTGGCCGTGGGCAGGTGGTTCTTGCGCGCGACGTCCACCACCGTCGGCACCTTCACGTCGCTCGCGTACCAGTACCAGCCGTCCTGGTTCTTGCCGTGGGGGTCGAACGGCAGGTTGTTCACGATGCCGTGGGCCTTCGGCGACACGCCGGTGATCAGCGTGGTGTGCGCGGGGTAGGTCACCGTCGGGTACACCGACGTCATCGCGTCGGCGCGCGTGCCCTCCTTCATCAGGCGGCGGAGCGCGGGGATCGCGAGCCCGCGCGCGTCGGCCTCGGCGAGGTACTCGGGCTTGAGACCATCGATCGACACGAGCACCACCCGACGCGCGATCGGCGAGGGCGGCGTGGACGCCGCGGTCGAGGCGAGCGGCGCCGGGGCAGGTGCAGGCGCTACCGTGCGGGTGCACGCGACCAACGCCGAGCCGAGGAGGAGGAGCGGGCGCACGCCCGACGTGTAGCAACGCTGCCCGACCACCTCCACCCCGCACATTTGCTCTTTGCTCAAGCCCCGCGCGTGAGGTGCGTTGCGGTTGCCGTTTTATCGATAATCTGGCTAGCTTGGTGGTCCATTGCGGGTAGACAGCAACCTTCGACGGACCTGAGACTGTCGGTCGAAGCACTCTTCGACCAAGACGACGAGGAAGCCAGCCATGGACACCGCACAGGGGCCGAGCCCGATCGCCGTTCCGCCCACGCACGTGGTGGCGATCGGTGCGTCCGCGGGGGGCCTCGAGGCGATCGAGAGCTTCTTCCTGAACATGCCGACCGACTCGGGTCTCGGCTTCGTGGTCATCCAGCACCTGTCGCCCGACTACAAGAGCTTGATGGTGGAGCTCCTCTCGAAGAAGACCGCCATGCCGGTGCACCGCGCCGAGGACGGCATGCTGGTCGTGCCGAACCACGTCTATCTCATCCCGCCGAAGAAGAACCTGACCATCTTCCACGGCAAGCTGCTCCTCACCGAGCAGGGCCCCCACCGCGGCATCAACCTCCCCATCGACGTCTTCCTCCGCTCGCTGGCCGAGGACCAGGCCGAGAAGGGTGTGGGCATCATCCTCTCGGGCACCGGCAGCGACGGCATGCGCGGGATCCGGACCGTCAAGGAGTACGGCGGGATGGTCATGGTGCAGGACGAGGAGACCGCCAAGTTCGACGGCATGCCCCGCGCCGCGATCTCCACGGGCCTCGCCGACTTCGTGCTCGCGCCGGAGAAGATGCCGGCGCAGCTGCTCGCCTTCGTCAAGCACCCCTACGTCGCGAACACCGAGCGCACCTCGGTGATGTTGACCGACGAGGAGAGCATGGCCCACCTGTTCGCGACCCTGCGCGAGCACTGCAAGGTGGACTTCACGTTCTACAAGCCGAGCACGGTCTCGCGCCGCATCGAGCGCCGCATGACCGTCCACCAGATCGAGGAGATCGGCGCCTACGTGGCGTTCCTGCGCAGCTCGCCGTCAGAGGTGATGACCCTCTTCCGCGAGCTCCTGATCGGCGTCACGAGCTTCTTCCGCGACCCCGAGGCGTTCGATCGCCTCGCGCTGAACTTCCTGCCAGAGCTCTTCGCGCGCGAGGGCCACGGCGAGATCCGCTTCTGGGTGGCCGGCTGCTCCACGGGCGAGGAGGCTTACTCGCTCGCCATGCTCGCCCGCGAGTACATGGAGTCGCAGGGCATCTCGCACGACGTGAAGATCTTCGCGACCGACATCGACCGCGACGCGCTCCACTTCGCCGCCGCGGGCGTCTACCCCGACAGCATCGCCGCCGACGTCTCGCCCCGGCTGCTCTCCAAGTACTTCTTCAAGAAGCACGAGAGCTTCCAGATCGCGCGCACGATCCGCGAGATGGTGGTGTTCGCGCCGCACAACCTCATCAAGGACCCGCCGTTCACCAACATCTCGCTGGTGAGCTGTCGCAACTTGCTGATCTACCTGCAGCCGGTCCTGCAGAAGCGCGTGCTCGAGTACTTCAACTTCTCGCTCGCGGCGCGCGGCGTGCTCATGCTCGGCACGAGCGAGACCACCGGCGACACGGTCGATCTGTGGGAGTCGCTCGACGCGAAGTGGAAGCTCTACCGGTCCAAGGGCCGGCAGCTCAAGCTCGGCGAGGGCACGCTGCACTCGTCGGCCGACATCAGCTTCCGCGAGCGGAGACCGCGGTTCTCGAGCAGCCGGAAGCCCCTGCGGCTCACCGAGGAGGAGCGCCTGCTCGAGCGGTTCCTCGAGACCGTCTCGGACGACTTGCTCCCGCTCTCGGTGGTGGTGAACGCGCAGCAAGAGGTGCTCCACGTCGTCGGCCACGCCGACGGGTACTTCAAGCTGCCGTCGGGCCGCCTGGTCAACGACATCGGCCAGCTCGCGGTCAAGGATCTGAGCGTCCCCCTGACGACGGGCATCCAGCGCGTGTTCCGGCAGCGCCAGGAGCTGCGCCTCTCGAACCTGCGCGTCCGCCAGAACGGCGAGGTGCGCCCCGTCGAGCTCCGCATCAAGCCGATGCCCGAGAAGAAGGGCCAGGAGCCGCTGGTCGCCGTCTTCATCGGCGTGCCGAAGCAGCTGGTCGTACCGGGTGAGCCGGGCAAGGAGGTGCTCTCGTTCGATCTCTCCCGCGAGGCGGAGATCCACCTCCAGGAGCTCGAGCAGGAGCTGCAGTTCACCCGCGAGAACCTGCAGGCCACCATCGAGGAGCTCGAGACCTCCAACGAGGAGCTGCAGGCCACCAACGAGGAGCTGCTCGCGAGCAACGAGGAGCTGCAGTCCACCAACGAGGAGCTGCAGTCCACCAACGAGGAGCTCTTCACGGTCAACGCGGAGTCGCAGAGCAAGATCATCGAGCTCACGGAGCTGCACAACGACGTCGACAACCTGCTCGCCTCCTCCCAGATCGGCACGCTCCTGCTCGACGAGAACGCCGAGGTCCGGCGCTTCTCGCCCCAGATCGCCACCATCTTCCACCTCCTCGACAGCGACGTCGGGCGGCCCATCGGTCACATCGCGCACTACCTGCTCGACCTCGACTTCCAGGCCACGCTCGGCGAGGTCGAGCGCACGGCGCGGCCGATCGAGCGCGAGGTGAGCACCCGCGACGGCCGCTGGCACCTCATGCGCATGCTGCCGTACAAGGTCGGGCCGAAGGCGTTCTCGGGCACCGTCCTCACGTTCGTCGACATCACTCGCATCAAGCAGGCCGAGGTGAGCGCGCGCGACACCGAGGAGCGCTACCGGCGCCTCTTCGACGAGCTCACCACGGGCTTCGCCATCCACGAGGTGATCCTCGACGAGGCCGGCAAGGCCAGCGACTACCGATACCTCGACCTGAACCACTCCTACGCGCGGCTCACCGGCCTGCGGCGCGAGGACATCCTCGGCAAGCGGGTGCGCGAGGTGCTCCCCGCGAACGAGCCCCAGTTCCTCGAGCGCTACGCCCACGTGGCCTCGTCCGGCGAGCCGGTCGAGTTCGAGACCTTCGACGCGACGCTCGGCAAGCGCTTCCACGTGAAGGCCTACTGCACCGAGCCTGGCCGCTTCGCCGTGCTGGTGCACGAGATCGAGAACCACGCCCCACGCTCCGGGGAGGGCTGACCATGAGTGATCCGCGAAGCGAGCGCGGTCCGGGCGACCGCAGCCGCATGCTGAGGGATCGAGCCGAGGCGCTGCTCGCCCGCAGAGACGCAGGTGAGCCCGCGCTCCCGCAGGACCTCAAGGCGCTGCTGCACGATCTGTCCGTGCACCAGATCGAGCTCGAGATCCAGAACGAGGAGCTCCGCGAGACCCAGCTCCTCGTCGAGAAGGCGCGCGACGAATACGCACGCCTCTACAACCAGGCTCCGCTCGGGTACATGACGCTCGACGCGAACGGGATGATCCGCAACGCGAACGAGACGCTGGTGCAGATGCTCCGCACCGAGGGGCGGGCGCTGCTCGGCACGCCGTTCGGTGAGCACCTCGTCCCGGCCGACCGCGAGGTCTTCAACGCTCGCTATCGCGCGTTCTTCAACGCCCCCCGGCACAAGGTGATGGAGGTCCGGGTCCGTCAGCACGACGGGGGTGAGTTCCTCGCCCGCCTCGCCGGGCAGCGAGAGCACGAGCGCCTGCCTCGCTCGGGGAGCGCCCCCCCCTCGTCAGAGCCGGCGCGCGACGAGGCCCCGCTCCTCGTGATCGTCCACGACGTCAGCGAGATGCACCGCGTAACCGAGGCGCTCGAGGCCGAGAAGGAGCTGCTCGGGGTCACCCTGCGCAGCATCGGTGACGCGGTCATCGCGACCGACGTCGAGGGCCGCATCACGCTCATGAACGCCGCCGCCGAGGAGCTCACGCAAGAGCGGGCGAGCGAGGCCGAGGGCAAGGCGCTGGTCGAGGTCCTGCGCATCGCGAACCTCGTGGAGGAGGTGCTCGCGAGTCGTGGGCCCGTCGGGCGTCGGGGCACGATGCGAATGCCGATGCGGGACGGCACCGAGCGCACCTTCGCGCAGAGCGGCGCGCCGATCCACGATCGGGCCGGGTGCATCGTCGGGGTCGTACTCATCTTCCGCGACACCACCTCCGAGACCCACCTGCAGCACGAGCTGCAACGCATCGCCAAGCTCGACTCGCTCGGCGTCATGGCCGGCGGGATCGCCCACGACTTCAACAACCTCTTGACCGCGATCGCCGGCAACATCGGCCTCGCCCGCGCCGATCTCGTCGAGACCACCCGGCCCGAGACCCTGACGCACCTCGTCGACGCCGAGACGGCCACGATGCGCGCGAGCGACCTCACCCGACAGCTCCTCACCTTCGCCACGGGTGGCGCGCCCGTGCGCTCGGTGATCGCCGTCGCCAAGCTCGTGCAGGAGTCCGTCACGCTGGCCCTCACCGGCTCGCGCAGTCGCTGCGAGCTGCACGTCCCCTCGGACGTCTGGTCGATCCACGCGGACGCGGGGCAGATCTCGCAGGTGCTGCACAACCTCCTGCTCAACGCCACCCAGGCGATGGTGGAGGGCGGCGCCGTCGTGGTCACGTTGACCAACGTGCGGCTCGGCGTCGACGCCGGCGAGCCCCTGCCGGCGGGCGACTACGTGCGCATCGACGTCGTCGATCAGGGTTCGGGCATCGCGCCCGAGATCCGCGAAAAGATCTTCGATCCGTTCTTCACCACCAAGCAGAAGGGCAGCGGCCTCGGGCTCGCTTCCGCCTACTCGATCGTTCGCAACCACGAGGGCCACATCGACGTCGAGTCGGTGCCGGGGCGCGGCAGCCGGTTCTCCGTGTTCCTGCCCGCGTCGGCGAAGCCTTGGTCCAAGCCCCCACCCCCGCCGAGCCCCGCCACCATGCGCCCCTGGCGCATCCTCGTCCTCGACGACGAACCCATGATCGCGAACGTCACCCGTCGCATCCTCGGCGCCCGGGGCCACGAGGTCGTGACGGTGGCCGACGGCAGCGAGGCCGTCGCGTCCTGGGTCCGCCAGCGAGACGCAGGCCAACCGTTCGACCTCGCCGTCCTCGACCTCACCATCCCCGGTGGCATGGGCGGAAAGGAGGTGGTCGCCCACCTCCTCGAGGTCGACCCGAGCACGCGGGCCGTCGCGTCGAGCGGCTACTCCAACGATCCGGTGATGGCGAACCACCGAGCGCACGGCTTCACCGCGTGCCTCCCCAAGCCCTACACCGTCGATGATCTGCACCACCTCATCACCGTGCTCCAGAGCGACACCGCCTCCTGAACTGGCAGGGTTCCTGCACATCTCGACGATGTGTCCACCCGCAACGACAGGATCTCTCTGCTCGACGCCCAGAGCCGGCGTTCCGCCAGCGTCAGCCCGGAGGCACGCCGCGTCAGCAGCTTGACGCCGCCGCGCGAGCCGTCGCTGAAGCCCTCCGCGCGCCCCTCGGCACGCGCATCGACACGTCCCACTTCGAGCTTCGACCTCGACGAGGAGCTCTGGTTCGGCCTGAGCGACGAGGTAGGGAAAGAGGAGGCCAAGCGGAGCCTCGCCGCCACCGTGGCCCGCGAGCTCGGCGTGCGCGCAGCCCCGACGACGGTCGCCGCGATCGGCGCGCTCGACCTCGACACGGCGCCGGTGGACGACATCATCAAGGTGTTCGAGGCCGACCCGGCGCTCGCGGCGCGCGTGCTCTCGGTGGTGAACTCGGCGGGGTACGCGCTGTCCTACCGCTGCCGCTCGATCCGTCACGCAGTGGTGATGCTCGGCGTGCGCGCGGTGGCGTCGCTGGCGACGGCGTCGTCGTTCATGGATTTCCTCACCCACGACTCCGAGGTGTCCGAGGCGCTGACCGCCCATGCCCACGACGTCGCGGTGCTCTCCGCCCACCTCGCCTTCCTCAGCGGCGAGTCGCGCGAGCAGGCCTACGCGATCGGCCTGCTCCACGACATCGGTCGCTCGATGCTCCTGCAGTCCGAGGAGCAACGCTACCAGCCGCTCGGGGCCCTCACCGACGAGTCCAACGTCGCCGAGCGCGAGCGCGAGGAGTTCGGCTTCGACCACGCCATGCTCGGCTCCACGGTGCTCCGCGCGTGGCAGATCCCCGACCCGATCCCCACCATCGTCGCCTACCACCACGCGCCGCAGCGCCTCTACGCGAAGGGCGGGCGCGAGGCCGCGCTCGTGTGCATCCTGCGCCTCGCCGACCGGCTCGCCCCCGCGCTGCGGGCGTACCACGAGCCCGACCCCGAGGCCGTCGCCGCGGTGATCGCCGAGCCGAGTCACGACATCCTCGGCCTCGACGCGAAGCAGGTGAGCGCCGCCTGGACCTCGCTCCGCGCCGTCGTGCTCGAGGAGCGGTCGCCGGGCGACGGGCCCATCCGCACGCTCGCTCCCGCCGCGCAGAAGCCCGAGGACGAGGCGCCGCCATCGGCCACGATCGTCGAGGCGCCGGCCCGGCTCCTGTGCACCAAGTGCGCGCAGCCGACCCTCGGTGACGAGTGCCCGGCGTGCAAGCGCGCCCTCTGTCGCGACCACCTCCCCGACAACGCAGTGTGCGAGGCCTGCGAGGCCGCCGTCACCGCCGCGCGCCACGACGACCGGTGGCTCCAGGGCCTCTTCCGCGCCACCGTCGGCGCGAGCGGCGGGCTGCTCGTCGTCCTCGCCTCGCTGCTCGTCGTGCGCCTGATCGGGCGGGTGTCCTCGCTGCTCGAGATGGCGTTCTTCGTGCTCGCGGCGGCGATGGTCGTCTTCGGGGTGAACGCCGCGTTCCGCGCGTTCCACGTGCGCATGCGCGCGCTCGGTCGCCAGGGGGGCCGCTCCGACGTCGCCCCGCGCCCCTCGCTCATCGTCAACGCCAGCGAGACCCCGCCCAACATGAACCTGCGCGAGGACGAGATCGCGACCGCGGTCGAGCGCCAGGTGTTCCGCGCGACGGCGATCGGCAACCTCATGGAGAAGGTGCGCTCGCTCTCGCCCCCCGCCCCGCGGGATCCCTCCATCCCGCCGAGCGCCGGCGTCCCGCTCGTCCGCGGGATCTTCGGCGAACCGGGTATGCCCATCAGCATCACGATGCCCCCGCAGTCCGGCTCGCCCTCCAACGCGCCGAGCGAGCGGCCGAAGGCGCGACGCACCCGGAAGCCCCCCGCGGGCGACCTGGCGACCACCGCCGCGACGACCGACACCGCCACCACCGATGGAGCGAGCGCCCCGACCGACGTGAGCGCAGCGAAGCCGAAGCGCCGCGCGAAGACGAAGACCGCGCCGCCCTCCGAGGGCGTCGTCACCTCTGCGCCGACCCCCAGCGAGAAGCCGAAGTCGCGCCCGCGCAAGTCGCGCGCGGCGGCGCCGCCCGAAGCCCCGCCCGACAGCGCCGTCACGCGCATCGGATCGACCCTCCCCGAGGGCGCACTCGAGGACGAGGGCCCGAAGCGCAGCCGCCGGCCGCGCAAGGCGATGTAGCACCGAGCAACTTCGCGTCGGCTATCCTCGGGTCGATGACGCGAAGGACGAAGCGGTGGCTCGTGGCGATCCCCATCGCCCTCGCCCTGCTCGTCGCGCTCTTCGCGCGGACGTTCTCCGCCGCGCCTCTCCCCCC